>OGRF01001863.1_pt1 | contig 12991 bp, 10 predicted proteins | sample 1553381 | NCBI WGS metagenome assembly OGRF01 (sample SAMEA2580060, study PRJEB22360) | human gut metagenome | biome: human gut; feature: human-associated habitat; material: faeces | place: Denmark | collected 2008/2010
AAGAATTAATCTCGGCACAGATGGTCGTGCTGTGCATGTGCATCATCTTTGTCATTATCATCACTAATTATGTAATTTTTCTGATGATTGAAAAGTATACGACAGTGGAAGAAAAACAGCACGAAGAGGAAATGATCCAGAGGGAAATCTTATACCGGAACGAATACTATCAGGACATGGAACGGTATCAGGAACAGATACAGGACATCCGGCATGATATGAAGAACCGGCTGACGGGACTGCTCGCAGCGGCGGAACAGGGAAGTGCGGAACTGATCAAGGACAGACTGCAGGAAGTATTGGGAGATATCCGGCTGGCAGAAGAAATCATCTATTCTGCAAATCCGGTGGTGAATGCCATACTAAAAGTAAAAAGCATAAAGGCAAAAGAGAAAGAGATACCGATGCAGGTTACAACGCTGCTCCCCCAGAGAGTATCCGTAGATATCGGGGACATGGGTGTTCTGTATGGGAATCTTCTGGATAATGCGATAGAGGCGGCGATGGCAGTGGAACAGGAAAAACGGTATGTTCATGTGGAATCAAAGTTTCAGGAGGGCAGATTGCTTTTATCCATTAAGAACAGCAAGCCATCCGGGACAAGTTCCTATCAACAGACAAGCAAAAAAGATAAAATAAAACACGGCAGGGGAATCCGTTCGGTGCGGAAAGTGGCAGAAAAATACGGTGGGGAGCTGATGTTAAAGGATCAGGGGGAACATTTTGAGGCAGTCCTTCTGCTCAACGGAGTTGCAAAACTGGAGTGAGACTGCAACTTATTACAGCAAACCTGCAACTTGTTACAGATAGATTGATTTCTGTACAGAAACTGTTAGAGTGAAAACATCAAAAAAAGGAGGGTTTTACTAAAAATGAAGAAAAGAAACTGGATGTACCGACTGAGCAGCAAATCCATGAGTGTGATGGCAGCACTGGCACTTATGGTGACAACCATGGCAACGAACCGTTCCTGCATGTGGTATCTGGGACAGGACAAGATGCCGGAAGATTCCAAAAAACTCAGAAGGTTTTAAATCATGACGAAATGGCTCAGCCACCGTATGGTTGAGCGGGGAATCATAAAAGAGGAGGAGCAGGAATTATACCAGTTTGGAATACGCAATGGTATGATCCTGCTTCTAAACGTTGTGACAGCACTGGTCATCGGCCTGCTTACAGAGCAACTGGCGGTTGTGGCAGTGTTTACCCTGTCTTTTATGGTTCTCCGCAGCTATACTGGTGGATATCACTCAGACAGCAGGATTTTCTGTTATCTTGGTTCCAATCTGGTGCTGCTGGTTCCGGTTTATACACAGGCTGTGTTTTACAAGACATCGCTGGCATGGCTGCTGGTAGTATTGCTGGTGTCCGCAGGGATCATTTTTTTACTCAGTCCTATGCACAGCAAGAACCGGAAACTGGATAAAGAGGAACAAAAGCATTTTGGCAGAAAAGCAAGGCTGATCGCAGCTTTGGAACTGGCTGTGCTTGGCATTTTGTGGCATGCAGGCCAGATACCGTATGCTTACGCTGTTTATACGGGAATCTGCATCACGGCACTGTTCATGCTCGTAGGAAAAGCACAGTTATGGATACAATCACATACCGAAAATGGATAGTCCTTTCCGAACAAACGGAAGGGACTTTTTTTCTGGAAAACAGGAGGGATGACAATCCAAGACGGTAACTTATTACAGGTACCGTAAGACTTATTACACTTATATTGAAGCGCACTTTCTTTCCAAGTATAGTACCGCAAAAAGGCTTAGGAGAAGAAAGGCGTGGCATGTTTTTGGGAATTCATGCCGCACCGGATTGCAGGGGGCGGCAGAAAGGGAAAAGTTCATAAGGATAACATCCGGGTGCAGTTTTGCATGCTTTATTTTGCATGGGAACAGCACCTTTTTTTATTGTCTTTTTCCAGTAAAGCAGAACCCAGAGGTCCGCCAGATGTCCTTCATTTCAAAAAAATTACGAAATGGAGGACATTTGAATGTCAGAATGGATCAGGATCAGAGTAAAGGATTTTTATAAAGATGCAGTTGGTGAGCTGGAATACACCTATGTGACCAGAGAAGTCTACGAGGCACTTGTCGATACGTTCCGCAAAGAAGCCCACGCACAGGAAATGCGGGATATCAGACATACGACCAAGGACGGATATACAGAGGGAGAAACGGAAGATCTGGTGGAGCTGACCGGGGAATCGGTAGAGGATACGGTCATCCGGCAGATGGAAATAGAAACCCTGCAGAAAGCAATGCAGTCACTCACCCCAGTGCAGAGAGAGCGGCTGCATTTTTATTTTTTTGAGGGCATGACATACCGGCAGATTGCAGCGAAAGAAGGGGTCGGAGAGAAGAACATCCGGGAGAGCATAAACGGTGCGGTAAAGAAAATAAAAAAATATTTTGATTAATACCCCCTCAAAACGTGTTTTTCTGTGAGTACCTTATGAGAGGAACTTTTTCTGGACAGATGGTCTCTTCCGGGAATCCTCTCATGTCTCGTGTGTGGATACGACACAGGCAGACAAAACGCACATTGAAAAATGCCGGAGAGGAATGCAGGGCTCCGAGCGCAGGATGGAATCACGCCATATCCTGCCAGCCATATCCAGCAGTTCAGATACGTTAGCCGTTTCATGAGCCGTAACCGGGGCGCAGTGACACTCCTGCAGCAATCGGGCAGATGTTCTTTCTGCCAGCCATGCTGTGAAAAAGATCGCATCTAAGGAGCCGAGCGGGAAAGCCGGGGTACAGCCTGTCTGTGGTGGACAGGCGCGAAGAGGGGAATGGCCTATAATGATACACCTTGAGATTAGCCAGCACGCAGTGGTGGAGGTGAGATACCTGTGATGTCTGCCTGTCCGAGTGGCAGGGACCAAAGACAGTCTGGACTGACTGCCCATGAAATGCCGGCTTTGGGATTTTTTCTTCTCTGTTTTGGCGGCGTTTTGGTTCCGGGGAGTAGTGACGAATAGGGACAGACACTTTTTATTTATGAAGTGAAGGATTATGGCAGTAAGACTTAATTACAGAAACCATGCGGCGGAGGGGAACTTCCGCCGTATTCTTGTGGAGTTAAGAAAAGCTGAAAAATGGGGAATGGAGGAAAACAGGAGATGAAGAAAGAAGATACCGAAATGATGTTAAGGATTTTTGAAACGGAGAGGGCAGGATATGCCTATCTTTATCCGAGTGATGGAGGGGAGCGGAAAGAGGACTATATCTCGACCACGGCAGAAAATATCGCAAATTATATCGGCAGCCACATGTTTGAAGCCGAAAAGATCGTCATCACAGATATGTGTGACAGGCTGATATTAGATACCTGCGGCTATTTTATCAATAGCTGTCCCAATCAGGAATTCTGTAAGGAAATCCATCCGTTCTTAATCCCGATCCAGATGGGAGAAAAGGACGCGGGAGAGGTGCTTTCAGTCAGCAGGGATGTATCGGAACAGTATTTCCGGGAAGAAGATGAGGCTGCAACCATGGCTGAAATCGGGATGATGTAAAGGTGTTTCTTCTGGGCAAAAGTGTTTGGCTTGGGAGAATGAATTTAACGTTCTTAAATTGCGGGAGGAAAAAGGGGAATGATGATGGAAGGTGGAGCGAATGAGGTGCGGTATAAGATTGCTGAATTTCTCTTAAAAAGGATGCATGAAGATAAGCTGTTAACCGAGGAAGAATGGGAAAAAATCCGGGTTTTGAATGTCAAGACTTTCTCCCCGGAATTAGCAAAAGTATATCTGTAATAACACTGGATATATAAGGGACTATGTGGTAGTGTATGTTGCTGACAGGGAGTGCAACCCCTTGAAAATACTGGGAAAGGAGAAAAAAGCATGGCAAAAAAAGTGACTGTCATAAAGGCAGCAAAAGCGCAGAAACATACACAGGAAGAACGCAGGCTGAAAGTGTGCGGATATGCCAGAGTCAGTACCGGCAGTCAGGCACAGGCAACTTCCTATACTGCACAGGTCGAGTACTATACGGAAAAGATCGAGAGCAACCCCCTGTGGGAGTTTGCCGGGGTGTATGCGGATGAAGGAATCAGCGGAACAAACGTAAAGCACAGGGATGAGTTCCAGATGATGATTTCAGACTGTGAGGATGGGAACATCGACCTGATCCTTACGAAATCCATCACAAGATTTGCAAGAAATACGGTGGAATGCATCCAGACCATCCGAAAGCTGAAGGAGATTGGCGTTGGAATCTACTTTGAAAAAGAGAATATCAACACGCTGTCAGAAAAAAGCGAGCTGTTCATTACCATCCTGGCATCGGTGGCGCAGGGGGAATCAGAAAACATCTCAAGCAACAACCGATGGGCGATACAGAAACGCTTTCAGGATGGAACCTATATCATATCCACACCAGCGTATGGCTATGGAAAAGATGAGGATGGAAATTTAGTCATCATAGAATCCGAGGCAGAAACTGTAAGGTGGATTTATGAATCCTACCTAAACGGCATGGGAGTGTATGCGATAGCAAAGGCACTGAACCAGAAAGGCATTCCGACAATCCGGGGTGCAGAAAAATGGCAGGACGGGGTGATACAGGACATTCTGAAAAATCCCATTTATGAGGGAGATATGCTTCAGCAGAGGACATATACAGAAACAAGGTTCCCATTTGTCCGCAGGGTAAACAACGGACAGAGAAACCAGTATCTCATCAAAGACAGCCATCCGCCAATCGTCACACATGAGGAGGCAGAAGCGGTGCGAAACCTGATGGCATACCGGGTGGATGTACTGCACATGAACAAGAGTGACTACACCAAAAGATACCTGTTTTCCGGCAGAATCATCTGCGGAGAGTGCGGAAGAACCTTCCGGCGGCAGAAAATCTACATCGGGAAACCATATGAAAAAATCATCTGGACGTGCAGCGGACATGTGGAGGATAAAGAGAGCTGCTGCATGAAAGCCATCCGGGAGGATGTGCTGCACCGGGCTTTTACAGACATGTGGAACAAGCTGTACACCAATCAGGGAACGATATTAGAGCCGCTGTTAAAGGAGCTGACAGAACTTGTAGCAGCAAGGCAGGACAGTGAGGAAATCAGACAACTGGATAGGGAAATCAAAGATATAAGCGAGCAGAGCCAAATCCTAAACAAAGTCATGAGGAAAGGATATATGGACTCTGCTCTTTTTATGGAGAGCAGTAATAAACTTGGCTGGCAACTGACGGAATGCAGGAGAAAAATGACACTTTTGACCAGAAAGCTGAGAAGGACAAAAGAAATCGTGCGGACCGAACAGCTTATCCAACTGATCGCAGAACAGGACGGATTAAGGGAGGAGTTTGACGAGCAACTGTTTAAAATGACAGCGGAGAAGATCGTGGTCTCCAAAGAACACGACATCACCTTCTGCCTGTACAACGGACTGAAACTGACGGAGAGGGGAGGTGGACAGGATGCAGTGGCACATGCCAATCGGCTATAAAGTTGTGGATGGAAAAATCACCATCTGCGAAGAGCAAAGAAAGATTGTGGAACAGATATTTACAGACTATGACAGCGGAGTGGCGGCAGGCAGGATCGCCCAGAACCTGAAAGGGAGAAACATATGCAATGCAAAAGGGAAAGTGTCCTGGACCCATGCATCCATTGGCAGGATACTGGAAAATCCAAGCTACCTTGGCACAGAATACTATCCGCAGCTCATAGGAGAGGAACTGTTTGAGAGAGTCCAGTGCAGACGGGAAAAGGTGAGGGCAGAGCTTGGAAGGGCAGACCACCGGCCCGGCAGGGATGAGAGAATCCTCTTCGGAGGTGTCATCTGGTGTGCAGAATGCGGGGCAGTATGCAGCCATATCCAGCCGAACCACAAAAAGGAGCGTGGCGGCACTGCCAAGTGGAAGTGCAGGAACTATGTGACTGGCAGAACAAAAAACTGCAGGAACAGTTTTATTACAGACGGGCAGGCAAAGCAGGTGTGTGTGGAAGCCATCAATGCAGTGATACGAAACAAAGGCCTGCTCCGGGTACAAAGGCAGGAGGAAAAGGTCAGTCCTCAGTACCGGGTTCTGGAGCGGAACCTGCAGCACATGAAAGAAAAGCAGGAAAGCACAGAAACAGACCTGATGAAACTGCTCTATGAAAGGGCAGAGGAACGCTACCGGACACTGGAGGTCAGGGACGGGGAGTTCCGGACAGAGGAGATCAAAAACATCCTTGCAGGAAAAAAGGAACTGGAAACATTTGATGAAAATTTATATAGAAAAATAATCGCACGCATCTGGGTGCATGGTGGAAACATGGCAGAAGTAGAGCTTATCAATGGGAGCCGTGTCACAGCCGGATACAAGGATTAGGAGGGAGAGCAGATGGCAGAAACAGCAAAAAAGATCAGCATGATACCTGCCAAGGTGCAGTATGACCGGAATGTGAAACTGTCAGAGAAGAAAATGAAGGTCGCTGCCTACTGCCGTGTCAGTACGGAACTGGAAGAGCAGGACAGCAGCTATGAGGCACAGGTGGAGTATTATACCAGCAAGATATCGGAAAACGAAAACTGGAAAAATGCCGGCATCTATGCAGATGACGGAAAGAGTGGAACAAACACCAAAAAGAGGGCAGACTTTAATGCCATGATACAGGATGCCCTTGCCGGAAAGATCGACATGATCCTTACAAAGTCGGTCAGCAGGTTTGCGAGGAACACGGTAGACTCGCTGGTGACCATCCGAAAACTGAAGGAAAAGAACGTGGCGGTGGTGTTCGAGAAAGAGGGGATCAATACACTGGAGGGAACCGGCGAAATCCTTATCACCATCTTAAGCAGCCTGGCACAGGAGGAGAGCCGCAACATCAGTGAGAACATCCGCTGGGGAGTCGTGAGGAAATTTGAAAAAGGCAAGGTCATCGTAAACTGCACAAAGTTCATGGGATACACCAAAAACGAGGATGGTGACCTGGTCATCGTACCCGAAGAGGCAGAGATCGTAAAGCTGATCTTCCGCCTTTATCTGGAAGGCTACAGTACCGGGAAGATCGCAAAGCATCTGGAAGAGCAGAGAATCAAGACCGCCACAGGGCAGGACAAATGGCATTCCACGGTAATAGACAAAATGCTCCGCAATGAAAAATACATGGGAGATGCATTACTGCAGAAAACCTATACGGTGGATTTCATGACAAAAAAGAAAGTCAAGAACACTGGAATCGTACCGCAGTATTATGTGGAAGATGACCATGAGGCGATTATCCCGAAGGAGCTGTTCTACAGGGTACAGGAAGAGATGATGCGGAGGGCATCCTTATGCAAGGCGGCTGTCACCCGGAAGAAGAACCAGAGGAGCAGGTATTCCTCCACCTATGCACTGACCGGCATGCTGATCTGCGGAAAATGCGGACAGGAGTACCGGAGGGTCACCTGGGCGAGAAACGGGAAAAAGAAAGTGGTCTGGAGATGCAGCAACCGGCTGACCAACGGAGTGAAGAAATGTGGGGAATCCGAGACACTCGAAGAGAACGCATTAAACAGGGCAGTGATGGAAGCCATCCACAGGATCACAAGTGATGATATGGAATTTATGGAAAACTTCCGGCAGAACATCATCCATGTCATCGGGAGCTATGGCACCGCAAAAGAGTCCGGGGAATACGAGGAAAAGATAAAAGAAAAACAGGAAGAGATGGTGGCACTGATTGCAGAGAATGCAAAGACCGGTTCCTACACACAGGAGTTTGATGAACGCTACCGAATCATAGCAGAAGAAATCAATGCCTTAAAAGAGGCACAGAAAACAGCCAGAAACGAGAAACGGATGGCTGACAGTTATGAACAGAGAATCCAAGATATCGACCATTACTTAAGCACAAGCACCTGCCAGATACCGGAGTTCGACAATGACCTTGTGAGACGGCTGATCTCCACCATCAAAGTGGAATCCAGCGAGAAACTGCTGATACAGTTCCAGTCAGGCATAGTCATGGAACAGGAGATTCGATATGAGTAAGGCTGCGGCAGGAATGGCAGCAAGTAAATAGGAAACGTTGTTCCTGCCAGTTTATGGTAAGAATAAAATGCCCGATGATCCGGGCGTTTTATTGTTGGCATAAAAATAGGAAAGGACAGCAGGAGCAGAAAGCATATAACGGAAAATGAGTAAAAGAAAGTGGATATAAAAAAGTACATGAAGTAAGTGTGCGACAGGAGGAGAAAAGCGTATGAATTATGAGCAACTGATAGAAGAACTGAGGGAGGAAATGTTACAGCTTGTAAACACCAAATGTGATGCACTGCTCCAGATGCACCAGAGTGGGGAGTTGCGGACAAATATGAAAGATACAATCCGGGAAAGCAGTCTTATCACAGTGTCCCCGGCAGAACTGAAAGGGAAAAAACCGCTGGCAGTCCAGTTCGCGCGGGGAGAATGGATAGAAACACCTACATGGAGAAAGGTGGCACAAAAGATTTTGCAGGCCTGTAATGAACAGCCGGATATCCATGAGCGTTTTATGGAAATGTGTGGAAAAGTAGCCGGACGCTGGAGGACGATCCTTGGCAGTTCACCGAAAGAAATGGATGTACCGATAAAGGTGGATGAGGAACTTTATTTTGAGGGAAAATTTGACACCGAAGCGATGTTAAACGTGTTAGAGAAAAAAGTGCTGGAACCAGCAGGGGTTGATTACAGCAGCATTAAAATCCGGTATATGGCAAAAGGGCAGGAGCAAGCAAACGGTATAGAGCCTGTGCCAGAACAGGATGTTTTGGAACATGAGGAGCAGGAACAACATGTTCCAGTGCAGACAATGTAAAAATGGATGGAATCAAGACTCCGAGTCTATGACAGGTTTGGAGTTTTTCTTATGTTCATTTTCCAAATGTAAAAATTGATTGTATAAAAGAAATGGGTAAGTTATAATATAGGTGTGGTCAGATGCCTTTTTGGGGATGACTATATCTGTTACAAAAAGGAGGAAGGCCAGTGAATACAGAATTAAAAAATGCAGTGAAAGCAACAGACAAGGATGCACAGTATGATACGAGTGCAAAGCGTCTGTTAGGACAGAAAAGCATACTGGCACATATACTGGTAAAAACAGTTGATGAGTTTAAGGGCATGAATCCCAAGGATGTGGTCGACTGCATTGAGGGAACACCACATATCAGTACGGTACCGGTAGAGCCTGGACTCACAAATGCAGCCAGCGAAAAAAATGGTGAGAGACTGGTCGGTTTCAACACAGAAAATGAAGAGATCAATGAAGGTCTGGTAAGATTTGATATCGTTTTTTATGTGCGTATGAGAGACGGATTGTCACAGATCATCATAAATGTGGAAGCACAGAAAGATGAGCCGAAGGGATACGAAATCTTAAACCGGGCAATCTTTTATGTGAGCAGACTGATCTCATCACAAAAAGAACGTGATTTTGAGAACTCCAGCTACGATGACATTAAGCGTGTATATTACATCTGGGTATGTATGAACATGGACGAGAGCAGCATGAGCCATGTGCATCTCACAAAGGAAGATTTGATCGGTTCCTATGAATGGAAGGGAAATCTTGACCTGCTGAATATCATCATGCTTGGACTGGCAAAGAATCTGCCGGAACATGATGAGACGTATGAACTGCACCGTCTGCTGGGAGCATTGTTATCCAAGGAACTTACAATAGATGAAAAACTAAACATAATTGGAAATGAATACGATATTCCTATTGAGGAGAACTTCAGGAAGGATGTGAGCGTTATGTGTAACTTGAGTCAGGGAATAAAAGAAGATGGTATTGCGATTGGAGAGGCAGGACTCATTATGAAAATGTATAAGAATGGTTTTACAGCAGAGCAGATAGCCTCAGCCACAGATAAGGATATAGAAGAAGTGAAAGCGATTATTGCAGGGAAGGAACCTGCACTTGCATAAGAAAATTTTTAATGAAGATGAGAAGCCTTTGAGTTTAATGACTTGAAGGCTTCTGTTTAATAGTTTGGCAAAGTTAAGAAAAAATATTTTATGTATAGGTGGGAAATATATGGATGATAACTTGCAAGATTTTAAGGAATCAATGAATGCGTGGGGATGGTCTGTAAATGCAAGAAATAATTTTAATAAATTTATGGACGCAATAGAAACAGAACAAGGTTTAATTGAACAAATTCAAAGAATTCAATCTATTATTGATGATATCGTACTTAATAAAGAGATATCGCAGTTTAAAAAATGTTTAGAGGTGGGGACAGAATATTATCGAGCAAGAATTATTAATCCAGAGGATGATGATGATTTAAAAAAAGGGATTGGAAAAACTCAAGATAATAAGTTCATGGGGTATGATGATATAAATTCAAGAGAACCTATTTTAGGAATAGGAAGCGAAGGGAGAAATAATATTGCGGGAGCATCTTATTTATATATTGCCTCTAATCCAGAAACAGCTTGTATGGAGATAAAATCACAGTTTGGCGATTTGATTTCTCTTGCAAAGTTCAAAGTGCTAAAACCATTATATATTATTGATTTTGAGTCCGAAAAGACTTTTCAGCGAAAAGATACTGAGTTTTACGGAATGAGCATGGGTGTATTCTTTTCGCAGTTAATGCTCCGTTTTACCCAGCCGGTGAGGGGCGAAAATGCTTATCGGGCGACACAGATAATAGCGGATCATTTGCGAAAAACGGGAATAGATGGAATTAAATATAAAAGTTTTTTAACTCCCGGAGGTGCTAATTATACAATTTTTAATTGCCATCCGTCTGCAATAGAATTTTGTGAAAGTAAGGTTTTGTTACATAAACAAGCGAATCATTCTTTTTGGGATTTTAATAATGAAACAGAAATTATGTCTAATAAAGATGGAAAAATGTTGATTTATGATAAAACAATAGCTGATGAGCATAAAAAGCATTTGTTGCAACGGTTCAAAAGAATAAAGTAAAAAATTATTTTGCAATGGAATAGGATAGTACAAATGTATGTTATATGAGAGGGATTACTATTTAGGGTTAACAGAAACGGAAGAACAGCAATATGAAGAAATAACAGGACGAAAATTTTGGGAAAAGAGGGTAAGTGGATTCGGAAGAGTCAATAATTTTATGGCATATCCTAAAGCTGCAAGAATGTGCAAATCGCTTTTTCCCAATAATTATCTAGATGTTGCTGAATTACGAGATGTGGAACGATTAGAGTATGCAAATGAAGAATTTCTTTCTTTGTTGGATAATACGGAATGCACAGAAAGAAGTATATTAAATTTCATAAGAGAAAAAGAATACTACAATATAATAGGATCTATCATTTGGGGATTATCTATTAATATTGGGAATCATGGAGCATATTTATTCCCAGAATTCCAATTGGGAAGTTCGTACAAAGCTGATTATCTTCTCTTGGGAAAGAGTTCTGGAGGCTTTGAGTTTATTTTTGTTGAATTAGAAAGCCCATACGGGAATATTACATTAAAAGATGGACAACTAGGAGCAGAATTTAGAGATGGAATATCACAGTTGGAAGATTGGAAAAGATGGCTTCCGGCAAATTATAGTTCTTTTGGAGAGATTATGCGGAAATATAAAAATAGTGCGTTTGATTTGCCGGAAGAATTTTATGTTTTAGATATGTCACGTTTTCATTATGTAGTAGTTGCTGGAAGAAGGACGGATTTTCGAGATAAGACATATATTATAAAACGGGAACGAAAAAAGGCTGATGATATTGATATAATACATTATGATAATTTGTTTGATTTTTCTAATAATTTAATAGGAAAGCAAACATATTAGAAAGAGGTATGTTGCTGAAATGCAAAAAGATATAATGGAAAGAGAAATAGCAGAAATAATTAAAGGTTTTAGACAGGATTCCATTGAAATTGAAATGAACCAAGAACATGTTCATAAGTGGATTTCTCAGTTTAGTCCAGATACTCAGAATATAATTCTGGAAGAAACTTTACATATACTGAAAGAATGGTATTTCCCAAAGGATAAGATCAATTTATTTTTAGACAAGATGATGGATTATTTGAAATCGGAAAATGAAAATGCAACAGATGAAGAACCCATGAAAGATATATATTTTTGGAATATTCAAGAAAGTGGGAAAAGTCAGTCGCAATTGGTTGAGATGTTAAACGATAGAGTGAATCAAAAATATGGGTGTGGCATAAGAACCGGAAAGCTGATGAGTGAAAAATATTATGTATATTTAGATGATGGATTATACACTGGAAGTAGATTGAGAAAAGATATTAAACGTTGCATAGAAATGATTCCAGAAGGGTCTCGTATAGATGTTATTTATATGATTGCGTGTCAGAGTGGGTTGGATTTTTCAAAAAGAATATTAGAAGAGTTGTGTAAAACTAAGAACATTAAAATTAATATTCTTAGATGGCGTGAGATATGTAATAATAAAAAAATTAAAAGGCATGATAATGGAGTTTCATATGAGCCAATTCAGGATTGCTTATGGCCCTCATCAAAGTTATCTAAGTTACCAGAAATTAGTGCATATGTGGAAAAGTTAGAGGAAATCAAAGGGAAAAAAGTATATTATTGTTTTCGGAATGCTGGATACAAATATACAGCGGGCATATTCTCAAATTTAGTAAACAGGGATATAGTAGAGGAAGAATTTCTGAAAAAAGGTATTGCGATTACACAAAATATACAGGAGCATAAGGGGCTATATCCATTAGGTTATAATCTCACACCTTCGCTTGGTTTTGGTTCGTTTTGTGCTACAGACTTAAACATATCTAACACATGCCCGATAGTATTATGGTGGGGAAATGTGATTGAAAAAGGAAACGAGTTGGATTGTTGGTATCCTTTATTACCAAGAAGGATTAGTGCCAAGGATATTAATCCATTTGATGCGGATTGGACTCTACAAGAGGCAGAAGATGATGGATATGATGATGTCTTTGACACCTGCCCAGATTGTGGGTGTGGTATAAGTTTAAGAAATGATGGTGGAAATGGTTTTTGCATAGATTGTGCTTGGAA
>OGRF01001870.1_pt1 | contig 12952 bp, 9 predicted proteins | sample 1553381 | NCBI WGS metagenome assembly OGRF01 (sample SAMEA2580060, study PRJEB22360) | human gut metagenome | biome: human gut; feature: human-associated habitat; material: faeces | place: Denmark | collected 2008/2010
TGGCAATAAATAAAACAGTTAGTAGATTTTATTTGAATAGAAATTATGCAAGTGGGGGTACTACTGGATTATCACAAGAATCATGGGACTGGTTTGCGATCGGGCGTTGGAAATAACTAAAAAACAAATATTATGAAGTATTGGAAAAATGGATTCTACGATGAACCGGTAGACGGTTCAGTAGAAATAACGGATGAGCATTACAATCAGCTATTAGATGGGCAGTCTAACGGTTTACTGATAGTTGAAAGTAAGAATGGATACCCGATTTTGGTAGAATATGAGTACGACATCGAAGAAGTGCGAAAAATGAAAATATCTGAAATACAGATATTTGACAAATCGGCCAATGTCAATTCTTTTAAAATTCAAAGGAAAAGTGTATGGTTAGACAAATCCACACGTGTTGGATTATTTAACTCAATTTCGATTGAGAAAAATACAGGGAAAACGCATACAATCCTGTGGTATGATGCAATAAAATATATCATTCCCATTCCGGACGCTTTAGCAATGCTGAATAAGATTGAAATGTATGCGCTCAACTGCTACAATGTGACACAATCTCACATCGCAGCAGTCAAATCATTGCAGACAATTGAGGAAATTGAAAACTATGATTATACGGTCGGTTATCCGGTGAAACTTAGCTTTCCCGGGTAACCAGTCTTGAAATTGTATGCTTCAATTTCTTCTTTTGTGTATAGCTGATTGATAGAGTTTATATGCCTTTGCGTCACATTATAGCACGCAAGGGCATATAACTCAATCTCTTGCAGCATATTAATGGCCTTCTCGATAGAGAGAATAAACTGTGTATCACCTAGCCAAATACTTGTTTCAGATCGTCCAGCTTTTCTTTCAATACTAATTGAGTTCATAAGCCCTACACGGATACTTTTGCTCAACCATCCTGATACATTATCAATACTAAGCTGATTTACCGATTCGGATACGTCATACTCTCGCAATGAACCTAACTTTTGATTCCTAATTTCTTCAAGAGTAGGTTTGTATTCCTGTAAAATAGGAATACCGGCCTTACTTTCAACGATTAGTAAACCAGCCGACTGCCCAGCTAACAACTCCTGATAATGCTCTTCCGCAATTTCTACCGAACCGTCTATAGGCTCCTCATAGAATCCTTGTTTCCAATACTTCATAATTCTTATTTTTAAAGTTTCCATTTGTCTATTGCAAACCAACCATAACTTTCCCCAGCTATTGTTCCATATTGAATTGATTTAGTAATAAAATAAGAAGTATATTTCTTGACTATCTCTTTTACAATAGGCAATGTATGGCTACTTATTACTGTAGTAATTACTGTGTAAGTATCATTGTAGAATGATGTAGACAAAAATACATTTTGTTCACCTGTAGTACTGTTCATTGAGTTTGGAGACATATATCCCCATTGAATCAATAATCCATCTTCATATTTTCGATAACCGTTTTGTCCTAAGTTTTGCTCTTTAATTTGAGCAGCCTTAGTTCCGAGAGAACTTAGTAAAGTTTTCTCTGCGTCAGTCATAAATTTTCTTGTAGTACTTTCTTCAATCATTGATGCTGGATGAGAAGCCGGATGAGAGTAATTATTAGCTCCGGAGGCTATTCCACTAAGTTTTGTACGTTCTGCATCCGTCATAAAACGATGAGTCGAATCTTCTTCAACGTCCGTCGCTGTATGTTTATGAGAACTTGCAGCATAACTACCCTTAGGTTGGTATACTGAATCGTGGTTGTGATTTCCTGCAGCCTTACTATCCCAATTTGCCTTTTCTGAATCCGTGACAAATCTATGCGTACTATCTTGGTTAATATCCGTCGCATCATGACTATGTGATGAAGCAGCATAACTACCTTTAGGTTGATACACTGAATCGTGATTATGGTTTCCCGCAGCTTTGCTGTTCCACGTCTCTTTTTCCGTATCGGTAACAAAACGGTGAATACTATCAGGAGTTATATCCGTTGCTCCGTGTGTATGCGAACTCGCTGCATAACTTCCGACCGGTTGATATACTCCTGCGTGAGTATGATTCGACGGAGAAGCACCGACTTCGGAAGCTGTATAGGATGGTTTATTTGCCGCCTTCGCCCATGCAGGTACATCGCTCGCAGGCATAGAGGAGGGGAAATCACTGATTTCAGACTTTTTGTGAGTATGCGCTTTCGGTACACGTGTATCACTTAGACGTGCATCATTTCCCTCGCATACGGTTCCTTCCGCACTGCCAAAATTCTTATTAAAAGCAGAGTTCTTGGTAAATGCAGGTTCATAAGTACCTGCATGATTGTGATTAGATGGAGATGCACCTACTTCGCTTGCTGTATAGGCTGGCTTAGAAGCTGCTTTCGCCCATGCAGGTACATCGCTTGCCGGCATCGAGGTTGGGAAGTCGCTAATATCCGCTTTCTTATGCGTATGAGCCTTGGGAGTGCGGACATCACTCAACCGTGAATCATTTCCCTGGCATACTGTTCCGGCAGTGGTACCAAAATCTTTATTAAAAGCGGTAAGTTTAGTGATAATCAGTTCATATCTACTATCATGATTATGTGAGTCCAGAGCAGCTTTCAAAGCTTTTCCCTGTTCGGCAGAAAGCACTTTATTAGTCCCTCCACTTGTCAGATTATTAACAATATCAGAAATATTAAGTTTCTTTCCCAGCTCTGTTGCCATCGTCGTGGCAAAGTTAGGATCATTGTTAAGTGCGTTCGCTAACTCAATAAGTGTATCGAGAGCATCCGGAGCACCGGCAACAAGTGCATCGACGGCAGCTTTCACTTTTGCATCAACTCCCGATACAGCATTATTAGCAGCCAGTGCAGCAGCGTTCGCATCGTCAGTCGCTTTTTTTGCTAATCCTGTCTGCTCAACAGATGCATTTTTAGCCGCATTTGCTTCATCTGTCGCTTTCTTCGCTAAGGCGGTTTGAGCTTCTGATTCAGCTTTAGCAGCATTGGCCCCTGCAGCCGCAGTAGTTGCAGCATCTTTAGCTGCATTAACACTACCAGCCGCAGTATTAGCCGCATCCGTGGCTTTCTTAGCAAGGGCTGTTTGCTCAACAGACGCATTTTTAGCGGCATTTGCATCGTTAGTAGCTTTCTTAACGGCTTCAAGCTCTGCCGTGGCTTCTTCTGTTGCCTGTGTCATTTCCTGCACAATACCGGCATACTCTGACTTACGTTGAGACTCTGCTTCGACACGTTCCGTTTCAGCGTTTACACGCTTAGCCTCATTTGATCCGCGAGTACCTTCTGCAGTTTTACGCGCATCTTCATTCTGCTTTCTCTTGTCTTCTTCTGACGAACGGGAAGTTTCAGCCGTAGCGCGGGAAGTTTCAGCAGCCTTTCTCTTGTTTTCTTCGGAGTCACGGCCTGTCTCCGCTGACTTGCGGGCTGCTTCGGCAGATACACGTTCGGATTCGACAGTAACACGGTTAGATTCGGCAGCCACACGCGAGGTTTCATTCGTTTCCCTTGTCGCTTCATCTGCTTTCCGCTTATCCTCGGCAGAAACACGGGTAGATTCAGCGGAAGAACGACCACTCTCCGCAGTTTTTCGTTTGTCTTCTTCCTTCACACGTTCCGATTCAGCAGAAGAACGACCTGTTTCAGCGGTCTTGCGTGCATCTTCATTACTTTTACGTGTTTGTTCATCCGAGACACGTTCAGCTTCTGTATCAACACGTCCGGATTCAGCAATTACCCGTTTATCTTCAGCAGTTACGCGGGCCGCTTCTTCTGTCTTACGCGCATCTTCATTTTGCTTTCTGATATTTTCAGCAGAGGAACGTCCGGTTTCAGCCGTAACACGTTCTGTTTCGGAAGTCTTTCTTTTATCTTCTTCGGACACACGGGAAGTTTCGGCAGATTTGCGTGCATTCTCATTAGTCACACGTTCGGATTCGGCATTGCCTCTCGCTGTTTCAGCATTCTTTCTAACCTGCTCGTTAGATTCTCGTGTACCTTCGTCAGTTACACGTTTCTTTTCTGCATTGTCCCGTGCAGTTTCAGCAGTAGAGCGTCCACTTTCAGCGGTTTTACGTGCATTTTCATTAGTGATACGTACTGATTCAGCAACTTCCCGGGCTTGCTCTTCACGAGAACGATTCGTTTCGGCTGTCTGCCTGGATTGTTCGGAAGCATTGCGACGGGATTCATCAGTTTCACGAGTCGATTCATTCTCTTCAACTGTGGCTTCTAACTGCCTCATATCGGTAGTTGCTGTTTGTGCATCACTCGTAGCCTTGAGCATATTATCCAAGGCAGTCTGAATCTTCTCTAAACCAAATTTAAGGCTAGTCTTAACTCCGTTGATTACTCGGTAGCCGATAGTGAAGAAGCCTTTCATGTCGCTGGCTTCGTTCAGTTCTGATATTTTTTTCTTCTTTAATGGCATAGCAAATCAATTTAAATCTATATAAAACTCTCCGTCCTCTGTTATGATAAATTCGCCCGCTTCGGATGAAAGCAAGAACTCCGTTTCTCCGATCCGGAAGCTGGTAAATACGAGTTTCAAGGTAAATTCCCACCATACACCGTTATTTAGCATGAAATCATTCGTCTGACAACTCTTATAATAGCAGGGATAGCTTTCACTCCATTCATCACAATAAAATATACGTTCCGCATCGGAATACTCATATCCTTCATCATCGACTTTAGCAGATAGCCGTGTTAAATCATGGAGTAGGGCATCGTGATTACGCCAGAACAATTCAACCGTCCCGGCCCGCATCAGGCATTTGAGAGATACTTCTTTGGTTTGGAATTTCACAACTTCACCATCGTAGATTGCCCCGTCTTGACGCTTGAAATTCTGTAATAGGTTCTTTTTTACCGTCGGAGCCTTTAGTATTTCAGCATTGCTACCTTGCAATACGACTACGCCATAATCGGATAAGTCTTTGTCATCAATCTCGTAACCTTTAGGCATTGGAAGCTCATTTACGGGCTCATGGTATTCGTAATCGACTTCTCGGGGGAAGTCGTTACTAAAAATAAATTTAGCAACTTCAAGGCCCGGATTAATAACATAGCTGCTTTGGGAAGACAGACGTAGATTATAAGTCCTATCGATTAAGGGAAAGTAAAATTCATGATAGCTCAAGTCAGAAAGTATATCAATCAGTCCACCAATACCCAAACTGCCTATATATGCAAACTCAATGCTTACTTCAGCCGTATCCAATGTAGGACTAGAAAGATCAAATTCCTGTCCGTCTTCTTCCGGCCAATCATTCTTGTCCGGTTCCTTCATGGTTGGAAATACTACCAGGTTATTATAACTTCCCTTTGTAATACATATGCCCAAACTGATATAAGCATCTATTCTGTCTATTAGTAATTGCCCTTTCATCGCTTAAGTGTTATACCTTTAGTGTTTAACGTGTCTATTCCCAGCTTTACAGCGTACATGAACTCTCTTATTTCCACAAGGTTAGATGTGTAATTGGAGATATCCGATAAATGGGAAACAATAGTATCATTACACCGAAGCATTTCAGCTATATTCTTATCCATATTTATGAGATATGACAGTTTCTCTGCTATTTTCTCTGTTCCTGAATTAATACTCTTAACTTCCTCATTTATAGAATAGGTATGCGAAGTCACTACAGCAAAGCTTCCATCTAGTTTGTTGGCTGAATCTTGCGACATTGAAGCAAATCCTTTCTTTGATGCCTCACGCTCATCGTCGTTATCATTCCAGCCGAACATTTCTGCCATTGCATCTCGTTTTGCTTTCATTTCATTAGAGAGCTGTTGCCCTTCTGCCTTCAGTGCATTATACTCATCTTCAGTCATACCGTCATCCATAGCATCGTTAAGTTTTTCTCTCCAAGCCATTAAGCTGTCCATGAATTCTTCTTTAAGCATAGAATTTACGATAGCATTCTTCATGTATTCTTCGAAATTGTCGGCGAAATCAGCACTATCAGCATCCATGTCTGTTAGTAGATCTTGAAAGTCAGAACGAAGAGAAGCATAATCAATAAGAGTTGTATCAGCAATTTGTTGTTCCAATACCTCTGCAACCTGTCCGACACCATTTGCGATTTTATCGGCAAATTTCTGCGTGTCTGAATCTAGTTGAGACCAAAATATGCCGGCGTCCGATTGTAACTTAACAAGTTGTTCATCCGTTAAATCGAACAAACCAGTCATACGACCACCCATCTTCTTTTTGAACTCGTCAACAGACATTCCTAATGCTTTTGCAGCCTGTTTCCACCCTTCACCGGACATATCATCTACTTCATCATAACCCTTTGAATGTGACTTTCCAGAAGCACCAGAATTTAGATACTGCCGACCTAATACTTTTGCATTCTCACTTTGCAATTTAATATTAGCAATAGCAGCTTCGTAAACAGCGTTTGCAGTATCTCCAGTAAGAGTTTCTGCTAGTTCTAACTGCTTCTCAATTACCCGATCAAGAATGTTGATGTAGGATTCATATGTTTCTTTTGCCTTTTCATATTTCTCGGTCGTATCATCCTTAGTGAACATATTGAAAATCTTCGTCGCTACCTGTATTACTGCACTAATAACAGCAAGAATAACAGATGCCTTCTCAACTGTACTGATAGCGTTAGCCGATGTATCTGCTGCCATTTCAACACCACTCATAGCAGTTAATGCAAAGGTCCCTATTTCACCAATCAATGAGATAATTTCACCAGCCGGTCCACCAATTGATTTTCCAACATCAGTTAATGCGTCTGATAATTCATCTAACTGTGCTTTTACATCTTTCTCTGCTTTCTTTACCTTAGCATCCTTCTGTACCACCTTATCTTTCGCCTCATTGTATCTCGAAGTCTTTTCTTTTACTTTATCCAAAGCCTGTGCCTCGGTCAGATAAGCTTTTGTGGAATCAATCTTACCAGTCTTTTCGTTGAATTTTGAGGACTTGACACCATTTTCAATTTTAGCACCACCTTTTACAGCTTCTTGAGTCTGTTTAGCATTTTCTAATTCAATTTGCGCATTAGCTAACTCTTCCTCTGCTTCTGCTAGTTCTTTCTTCTTGTCAGATAATGATTGAAACGGGTTACGTGAATCCAATTCATCCATAATTGATTGAATAGTACTAGTATATTCGCGAAGCTGGTCCGGAGAAAGAACTTTGGCAGCCGTACTCTTTGCATTCTCTAATTGAGTCAGCAGAGAATTAAGAGTTTCAGAAGACGTTTCTTTCAGATTTTCAAATGCACGAACATACTCCGGAGACTCTTTCAACTTATCGTAATCCAGGCCCATCAATTCCATTCCCTTGTTTTTTGTCGCCTGGGCTATGGAACGATCAATCTGTTCTACTTGATCTGTATCTCCATTCTTTACAGCTTGTTTTCGTTGTTCCTGCAGGGTAGCAATATCTTCATTGAACTTTTTCTCAATTGCGAGACGTTGATCTGTATAATCCTGATACTGATTCAACAGTTCGGATAAGTCATCTCCACGATTATATTTAGTATTTGTAACTTCCTTTTTTTCATTAGCAACTTTATCAAATGCATCAAACTGTTTCTTTACTGGCTCTGATTTGACATATGCTGATGCATTGAAGGTTTTCTTTTTATTTTGTGGATTAGCTTCGAAAGCTGAACGAGCTTTTTCAATTTCTTGTAATTTCTTATCCTCTGCTTCACGCTCGATAGCCTGTAACTCTAGATTATGATTGAGTTTCCTTTGTCTAAGGACCTTTTCGCTACTCTCTTTGAGCTTGTTGATTTCAAGTTGTTCGAGTTCATTTGCAGAGTCCTCTTTCATACGCTGCTGCTCTCTATTCTGCTTATCTAGCAGGAGTTTATACTTCTCCTGTTCTTCACGGAGCTTGTGAGCTTGGTCGTCCTGCTTGGAAGATGAATCATAGACTTTTAATTCTTTTTCAGCTTCCTTCAGCTTCTTGATATTTTCTTTGTAGGAAGTAATAACGGCAGAATCTATCCCTTTGAACTTTCCAGCATCCATTTGCTTCTTTTGTGCTGAAGCGATTGATTCCAATGCTTTCGTAGCATCATCTTTTTGTTTTGTCCAAAAGGCTTTATTTTGAATGGCTGCTTTTTCTTCTTCTTTCTTTTGTTCTTCCTTTGCTTTCTTCTGAATTTCATTTATTTTCTCTACTTCTTCTTTTGCAAGACGGGCAGGCTCTGCAGCTTCATTCTTCTTTTTGGCTAATCGTCCAATTTTTATACTTAATCCGGGATCCTCAATACCATCTTTTCTGTTTTTTTCAGCTTCATCGATAGCCTTTTGCCATTCAGCGGTAGCTGCATCAAGTTCTTCTTGCTTCATAACAGCTCTAACCTTAATCCCCATAACATATTGCTCATTTTTATCTTTGTTGAGTAGTTTTAAAATATCATGGAGTTCCATTGTTTTAATCTTCTCCAAATCAAGATTTTTTAAAACATTTGGCATTATAGATTGAAGTTGTTTGTATGCACTTAATTTATCAAATTGACTGGATGTTTCGTCTCTTATAATATTAACAAGGCTTTCTGCCTTATTTCTCAATTCATCAAAATGTTTTTTTTGAGTCTCCATAGCAGCATTATGCTTTCTCATAGCTCTTTCGGAGTCTGATTCTGCTGTAGCACATTTATAAATTGCATAGCCAAGTCCAGCAAAAGCAGCTGCAGCTAATACATAAGGATTAGTTAACATTGCAGCAGCATTTTTTAGTTGTGCAATAGTTTGAGCTTTGAGAGCTTTTGTCAATAAGATTCGAGAAGATGTATTCTTTGCAATCATTGTTGCCTCAATAGCATACAAGCCTTTCTTTAGGACTAAATCTGCGGCCTCAATAGCACGCTGTCGATTTACAATTGCTGTTACCGTTGCATATACTTGCTTAGCAGTACTTACAGCAAGAATACTGCCTTTGTATCCTGCAAGGGCAGTCGTAACAACAACTATTAATGCTCCTATTTCTTTCAATGCTTCTTGAGCGCTTCCGTCAGCAAAGGCTTCATTCATAGATTGCGCCGCACTGGATATCTCTTTCAAAATTTCCTGTCCTAACGGGCGAAGGGCTGCTGTTATATTATTACTAAGAAGCTTCATTTGATTCTCGGTTGATGAAGACATTTCTTTGAAAGCAGCTTCTGCTGCACCTGTTGCATTTTTCATTTGATCCAGATCGGACGCAGCACCTACTGCATTCTGTCCGGTTATCATTAGGGCGGCTTGTAAAGCTTCGTCAGTACCTAATAACTCTTTCATTTTTGTGGTACTTCCATTTGCTTCGTTATAGATGAGCTGTAATGCTTCTTGGAAAGAACGTCCGGAAAAGGCTGCATCACCTAAATGGTTAGCCGTTCCCATAATTGCCGCACGTATTTTAGTCATAGCTTCGGCTGTTGGAACTCCTTGTTTAGTTATTGATACGACAGCTGCTAGCACGTCTTCGATATCAATGCCAAAGGACGAGGCAATAGGAGCAGCTTGAGCAATACTCTTTCCAAGTTCTCCCATTGTAGTCTTACCAAGCTTGGCTGTGGTAAATAACATATCAGAAACAGATTCTGCTTCGGAAGCTCCTTTTTTATACGCATTAAGAATTGTAGTGATAGCATCTGCCGAAGTAGCCGTTTCTGTAACGCCACCGATAGCAGCCTTAGCTGATACTTTTAGAATATTCATAGCATCCGCTCCATCATGTCCTGCAGATACAATCTGATATAGTGCTTTAGCTGATTCTACGGCTCCGACTGGAACCTCTCTAGTCATATCGATAACACTATTCATGAAATCGGTAAGACTGCCTTTTATTCCGCTTGAAAGTGTTGCAACTTCTTTCATGCTTTGCTGGAACTGCTTTTCGAAGTTATATGCTTCTTTGGCTGCTTGAGTAAAAGCGATCCCCGCACTAATGCCAATCCCTCCGAATACATCAAAAGCGGTAATTTCACCGGCCATTGCCTTTATGATTCCCATCGCTTCTTGACGCCCGGAATATAGCCCTGAATTATCTATACCTGTAGCGAAATATAACGCACCATCTTTATTCTGAATACCCATATAGCATTTATTCTTAAAATATAAAGAGGAGGTAAAATTTGGCTATTTCGAGAAGAATGAGCATCTTTGCAGTGTTCTAAGACCAAGGAACGAATTTTTTACTTTACTCTAGGGAGTTGACAAGCCTACTATATCACAATATAGGCTATCAATTCCCTTTGCTACATAATCCCTAGTGTGAATGAAAGATTATGTTCCTTGGTCGGAAAGAATAGGGGAGAGATAGCCTTTTTCTATAATATAAATTACTATTCATTAGCGCCATGACCAAGGAAAATGAGAACGTATCTGTAGCGAATAAAAGGAACTACACAGAAGAAGAAATCAATGCTGCTTACAAGAAGGGCAAGGATGAAGGAAGAATTGAAGGGATGCTCGCTTATCAGAAAAGATTGATTGAGAATCTACAGCGGGATAATTCATCTCTCAATCAGAAGCTTCAGGAGATTAAAAAATAATCCCCCATATCTTCACAGATACAAGGGACTAGAAAACATACTCTAAACCAATTTAATAAAAAAACAGTTAACCTAATATATAAACACAATGGCAAATTACCTTATCGTTTGACCTTTCCAGCAATATCGTTATATTTCTTTATCCTGACTGTCTTACTAGGGTCATCAAAAGACGGAAGTTCTACCCACTCATAATCTCGTCCTTCAACATTTCCGTCTTCGTCAGTCATCTTATTACGCTGTCTCATCACAAATGAGTACTCCTGAAGTAATATCTCTATTAATCCATAGCTACTATCCAACGTTTGATTAAACGTTAATCCTAGAGCTTCCTTTGCAATAACTAAGAATCTGCTTTGGTTATATCCTTCCAGCTTTGCAGATTCTTCCGAGCGGCTATTATCTCCGTCTCTCGTAGCGGGCTCACGTTCCGAAGCATCGTGATAGAGGTACAAAAAGGGTGATACCCTATGCGATATATGATTGCATTGAATAATATGCGTATATCCTCCCATGTCGTATTGTCAATGAGGGCGTTTTTAAACCATGCCGGCGGATCACTTGGCTTGTTATGAATGCCCAGGCAAACGACATCGAGAAGTAGTCCTCCATATTTATTCATCAATTCTGGAAAATCAGCATTCAGCTCACCATCTTTAACAATCATTTTATCAATATCTTCTTTTTCAATTTCAAGGAGAAGTGGACGAATTCTAAACCATGTCCGGACAGTGATAGGCTTTATTACAATACAATCACCGGGATCCTTTCCTTTCGGAATAGAATCTCGGTTAGTAAAATCAAATGGAATCTTGACAGGCTGCTCCGTTACGGATTCCGATTCTTGCTGAAATAAGTTCTTTATACTCATAATTTCCTCAAGGAGCCTAGCCCATTGTACTTCCAGGCAATACATTCAGTTATTCGCGACTAACTTTCAATACTTTCGGCTCCATTCTTCAATAGTTTGCTCCTGCAGGCGGATTCGAACCGCCGGTATCTACATAACCAATGTAGCGCTTTTACCAACTAAGCTATACAGGAATCCAATTAGTTATTTCTTAGCTGCACTTGGGGCAGCTTCTCCGCCCTTGATATTCGCTGCATTTGCGGGAGCTTCTCCACCTTCAAGAATGCTAACTACTTCGCGCATGAAAGCGGTCTGTCTCTTACCTTCTGCAGTAATAGCAGACTGCATATATACACGAACAAGTAACAACTCTGCCTGCTCTGATCCCGGGGCCTGTGAAATCTTTGAGGCAATTTTACCATTGACGATGGTATAAACCACTTTCTTTCCGTCTTTAGGCAATGTCTCGCACTGAAACGTTTTTGAAATAGAGGGAGTGTTAATAGGCTTTTTCCAAATGTTTTTTCCTCCTGTTGTATCTACTTCACCGCCTGCCAGTTCTTTAAGGACTTCATTGGATGGAGTAGGGATGGAGAACTCAACATAATCTGTCGTATCTTTCACCAGCTCAACATAAAGGGGTTCTTCACTACCTTCTACTTCAATCTTCACTTCCTTGGGATCTGCAAAGTTAAATGCAACACTGGAAGCAAGCCAGGCATAATATAAAATGAGTATAAAAAAGCTCTACGGGGAATTATCCCGTAGAGCTTTTTTAGTATACCAGAGTATGCAGATTAAATATTCGCAAGCTGCTTAACCGCATTCCCGGAAAGGAATGTCTCACAGTGCTCTTCTAAAAATGCAAATGTTGCACCGGATGCACTTTCTAATGCACCGTACTCGGATAACATATTACAGATACGGTTAAAATCTGCGGTGGAATGATCTGACTGTGCAAGTGCCAGCAGATACATCTCTTCCTGATCATCTTTGTATAATGTATTGGAACCGTGGTACATCGGAGCCAGCAGATGAGCGGCCTTCAGTACATTCTCCATTACAGGGAAAGAAAAGAGCCGGATATTGTTACCGGAATCCTTCTTATCTGTATTATCATCTGAAGTCTCAGAAGCTGCTTTTGCAGTCTGTGCTGCCTGTGTTTCAAAAGATTCCTGAACCTTTCCGAGCAGATCAAGTAAACCTTCTGCTCCTTCCAGCTTGCCTGGAGTATTCTTCTTCTTGGCGTCAGCTATGGAAGAAGGTGCAAATTTTGAAAATCTAGTATCGAGTTCTTCTGGGTCCTCGACTTTCGTAATTATCAGCACGATCGAATCTGCAGAAGGGATAGCCTCGATCATAAGAGGAATATCTTCTGCTTCAAAACCAAATTCGAAGGCTGCCTGTTGCATCATATCGCGGAAAAGTGATTTGGCTTTCTCGGTTCCGTATGCCAGTTCACTGAGCTGTAACTGACGGTCAGCAAGATCGGCACGTGTCAGAGTACAACGGATCTGGTTGTCACTGATTTTTTCAATCTTCATAATCATCACTTCCTTCTAAAATAGTATATCATACAAAATGTTGGATGTTCAATAAATTTAAT
>OGRF01001872.1_pt1 | contig 12901 bp, 10 predicted proteins | sample 1553381 | NCBI WGS metagenome assembly OGRF01 (sample SAMEA2580060, study PRJEB22360) | human gut metagenome | biome: human gut; feature: human-associated habitat; material: faeces | place: Denmark | collected 2008/2010
TACAATTGGATATAAACCGCCACAATGCTCAATATCCGCCTATCACCGCAAATGTCTTTCGTCAAGCCCACGACCGTTTCCTGATTATAGATGATGAAGTCTATCATATCGGTGCATCCATCAAGGATTTAGGCAAGAAATGGTTTGGTTTTACGTTGATGAAAGATATTACAGCCAACGAAATTATTAATCGTATAAATGGAAGGCACTAATTATGGCAAATACTAACAACAATAAAAGCCTCAATGTTCCAATTTTGAGATTTCCGGGGTTTACTGGGGAGTGGAGACAAGATTTAATGGAAAACGTTACTGAAAGAATTGGTGATGGTATTCATTCAACTCCAACATATAATGAATATGGCGATTATTTCTTTATTAATGGGAATAATTTAGTTGATGGAAAAATCAAGATTTTCAATAACACACAAAAGGTTACAAAAGAAGAAGCATTAAAACAAAATGCGAATGTCTTATGTGACAATTCACTACTACTCTCTATTAATGGCACTATTGGTAATGTTGCTATATATAACAATGAGCGTATAATGCTTGGGAAAAGTGCATGCTACATAAATCCTAGTGCGAAAATTCTTCGAGACTTTCTTTTACTTGCAGAATAGCAAAATACAAAAGTATTTTGGAGCTCACAGGTTCAACCATAAAGAATCTATCTCTTACGTCAATAAAGAATACAAAATTAAGACTGCCAAGTATTCAAGAGCAAGCTAAAATAGCAAAACTGCTTCGTGCGATAGACGAGCGAATTGCTACCCAAAACAAAATCATTGAGGATTTGAAGAAACTAAAGTCTGCAATTTCAAAAAAGCTTTTCAAGTCCGCAATTGGAGAGATCGTAACCTTGAGAGAAATATGTGATATAATTAAAGGAAAGCAAATCAATGGCGAATATCTCAAAGACAGTGGCAAATACTATGTAATGAATGGAGGCACAGAGCCTTCTGGATATTATGAAAATTATAATGTCGAAGCCAACACTATATCAATTAGTGAAGGAGGTAACTCTTGTGGATATGTACAATTCAACTCTTCTCCTTTTTGGAGTGGGGGACATTGCTATACCATTCAAAACATTAAGGATGTTGTGGATAAAGGCTATCTATACCACTATCTCAAATCTAATGAAGGCTCGATCATGAAGCTCCGTATCGGATCAGGTCTTCCAAACATTCAGAAAAAGGATCTGGGCGACTATAAGGTACAGATTATGACAATGGATCAACAAAAATCTATTTCTGCTTGCTTGTCATTGCTTGAAAGAAAAACAGAAATTGAGGAAAATTTATTGTTTGCCTTACAATATGAGAAACAATATCTACTCCGCCAGATGTTTATATGAACATTTGACGGAGTAGATACTTCTTTTGTGAAGAATATAAATCACAAAGCATATTGCTTTCTATCAAAGAATCTAATGATGTGAGAAGTTTTGTACAATGATTCATCGTTGATTTTTCTGGGATTGGAAACGACATACTAAGTATATCTTCACCATTAAGATTCGCTATAGCCCCATTACCGCCTTGCAGAGAATTCAATATATATCTACGGTATCTGTTAGTTTGAAATAACCATTTCACAATAGGCTCTTTGGAACGATAGATACCGCACAAAGCACCAACCGTAATAGGGGATAAGCACTCTCCATCATAATAAGATGATTTACCAACTAAAGAAGAACTACCATTTGCCATGCAAATAACAATATCTCCACTTTGTAATTGTTGTTCGGCAGACATTTGCTTGCGCACAAACACAACGTCATTATTATAATCAAGTGAACTTCCGTTGACAATATTGTTAGACCGTATAACAAGTATGCCATCTTCTTCAACAACATCATTACTACTGTATGTTAACCCACGAATATATGAGCCTACATCTCTAAGTAACATTTCATTAGAACGAATACTACTTAATAGACTTTCAATAATTGCAGATGCGCAATCCCTAATTTGATTCGAAAATGCAGATGCAAATCAAGCTAATCAGACGTTTTACGCCTAAAATCATCGCATTTTTTGCGATATTATAAGGTCTCTCTTGTTGATACGACAATAATTGAGTATATTTGCCGCAAATATTGCGACGTTATTCGTTGCTTAATGACGCATCAGATATGTATATACACGAAAGAGACAATTGGACTACATTCCGTTGGAATGCGACTGAGCTAACGGCACTTCTTGAAGAAGTGAACCGCAAACAGGGTTTGTTGTATGGCAGGCTTGCCTCGCTTGGCTTTGATAGCAAATTAAAAGCGATGGCGGAAAATCTGACGTATGATGTAGTTTATTCGTCAGAAATAGAAGGAATACGATTGAATGTAGATGAAGTACGTTCATCCATTGCTCGAAAATTGGGTATAGAAAATATCAAACAGACAGCACCGTCGCACTACCTAGATTCTGTTGTGGCAGTCATGCTTGATGTAGTAAAATATTACGACCAGTTATTGACAAAAGAGAAAATTTGTGCATGGCAAGCAGCATTCTTTCCGACAGGTTTCAGTGAGGGTTCACAGATTGAAGTTGGACAGTATCGTACAAACGAGGAACATATAGTTTCCGGAATGTTCGGTCGCGAGAAAATCCATTATATTGCTCCCTCACCGGAACGCGTAGACGAAGAAATGGCACATTTTCTTGATTGGTTCAACAGTCAGGAAAATATAAATTCAGTTATAAGGTCAGCCATTGCACATTTCTGGTTTGTTAGTATTCATCCATTTGAAGATGGTAACGGACGCTTGGCACGCATACTATCTGATATGTTGTTGGCTCGTGCAGATAAGAGTGAGTTCAGATTTTATAATATCTCCTCTCAAATAAATAAAGATAAAAACCACTATTACGATATTTTAGAAAAAGCTCAACACAGCGATGGTGACATTACGGAATGGATATACTGGTATGCTAGTACGTTGTCGGTTGCACTTGACGAAGCGGAAAATATCGTCAGTACCATCTTGAACAAAAGTTTCTTTTGGCAAAAGGCTTCTTCTGTACCACTTAGCCAAAGACAGACCGATATGCTGAACCTGTTCCTTGATGGCTATGAAGCAAAGATAACTTCCAAAACTTGGGCATCATTAGCTAAATGTTCCAAAGACACAGCCATACGAGATATTCAAGATCTTGTAGATAAAGAGATTCTTCGAGAAGATATTCCCGGAGCCAAACGACCGAGCTATTCCATTATATATGACCCAGAAGACATCACTGTCTTTTTTTCTGAAATCAGCATCGAGCAGCAAAATGGAAATCAATACATCAAAGCCCTCTATAAAGGCAAGTTAAAAGTGTGCGAAAGAATTTTGCCACTTGATGCAGAGCGATTTGAAAAAGGCGACCTTCCATTAGAGAACCTGCTTGCTAAGTATTGCTCATATCTGAGGATAAGTAAGTAATTTGCATATTAATAGTCCTTAATCAAGGGATTAAATGATTCATTATATAAGCAATATAGCAATGGAATAACTACATCATTTGCAGAATTAGGACAATCATATTCTGGGTTATCAGGGAAATCAGCAGATGATTTTGGAGCAGGCAAACCATTCATAACATATCTGAATGTCTATTCAAACAATTTTATAAATGAGAATGACTATCAATATGTTCGCATAAACGATGGAGAAAAACAGAATGTTGTCAAATATGGCGACATATTGTTTACTCTATCTTCTGAAACACCAGAAGAAGTTGGTATTGGATCTGTCTATTTAGGGAAAAACAGCGTTTATTTGAATAGTTTTTGCTTTGGTATTCATATTGAGAATGAGCAACTTGTCTATTCTCCATATTTTTCATATTATGTATCTTCAACTCCGTTCCGAAAATTCATATACCCATTTGCACAGGGAAGCACACGATTTAATCTTTGCAAGGCAGATTTTGAGAAAGCAAACATTATGTTGCCTTCGTTAGATAATCAAAAGCGGATTTATTCAGTATTGAGCAGGATAACAATAAAAATAGAGACCGAAAAGTCAATGCTTGAACAGTATACTACTCAAAAGCAGTATCTGCTTCGCCAAATGTTCATATAAACATCTGACGGAGCAAGTATTGCTTCTGCAAACCAAAATTTGTTAGAATATTCTGTTCTGCCAATAGTTTGTTATCTATTACAGATAATAGCTTGGCGTATCTAAGTTGCTCAGAATATGATGGACAAAAGATTTTGGCTTTACCATAGTCTTTGAAATATATGTGAGGTATTGCCACCCCTGTTTTATATGGTTCAAAGTTGAATACTTTCAGTAAATAATAAAGATATTGGAGTGAATAGCCTTCTTTAGCTTGCAAGATACTCAATGTCCCTGTTGCTGAACACTTGCCGGTAACATAAGAAACAGTTCCCACTCCCGAACCATCTTTGATAATATAAATAGCTTCACTTTGAGTATTATAGTTGTCAAGGTAGCCAACAATTCCATTAGCACCATACACAGGATAATAACCAGACTCCCAAATTTCGCTTTCTTGCAAAGTTGAAGAGCTGCATTCCAAACATTCGGCTATGCGTACATTGAACTTGTTGCTGTGCGCTATACTCTGTGCAATTCCCTTGATTAAGGACTCGTATTTCTCAATGATTTTGTTTTGGGTAGCAATTCGAGCATCAAGTAACGACAACATCGTTGCAATTTTCTGCTGTTCTTCTTTTGAAGGTAAATTGATTCTTAGTTTGAGCAGTTTATTAACTGCTAATCCTGGTTGCGCGGATTGATCAGAATATTGACCTAAATTCATATTAAGAAGCAAATACTGAAAGAAGCCGGTTACATTTTCAGTATTTGCTTGAACAGCAATTGCATGTTCTGTTATATATGACTTTCCTTCTGCTATATTAATATTGCCACATAAAGCACCTTGTCGACCAATTAGGACGAAGAAACCGTCATGATTAAATGTGCTTGTATATCCTCTTAGTCCGTTACCACCATAAACAGGATAAAGTCCTTCGCTCAAAATATTTTCAGCTTTAAGTCCCTTTCCACTCTTAAATTCAGAACAAGTTTCCGCGGCTGTAGTTTCCTTCCACTCCCCAGTAAACCCCGGAAATCTCAAAATTGGAACTAAAATGATTATATTTCTCTAATTATAGAGTACCTAATTTAGAATTAGTATGACAAATAAAACAATTAGAAAAATTGCGGATGCTTGGAAAGTTGAAAAGCGACCGTATGTAAAGCAATCAACATTTGCAACATATATGTTGATTCTGGAGAATCACATTTTACCTTCCTTTGGTGAAAGTTGTGAGCTGAGTGAAAAACATGTTCAGGCATTCGTCTTGGAAAAGTTGGATGCCGGACTAAGTGCCAAATCCATTAAGGACATTTTAATTGTACTAAAAATGGTGATGAAGTTTGGGGTAAAAAATGAATGGATGAATTATTATGAGTGGGATATAAAATATCCAACGGTGCAATCAAACAAGGAGATTGAAGTATTGACCGTTCAAAACCATAAAAAGATATTAGATTTTATTCATGATAACTTCACTTTTAGAAATTTGGGTATTTATGTATGTCTAAGCACAGGTTTGCGAATAGGTGAAATATGCGCTTTAAAATGGTCTGATATAGACGTAAACACAGGGACAGTCACAGTTCAGCGAACTATCGAGCGTATCTATGTGATAGAAGGGGAAACAAGACATACAGAGCTTGTCATCAACACGCCCAAGACCCAAAACTCATTTCGTGAGATTCCCATGAGTAAGGAATTACTATCTATCGTTAAACCACTAAAGAAGGTGGTCAATGATGATTTCTATGTGCTGACGAATGAGAATGAGCCAACGGAGCCACGTACCTATCGTAACTACTATAAGAAACTTATGGAGCAACTGAAAATGCCACAACTGAAATTTCATGGGTTGCGCCATTCTTTTGCTACTCGGTGCATTGAGAGCAATTGCGACTATAAAACAGTTAGTGTAATATTGGGGCATTCTAATATCAGCACAACTCTAAACCTCTATGTACATCCCAATATGGAACAGAAGAAAAAGTGCATTAATAAAATGCTAAAGTCTTTGGGCAAATAATATCAACCATATAGCCGATGTCACGGTACTGATCAAAATAGGTATTGGGGAATTTTATAGATGTAGGTAATATGTCTTTCGAAGTTTTCAAATAAGAGGGCATTGTAGACACACTGAAAAAACGCATATCTCATTATCAGCTATTTATGTGTATGCGCTGTAGAGATCCTCCTGCATTTATGTCTTTTCCCATTATTTCTCATTTCGAGTTCTTGATAAGCCTTGTAGAGATTCGGATTTTGTATTGTGTTGTGTTACAGTGCTTTATAGAAGCCGGTTGTAGATGCCATTTTCTTGCTTTTGCCTTCTCGCCGCCCTAACTTTGCAACATCGGATTTGAGGAAGGAAAAACGTTTCCGCCGGGGCCTCGCGGCAATCTTTTCTTCTTCCTTATATATGCGATGCGATTTCGGGCTGTTCGCTATAAACAGGTAGGTCAAGGCAGGGATGACTGGTTCACTGCAACAATATTATCAATTTAATACATTATTATTATGGCATTTTTTAAGAAACAGCAGCAGCCAATCAATGGCTTATGGTATCCTCAATCCGTTACAGTTGGCAAACCGGTAACTACTGATCAGATTGCTGCAAAGTTAGCATTTGTTTCCACTGTAACACCGGGTGATGCTTATGCAATTGTGAAGAACTTAGGAGGCGTATTGGGCGACTATATGGCTGACGGACGTACGGTGAAACTGGATGGGGTAGGAACTTTTTATTACACTGCTGCTACCAACAAAAATGGGGTGGCTTCACCGAAGGAGGTGAGTGCCAAGCAAATAAAGGGTATACGTGTTCGCTTTATTCCTGAAGTTCATCGTAATGTGAGTAGTCAGGTGACCACTCGCTCCATGGTGAATGAATCCAATGTCTTTTGGGAAGAACTCCAAGTTGCTTCCACCGGTGATTCTTCTTCCGAAGAGGGCGGCTCCGGTAGTGGCGGAGGCTTGGATGAGAATCCGTTGGGTTAACCATTAAAAAAGGTTGCAATGTCAAAACATTGCAACCTTTTTTCTTTATTATATGGTCAGTTGATTACAGCGGAATATATTCCACGAATGCTTCCATTGCTTCGTAAGATGCCAAACCGAGGTTGTCATACAATGCGGCGGTACCACGGTTACGGTCTTCACTGCGTTGCCAGAACAAACGTTCGTCGTTGCCCAAGAATGGTGCACTTTCCATCTGAGACTGGTGCTTCAGGATTGAATTACGTTTTGCACGCAGTTCTTCCGGACTGATGGGCACTGCCATTTCAATGTTTTCAATTTCCCACTCGGCCCACGCACCACGATACATCCAAATACGGCAATCTTTCAGCCATTTTGCACCTTCTTCTTTTTCCAGATCGATAGCAGCAAATACGGCATCTGTGCAGACACGGTGTGTTCCATGCGGATCGGCGAGGTCACCGGCTACGAATATTTGATGAGGTTTCACTTCACGCAGTAGGTTACGCACAATTTCCACGTCAGCTTCGGTCAATGGGCCTTTCTGTATTCTACCTGTTTCGTAGAACGGCAGGTCAAGGAAGTGGCAATGATCCAGAGGGATATTATTGTACGTACAAGCAGTGCGCGCTTCACCACGACGTATCAAGCCCTTAATTGTGAGGATGTCACGTGTATCGATGTCACCGTCTTTCTTCTCTTTCAGGAATTTACGGATTTCTGCATATTTATCAACAACGACCTTGTCTTCGCTGTTATTGAAGATCTGGTTGAAGCCGTTAATAAAATGCATGAAGCGAATCACTTCTTCGTCACCTACGGCAATGTTGCCGGAAGTTTCGTAAGCCACGTGCACATCATGTTTTTGTTCTACCAGACGGCGGATTGTACCACCCATGGAGATTACGTCATCATCGGGATGCGGAGAGAATACGACGATACGTTTCGGATACGGTTTCGCGCGTTCGGGACGATAGGTATCGTCTGCATTCGGTTTACCACCCGGCCATCCGGTGATGGTATGTTGCAGATCGTTGAAGATCTTGATGTTCACATTGTATGCCGAACCAAACAGAGCCAGCAGTTCGCTCAAGCCATTTTCATTGTAATCCTTGTTTGTCAGTTTCAGGATTGGCTTACCTGTCAGTTGGCACAACCATACGATGGCGCTACGAATCAGTTTGTCGTTCCATTCGCAGGAAGTCACTAACCACGGACGGTGGATACGTGTCAGGTTACCGGCGGCAGAAAGGTCGATAACTACATGAGCGTTGTTGTGAGTTTGCAGGAAAGAGGCTGGAATGGTGTCTGTTACAGCACCTTCTACGCACTCTTTTACCATTTTGGCTTTGTCTTCACCCCATGCCATCAGATAGATTTTCTTGGCAGCCAGGATGGTAGAAACGCCCATTGTTATGGAGCTGATCGGAGTGCTTTCGATACTACCGAACATTTTGGATGCTTCATTGCGTGAATCGTTGTCTAGCAAAATCAAACGGGTGGTGGAGTTCAGGCGGGAACCCGGTTCGTTGAACCCAATGTTACCAACGCGTCCGATGCCCAGCAATACGGCATCCAGTCCGCCGAAGCTTTCAATGCGTTGCTCGTACAGGCGGCAATATTCAAAGATGGTATCTTTAGGAATTGTACCGTCCGGGCTGAAGATGTTCTGCTTGTCAACGTCTACATGATCAAGGAACATTTCCTTCAGGGCATTCAGATTACTGTTGATGGCATCTGATGTAAGAGGATAATATTCGTAAAGGTTGAATATGATAACGTTGCGGAAACTCAGACCTTCTTCTTTATGTATGCGGATAAGGGCTGAGTATACGTTGCGGGGAGAATTACCACCCGGCAATGCCAATACACAGAAGCGTCCGGCTTTCTGTTTATCACGAATTAGTTGAGCTATTTCGTAAGCAACGTGGTTGGCGCCTTCCTCTGCCGATTCGTAGATGTCGGTTGGGATTTTTTCCAGTCGGGTCAATACCGACCTTTCAAATGCATTCTCAGGCCTGTAATACCTGGGGGAGACTCTGTTGAGAGTGATTTGAGAACTAAGATTGGTTTTCATAACTTAATTGGTATTAATAAATTGATTAAAGCTTGTCGCTTCTAAGATTTAACAAATATACAAAAAACAATGTTCACTAATTCTAATGTTGGGGTTGTTTTTCGGAACAAGGTGTTTTCTTCTGACACTGTTTCGAGATACAAATGTAGCCACTTTTTGGTAACTATGCACTCACTTTTTTTAGGTATTTTCATTAAAAAGACTAAAATGGAACCTTTTTGTACAAAAACATCACTTGTTCGAGGGGGGGATGGGTATGCGGACGACACGGATTAGACGGACGAACGCGTACCTGTCTTGAAGAGGAGCGGTTTCATCAACAGATAATCCTAATTGATATAAAATGTAGTGGTTACTGTATTTCCTGCTTCGTCTACGGCCGTTAATGAATGTTTTCCGGGCGTGGGTTGTAGTGAGATCTTATGAAAATCCTGTGTCTGGGTAAGATAAGTGTTGTCAAGGTGCCAGAAAATGGTGGTATCTGGATTGCCGTGGGCCAGTTCAGCGGTTAGAAACCCCGGACTTCCATCCATCTGTTTGGGTAACACAATGCGGGCATTCATGGGGGGGTAGATGAATTGCATGGATTGCAATGCATCTTCTCCGCAACCCGGTTTGAAGGGAGGAAGCGGACTGTATTCCGGATGATGCTGTTTGTAATACCATTCCCATACAGGTGGTAAAGTGAACCAGGACTTTTGGATAGTAAGTTCCAAATTAACACAATTCTCGTAGATACGGTGAGTTTCATCGGCTGAAAGAGTGATAAGGTGATGATAAGGGCAAGCTTCCGTCTTTAATCCGGCAGGAAGAATCAGTAAAGTATCTGTTTCTTCGCAAAACCTGCCCTTCAAGTGTCCGGATTTCCGGCATACTTCAGCTTTGACAAAGACATCTCCCGGGCGCTTGAACCATTGTGTCGGAGGGAGCAGACTAAATACATCAAACAAAACCGGACCGGCTGTCCGTGCTCCTACAAGACCGGGGTTACCTTCTCCTGTAGCATTTCCTGCCCATACACCTATGGCATAGTGAGGAGTGACGCCTACAGCCCAGGCATCGCGGAATCCGTGGCTTGTTCCGGTCTTCCAGGCAATGGGGTGCATGGAGGGGATTGATTTCCAGTCTATTTCTTCGGGACGATTCACCTCGGTTAACGCATTGAAGGTTTGCCATACGGCTCCCGGTTGGAAAGTATCCGTCGATTTTCCCGAAGCGAAGACTTCTGATTCCCCTGATCCTTCAGCGTTTGCAAGCAGCAAACTACATTCTGTTTGTGGAAGCTGCAATAAACTCCGCCCCATGTAAGCATACGCATTTGTTACATCCCACAGGGTAGCTTCCGCTCCGCCCAGAATGAGTGATAAACCATAATGGGAAGCCGGACGGTTGATTGTTTTTAAGCCTATTTGCCTCAGGAAAGTATGAAACTTGGGAACACCATATCTTTGTAGCATCGTCACTGCCGGAATATTCAATGAACGTGCAAGAGCTTCCGAAGCAGGAACGGCACCTTCGAATTGCAAACTGAAGTTTTGAGGTGTAAAGCCATTAATATTAACCGGTATATCGGGCAGTAGCGTATGAGGTAGCAGACTGCCTTCCTGCAACATGGCGTAATATAAAAATGGTTTCAGAATACTTCCCGTGCTTCTGGGTGCTTGAATAACATCTACTTGGTTACCGGCTTGCTTCCGTTCGAAATTGACATTGCCGCAATAAGCCACAACCTGATTGGTTCGGATATCAATCACCAGAATTGCCAGATTGCGTATATCACTCCGGTTAAATTCATTGCTCCAACGTTCGGCTACGTTCTCTATTTGGGTTTGAATACCCCTGTCGATGGTTGATACGGAATATTTCCCGTTTCGTTCCTGATAGAAGCGACTGACTAGATGGGGAGCGGTTTTGGGGAGTGGATGAGGCTCGTCGGGGAGTGGTTCGCTGATAGCCAGTTCGTAAGTGGAGTCATCTATAATCTTTCGTGCATATAGTTGTTTTAGCAGACGGTTTCTTTTATTAAGTAATAATTGTCGTGATTTGGAGAGATGAATCATGGCGGGCGCGTTGGGAAGTACCGCCAGCATAGCTGCTTCTGCCCAGGACAGTTCTTCGGCGGGATGTCCGAAATATCGCCAGGCGGCGGCATCGAGGCCTACTACATTTCCTCCGAAAGGAGCGTGTGAAACGTACATGGACAGGATTTTCTCTTTTGAAGCGCGAAACTCAAGTCGGGTAGCTAGGATCATTTCTATGAACTTTTCTCCAAAAGTGCGCGATTCGTTTCTTGCCAGACGGATCGTTTGCATGGTGAGGGTGCTTCCTCCACTTACAATGCGCTGATTCTTTAGGTTTTGGTAGGCGGCTCTGCCCGTGGAGACAGGATTGACTCCCCAATGGTGATAGAAATGCCTGTCTTCGAAAGTAATGAGGCATTGCTTTATTTTCTCCGGAGTAGTGGTCCGGGGTGGAAAGCGCCATTGACCGTCGGATGCAATGCGTGCACCCAGTAATTCACCGTTCCGGTCAGTGACGACGGTGGAGTAGGGCACATGGAAAAGTTGCCGGGGGAGGCAAAAGATATAGGCTATCACCAGAATTGTAATAAGTATGAGTATTACTTTTCTGGTGATAGATAGTTGTTTGAAGTACTTTATAATTTGAATCTTCATCAATATTTAAATATGACTATCTTAATTCTCCTCCTCCCGGGAGGAGGAGTACCCCATAGGGGGGAGGTGGTAGGTAGAATGAAAAATACCTATGAATTAATAAGGAACTCTTTTCTTACCTACCACCCCGCCCTTTGGGCACCCCTCCTTCCAGAAGGAGGGAAATTTGAATAGTTTTGCTCAGTGGCATGTTATTTACTGACAGTCGTTCTTCTCGCCTTGGTCCGTGCCTGTGCCGAACCGTCATACATGGCTTCGCACTGGATAGCCGGCAAAATGAAATTACCTGCATACGTAGCTTGCAGTCTTATGGTGAACTTTTTCAATTCACTGCGACGCAAGTCGAAGTAAGTCAGCACACGGTCGTCACGAATATCCTGATAGGTATAATCACGGGTAGGCGTCGCTTCCGGAGTCATCAACCGGTCATTGTAAATCTCCCAACCTGACGGCAGAATATGTGTTAATGCCAAATTGCTGTAAGCAGTGGTTCCACTGATATTACCTACGGTGATGACTGCCATAAAGTCTGTTCCTTGCTTGATATCATCTATGGATATCGTCGCTCCGTTCATATCCGTATATTTTACGTCCAGGCGGAGGTTATTGGATATTGCGGGTAATGTATCATTAAGTAATTGCGTGCGTGTAATGAGGTCCACACTTAATGCACCTTTACTTTCGTTCTTTACTATAATATTACCCGAAGCCGGTGAAGTGGACAGTTCCTTTGCAAATACAGCCTTGGCTGATTTCACTACGGGTTGCTGTTTTCCGTTCCAGGTCCAAGTGAAGTCCAGAGTACCTGAAAGCTTCTCAGCCAGACGTCCCATCGCCATTAATGAGAAAGCAGTGGACTGTGTGCTGAACCAATTCTCTTCGGCCAGATTCTTGGATACCTTCTTCGCCTGTTGCAATGCCGCCTGGTCGCGGTTCATCAGGAGTAAAGTTTCCAATATCATAGCTTCGTCACGATCATACGAACCATAGATGTAGTTCTGTGAGGAATAAGGGGCAACGGTGGTTTCTGCCTTAAATACCAGTTCTTCAGCCGGTTTCATCTTACCTGTCAGGGCATAAGCGGCTGCCAGTCTCCATTTGGCTTGCAGAGGCAGG
>OGRF01001874.1_pt1 | contig 12893 bp, 7 predicted proteins | sample 1553381 | NCBI WGS metagenome assembly OGRF01 (sample SAMEA2580060, study PRJEB22360) | human gut metagenome | biome: human gut; feature: human-associated habitat; material: faeces | place: Denmark | collected 2008/2010
GTAAAGTAGGATGTGACTGTGACCGTTTCATGGAAGTATGGAACAACGTATTTACCCAGTTTGAGGGAGATGGAAAGGGTGGTTACACCGAACTTTCCCAGAAGAACATTGATACAGGTATGGGACTTGAGCGTCTTGCTGTTGTAATGCAGGATGTTGATTCGGTATTCGATATTGATACCATGAAGGCTATCCGTGACAAGGTCTGCGAGCTTTCAGGCAAGAAATATCATGTCGATGAGATGGACGATGTTTCTATCCGTCTTATCACAGATCATATCCGTTCGTCTACATTCCTTATCTCTGACGGAGTTATGCCATCTAACGAGGGCAGGGGCTATGTGCTTCGCCGTATCATCAGACGTGCCGCTATGCATGGACGTACACTTGGCATACAGGGTGCATTCCTTGGCAAAATCGCGCAGGTTGTCATTGATGAGAGTAAGGATGGCTATCCGGAGCTTGAGGAGAGAAAGGATTTCATCCTTAAGGTGCTCACTCAGGAAGAGGAGAAGTTCGCGAAGACTATCGACCAGGGACTTGGTATCCTCGCAGATATGGAAGAGCATATGAAGGCTGACGGAGTCAAGGTGCTTTCAGGAGAGGATGCATTCAAGCTTTACGATACATACGGCTTCCCTGTAGACCTCACTGCAGAGATTCTCGAGGAGAAAGGATTCACATATGATGAGGCTGGCTTTGAGAGTTGTATGGAGGCTCAGAGACAGAAGGCAAGAGGAGCCCGCAAGGAAACAAACTATATGGGTGCTGATGCCAATGTTTACAATGATATAGATTCTGAAATTACTACAGAGTTCACAGGCTATGACAAGCTTACTGACACAGCTGAGATTGCTTTCCTTACCACGTCTGATGATGTAGTCGAGGCTCTTTCAGATGGTGATAAGGGCTCTGTAATCGTGCCAAACACACCTTTCTATGCCACAATGGGTGGTCAGCAGGGTGACAAGGGTATCATAAAGACTGAGAGCGGTACATTTGTTGTCGAGGATACAGTAAAGGTAGTTGGCAACAGATATGCACATGTAGGATATGTGTCAGAGGGTATGATCCGCACAGGCGAGAAGGCTACACTTTCTGTTGATACAAAAACAAGAACAAACACATGCAGAAATCACTCTGCCACTCATCTGCTTCAGAAGGCACTGCGTGAGGTACTCGGCACACATGTAGAGCAGGCAGGTTCTTACCAGGATGCTGAGAGAACACGTTTTGATTTCTCTCATTTTTCTGCTATGACTGCTGAGGAACTTAAAAGGGGTGAGGATATCGTAAACGAGAAAATCAACGAAGCTATTGAAGTTCGCACAGATATCATGACTGTCGATGAGGCTAAAAAGACAGGTGCCATGGCTCTCTTCGGCGAGAAATACGGTGAAAAGGTACGTGTCGTATCAATGGGCGATTTTTCTAAGGAATTCTGCGGTGGTACACATGTAAAGAATACATCTGATATCAAGGTATTCAAGATTCTTTCAGAGAGCGGTGTAGCTGCTGGCGTAAGACGTATCGAGGCTATCACAGGCGACAATGTATTCGCTTACTACAGCAATATGGAGAAAGAGCTTGAGGAGGCTGCTAAGGTTGTTAAATCAACTCCTGCCAACCTCAAAGATAGACTTGAGCACCTGATGGCTGAGATGAAGGCACTTCAGAGTGAGAATGAGTCTCTTAAGAGTAAGGCAGCAAAGGATGCACTCGGCGATGTTATGGATCAGGTAGTTGATGTAAACGGCATCAAGCTTCTTGCAACAAGTGTTGACGGCGTTGATATGAACGGACTGCGTGATCTTGGAGATTCCCTCAAGGAAAAGCTTGGCGAGGGAGTTATCGTGCTTGCTTCTTCAAATGAAGGCAAGGTAAATCTTGTTGCCATGGCAACAGATGCTGCCATAAAGAGCGGTGCACATGCAGGAAACTTAATCAAGGCAATCGCCTCAAAGGTAGGCGGTGGCGGCGGTGGACGCCCTAACATGGCTCAGGCCGGTGGAAAGAACCCGGCAGACAGCTGCTCCTTTATGGAAAGGCTGCGGTCCGCCGCAAAATCACCGGAGCCACCGGCGCTGCAGTACAGGCATCCAAGCGATGAGAGTGTGCCATCACGGTTTGGACAGGTCATGCCTCCATCTAAAGAGAGCTTGTAGAGCTTTTCACCGAATGTATCGAGGCAGTATCTGTTGAGTGAATAGTATCTCATATTAAATATGTGACTTTACAGCTTCGCTGACAACAGCGGCAACACGAGGGTCAAATGCCTCAGGCATAATAAAATCATCATTTAATTCTTCGTCTGAAACAAGATCGGCCAGTGCTTCTGCGGCAGCAAGCTTCATTTCCTCAGTAATCTGCGTAGCACGTCCTTCTAAGGCACCCTTGAAGATTCCGGGGAATGCAACCACGTTGTTTATCTGGTTTGGGAAATCACTTCTTCCGGTTCCGACAACTCTGGCACCGGCAGCCTTTGCTACATCAGGCATAATCTCAGGAACAGGATTTGCCATGGCAAAACCAACTCTTGAGCCTGCCAGCGAGCGTGATTTCGAAAATGTCTGTACCACGATGACATTATCATATTTGTCAATGAGCGGCAGCGCACTTTCCCCGCCAAAATCTACATATGCCTCATCTACCACGACAATTACATCCTGATTGTGCTCTATTATATCCTCTATCTCATCAAGAGGCATGAGCTTTCCTGTCGGAGCATTAGGGTTTGGAAATACTACTCCGCCGTTTGCCTTATAGTAATCTGACGGTACTATTGAAAAATCATCAGACAATGGAAGCTGCTCATAAGGGATTCGAAGCATATCTGCCCACACATCATAAAATGAATACGTAATGTCAGGAAACAGTATCGGCTTTTTTGAATTGAAAAATGTCATGAAAATCATGGCAAGTACGTCATCAGAGCCAACTCCGACAAACACCTTCGAGCTGTCTATCTTATAGAAATCCGCAATTGCATTTACCAGCTTATCAACCCTTGGATCAGGATACAGTCTTAAATCATCTGTATTGAAATTACTTAAAACCTCCTTCACTCCCGGCGCTGGCGGATATGGATTCTCATTTGTATTTAACTTAATAACACAGGTATTCTTTGGCTGTTCTCCCGGTGTATAAGGTACAACCTTTCGAATGTTATTTTCCCAGTCTCTCATTCTTTTCCTCCAAATTTAATTATATGTCAGCCCATACATATTTACAGATTATTCAATTTTCTTCTCAAAAAAACATGATATCAAACATAAAATCAGCGTTTTTATTCACTTTAAAATATGCACCCAAAAAAATGCTAACAATTTTACTTTACCTCATTTACTTATGTTTGTAAAGGTTGTATATTACACTTAATCACTATTTTTTATATACATTTTTATCTATTTTTAATTAAGGGGGATTATAAATAATGACTAAAAATAATTCAAAGGACCTCACTGTAGGTTCTCCTACCGGGCTCATTCTGGGCTTTTCCCTTCCGTTGCTTCTCGGAATGCTTTTCCAGCAGGTTTACAGCCTTATGGATACAATAATCGTCGGTCGTTTTCTAAGTGTTTCGGCCTTAGCCGCAGTCGGCTCTACCGGAAGCATCTGCTTTCTCATCATCGGCTTCTGCCAGGGTGTGTGTGCCGGCTTTTCGCTTCCAATAGCCCAGCGCTTTGGTGCCAAGGATGAAAAAGGACTTAAAAAATATGTAGGAAATGCAGGAATTGTGTCTGTAATTATCGCAATAATCATGACGGCACTCACTGTGCTTCTCTGCGGTCACATTCTGACCTGGATGAATACGCCAGGCGACATTTACGACCTCGCCTACCAGTATCTGATTGTCATATTTGCAGGCATTCCTGCCACAATACTGTACAATCTGCTGTCAGGATATCTGAGATCTCTCGGCAACTCGGTCATACCTGTTATTTTCCTTATAATCGCGGCTGTTCTAAATATCGGTCTTGATTTACTTTTCATTCTGGTATTTAACATGGGCGTGTTTGGAGCGGCTTTTGCAACCGTACTGTCACAGGGTGTATCAGGAGTGCTGTGCATCATTTACATAGCAAAAAATGTACCTCTGCTGCATGTAAGCAGAAATGATTTGGAGCTTGACTCTTCATATGTCAGAAATCTGATGGTCATGGGACTTCCTATGGGCTTTCAGTATTCGATAACCGCTATAGGCGGCGTCATACTGCAGACTGCCGTAAACGGCTTAGGCTCCATCGCAGTTGCCTCAATGACCGCTGCAAGCCGTATTTCAATGTTTATGGTGTGTCCATTTGACGCACTCGGCTCCACAATGGCCACCTACAGTGGACAAAATGTCGGTGCAGCCAAATTTGAACGTGTAAAGAAGGGGCTTATTTCAGCCTCAGTGATAGGATCGATCTATTCGGTTTTGATTTTTGTGGCACTGCCGTTTATAGCCAACTATCTGATTTACCTGTTTGTATCACCAAGTGAAACAGAGGTTGTCGTACAGGCTCATCAGTTTCTGCTGATAAATGCATTTTTCTACATCCCGCTCGTTCTGGTAAACACAGTCCGTTTCACCATACAGGGCATGGGTTTTTCCGGCTTTGCGATGTTTGCAGGAGTAGCAGAAATGATTGCGCGTTCACTCATCGGACTTGTATTTGTACCGATATTCGGCTTTTCTGCCGCCTGCTTTGCAAGCCCACTCGCATGGATTCTCGCAGATGCCTTCCTGGTGCCTGCATTCATCCACTGCCTGCATAAATTGCAGAAAGCAAAATCTAGTCAAGTTACAAGTCTTTAGTAAAAAAGTCATTACCAATGATGTATTTAATAGTGTATTTAAAAATTAATTTATTTCACAACCTAAGGAAAGCACCGGCGAACATACTATATATTGAGCTTTACGAAGCAGCTTAGAAGCAGTTAGAATTATGTCCATATACAACAATGCCCCAGCATGGACGCTGGGGCAAGTTTTTATAAAAAATATATTATAAGTTTACCGCATCTATAAATTTCTGGAACGCTGCACGTCCCTCATCAGTGCACTTGTACACTCCTGCACACTCAAGCACTTCTTTAAATACAAGTCCAATCTCCTCATTGATGATACCATCAATATTAGACTCATCAATCTTATCATACTTAGACATAAACTTAAGAGCCCAGTCAGCATGTGATGCAAGAGTCTCAGTCGAATGCAGATCCTTTCCTGTAAGGATTGCATCCCTAAGCTCTGCCATCTCACCTTTTAATCTGGCCGGAAGCACTGCAAGTCCCATTACCTCGATAAGTCCGATATTCTCCTTCTTTATGTGATGAAGGTGGGCATGCGGATGATATACTCCAAGCGGATGCTCCTCTGTGGTGATGTTGTTTCTGAGCACAAGGTCAAGCTCATAGTCTCCGTCACGACGTCTTGCTATAGGTGTGATAGTGTTGTGTGGCTCTCCATCTGTCTCTGCAAAAATAAATGCTTCTTCATCTGTATAGCCTCTCCATGCAAGAAGAATCTTATCTGCAAGGTCAATAAGCTTATCCCTGTCTGCTGACTTGATTCTGATAACAGACATAGGCCATTTTACGATACCTGCCTCGACATCCTCGTAGCCCTTGAATGTGATTTCTTTCTCTATCGGAGCCTTTGCCATAGCGAAAGTATAGTGTCCGCCCTGGAAATGGTCGTGACTTAAGATAGAGCCTCCAACGATTGGCAGATCTGCATTTGAGCCTACAAAATAATGTGGAAACTGTGTCACAAAATCAAGCAGCTTTCCAAATGTGGCACGCTCGATTTTCATCGGTGTATGCTTTGAATTGAACACGATACAGTGCTCATTGTAGTATACATATGGTGAGTACTGGAAAAACCACTGACTGTTGTTTATTGTAACAGGGATAATTCTGTGGTTTTCTCTTGCAGGATGGTTTACGCGGCCTGCATAGCCCTCATTTTCCTTACAAAGCTGGCACTTTGGATATGCGCTCTGCTTAGCATTTTTAGCGGCAGCAATTGCCTTTGGATCCTTCTCAGGCTTTGAGAGATTGATTGTCACATCAAGTGTGCCATACTCTGTGTCTGTGGTCCATTTCATATCCTTCTTTATGCGCTGTCTTCTGATATAATTGCTGTCACAGCTTAATTTGTAAAAATAATCGGTTGCCGCAAGTGAAGACTCATTGTCGTATAAATCCTTAAAACGAGCTCTGATCACGCTTGGTGCATTTACAAGGCAGCCCATCAGCTTTGTATCAAAAAGATCCTTGTATACAATGCTGTTTTCTTTCATGATGCCATTGTCATATGCGTATGTCATCATATCCTCGAGTATACCCTCAAGCTTCTCCTCTGCCTCTTCCTGTGTCCATGCAGGCTGAGCCTCTACCTTTTCAAATGTCTCATCCTCGATATCGTCCACTCCGAGTACCTCAAGAAGTCTGTTTACTGTGTATACCTCATCAGCAGGATCAACAAGTCCTGTTGTAAGACCATATTTTACTAATTCTAATATTCTCTCCTGAATCATGTCATGCTCCTTAATCATTGTCGGGAAAAACCTGTTTATCCGTTACTGTTATTTCATATTGCTGATTTTATGCCAGACGGCTAGGTCCGTCTCCGATTGAAACAACATAAAACTCAGGTGTCTTTCCAACCTTCTCTTCATAGGCCTTTGTCAGGTTTGCCTTAAACTGATCAATAGCCTCGTCCTTTACTATGCTGACTGTGCAGCCGCCAAAGCCGCCTCCTGTGATTCGTGATCCGATAACACCCGGAATCTTCCATGCCTCATCAACAAGTACGTCAACCTCAGGACATGATGTCTCATAATCATCACGAAGTGATACATGTGAAGCATTCATAAGCTTTCCAAATGTCTCGATATCATTTTCCTTCAATGCCTTAACAGCCTTGATGGTACGCTGGTTCTCATAAACCGCATGCTTGCCTCTCTTACGTGCAACCTCATCCTTAATCGCGTCCTTATGAGCCTCGAACTCTTCATCTGTCAGGTCACCGAGAGTCTTGATGTCACATACTGTCTGTAAATCCTTAAGAGCCTGTGCACTCTCATTTCTTCTGTCATTGTAAGCACTTGTTACAAGGCTGTGCTTAACCATGCTGTTTGTAACCACGATCTTTGCACCGTCCAAAACGATTGGTGCATACTCAAAATCAAGAGTATTGCAGTCAAGGAAAATTGCATTGTCCTTTTTGCCCATTGCAGATGCAAACTGATCCATGATACCGCAATTACAGCCGTTGTAGTTGTTCTCTGAATACTGACCGATAAGTGCCATATCCTGATTTGTCACGTCAAAGCCGTAAATATCCTTTAACATATATCCTGTAACCACCTCAAGAGATGCCGATGAAGAAAGTCCTGAGCCGTTTGGAATATTTCCGAATAAAACAATATCAAGACCGCTTTCAAGCTTCATTCCTCGCCCCTCGAAGGCCCACATAACGCCCATTGGATAGTTTATCCAAAGTCCGTCCGGATCAGGTGTAAACTCATCAAGTGATGACTCAACCACACCCAGATTGTCAAAATTCATAGAGTAGAAACGAAGCTTCCTGTCATCGCGCTTTCTTGCTGCCATATATGTACCGATGGTAAGTGCACAAGGGAACACATGTCCTCCATTGTAGTCAGTGTGCTCACCTATCAGATTTACACGTCCCGGAGCAAAATATACTCTGATATCCCCATCTGCTCCAAAAAGCTCCTTGAATTTGTCTAATACGTTCTGCTGTATCATTTTTTCTTCTCCTTTGCTGATTGTATTTGCGTTAAATTGATAGTTAAAATATTTCGTTCTTTCTTTATAACTCTATTATAACTGCACATTTTTACATTGCAATACATCCGACTGAAAATGCAACATAACAAATCAAATCATGCAACAAAATTACATATGTTATTATTTTATTTTTTAAAATTCTTAATAACATCAAGTGCCGGCAACACATTTCCATCATAGTCAAAGAGTGCCTGGTTTGCCCACTCATTGCCGCATGGTCCCGGATCATTCATGTACCTAAGTGAAGCAGGTGTAGCCCAGCCTGAGCCCGGTACAGGAATCCACGCTGGCTCCCACCAGAAAAATCCTTTTCCGTGGTCATCCACCACATTTGCCACTCTGTTTAAAAAATCCTTTGTAAAGTCAGCCTGTCCCTCAATAGTCATAGGATAATCTATCTTCTCAACAAGCTCCGGTTTTGTCGCATAACCCTTGCGCTCAGAATCAGCAAGCTTCTCGTACTCCTGGTAGCTGTCCATTGTAAAGCCTATGGATACCTCAGCGATGATAATGTCCTTATTGAAACGCTTTGCAATATCGTTCATATTGAACTCAAGCTGATCAAGAGAGCCGTGCCAGAAGGGATAGTATGACAATCCGATATACTCAAACTCCTCTCCTCTTTCGATAAAGTTTGTAAACCATCTGACATAAAGCTCATTGTTTCCACCATTATCGAGGTGAATCATAATCGGAATATCAGCATTTACCTTGCGGCAGGCACGTATTCCGGCATTAACAAATTTTGCTATATTATCGTAGTTAGGTACCTTTCCCTCAGGCCACAAAAGTCCGTTTGAAAGCTCATTACCTACCTGAATCATTGTGACATTTACACCTGCCTCAATAATCTTTGTCAGATTTTCAAGTGTAAAATCATATACAGCCTGCTCCAGCTCGTCCACACCGAAATTCATCCATGCCTTTGGCTTAATCTGCTTTCCCGGATCTGCCCAGAAATCACTGTAGTGGAAATTCAAAAGCACTCCAAAGCCTGCATCTGTAACCTTTTTTCCGATAGCAATAGTCTCAGCCAGATCATTGTTACCCGCACCGTAAGGCTCACCATCCTCTGATTTTGGGTCGTTCCACAGACGAAGACGGATTGTGTCAACATCATGCTCCTTCATGATGTCAAGAATATCCTTCTCCTTTCCATCCTCGTAGTATTTTGCTCCGCAGCGTTCCAGCTCTAGCAAGGTCGATAAATCCATACCCTTAATAAACTTTGACATTTTAATTCTCCTTAATTCTTATATCGTTTATTTACACCATGAGAGCAGTACCAGTAGTAGTCCCTGCTCTCAAAATGCGTAATAATATTCCTGACAACCTTAAAATGCTAAATTCCGCGGAAACAGAATGTGAATTCCATTTTCTCTGAGACATCAAGCAGGTACTCCGGATGAGTATGTGCGCCCCAGCTGTCGTCTCCGCCTACACCCATCTGCTTCTTTGCCACACGGACAACAGTATAGTGTACAGGTGGAAGCTCGAAATGATGTGCAGCATTTTCCAGCTCATGTGGTGTATATGGCAGTGCCGAGAACGAAAGCTCATCACCAAAGAACAGCATGCCTCTGCCCTTCTTATCCATTACCTTTGCATATCTTACTCTGCACTTGTTGCCGCTCTCCTGCGGAACGAGATACTCTGCGACATTGTCTGCCACTTTATTCTCGTATACACCATACTTTCCGCCATGCTGTCTGTCCTCGTATGTCTCCTGTGGTCCGAGTCCGTACCATTTCACTGTATCATAATCGGCTTCCAGCTTGAACATCATGCCAAACTCCGGCATATCGCCAAGCTCCTTTACAGGGTCATATGACAGAGTTGTCTCGATTGTTCCATCACCAAACACTCTGTATGTCACCTCACATGAGCTCTGCGGTGTGGTAGGCATGAAATAAGTGTATGTGATGGCGATATTGTTATTATTTTTTTCTACCCTTGGTGATGTATCTGCAAAGCGCTGATTCTGTCTGGTGGTCACATACATGCTGGCAATCTTCCACTGTGCATAGCGCTGTGGCATCATGTTGCCGGAATCATTGTTGGTAGGTGTTCTCCAGAAATTCGGCAGTGGGATAGTATTTGGAAGCATCTCGACGCCACCATATACATATGAAACCATTCCCAGATTCATTCTTGAGAAAAGTGCCTTGAAGTTCTCACCTCTTACAAGGATATTTCCGTTTCCAACAACAAGCTCAACTGATTTGTCGCATGAATACTCACTTACAGGCTTCTTTATCATATGCTGTCCGAATGCAATTTCATATCCTGCCTTTTCCCAGATGGTGTTTTCCTTCAATACAAATGATACGACAATACAGTACTCTTTTTCCACATCTATCATGGAATTTTTAAGAGTCACCGGCACCTCATAGCTTGCCCTATCCATCGGTGGAACAGATATCTGAAGCTTTGTCCTGTAAACCTCCTCACCGTCTGCAAGAAGAATGGCAAAAGCATCAAAAACCGATGTATTTACAAAGAGATTTTTGTTTGTAACTGTAAAGATGTAGTCGCTGTCAAAATCAACCGAGATATTCTGATAATTGAACTTCACCTCCTGCATCTTTGGAGAAGCCTCTCTCTCTCCGCCGTAGCAGATGCCGTTTCCGCTGAAATCTCCATCAGTAGGCCTGTCGCCGAAATCTCCGCCATATGTGAGGAACCACTTGCCGTATCTGTCCTTTTTATAGATTGACTGGTCGATATAATCCCAGATAAATCCGCCCTGATATCTAGGCTCGCGGTCTGTAAGCTCTGTATATTTGTGCATAGCACCGCAGGAATTTCCCATTGCATGTGTATATTCGCAGCAGATAAACGGTTTCTCAGGATGCTCTGCCAGGAATTTTTCAATGCCTGCAGCCGGAGTATACATCTGGCTTTCCATGTCGCTTGTGTCATTATAGCTTCTATCGTTAAATACTCCCTCATAATGCACCAGACGATGCTTATCAAGCTGTCTGAAAAGCTGTGACATCTCATATATGGTCTTGCCGCCAAACGACTCATTGCCGCATGACCAGATAAGGATTGCCGGATGATTTTTATCCCTCTGATAGCATGAGTTGGCACGGTCCAGCATCATTTCTCTCCACTGTGGCTTGTCCTTTGGCACAACAAAGTCAAGGTCAACATAGCCCTTATTATATGCCTCCCATGTGCCATGACTCTCAAGATTGTTCTCAGCTATCATATAGATTCCATAAATATCGCAAAGCTTATAGAGCATGGAATCATCAGGATAATGGCTTGTTCTTATAGCATTGATATTGTTCTTTTTCATTGTGACAATATCCTTTATCACCTCATCACGGTTTGGCACACGGCCTGTTATTGAGCTGAACTCATGGCGGTTTACACCCTTAAATACAATACGCTTACCGTTTAGCTTCATGAGTCCGTCTACCATCTCAAATCTTCTGAAGCCCGCCAGCTGGCTGATAAACTCGATCTCATTTCCATGCGTATCTTTAACTATAATTTTAACCTCATACAGATTCGGCTTTTCAGCGCTCCATAACAGAGGATTTTTCACATTACATGAGCCCTCGCAAATTTCCTTATCCCTAAGCTCTATGTCAAACTCTTCCAATAAAAGTTTTGCCCTGTCATATTTTTCCACAGACAAATCGCCCAGCTCATAAAGCTTTACACTTGCAATACCATCACCATCTGCCTTTATTGACACACTAAGTGTACCCTCGTCAAAGGTATCATTAAGTGTAGGAACAACTGACAGATCCTCCACATGTGCACAAGGAACGGCATACAAAAATACATCTCTGAAAATGCCTGAAAATCTGTAAAAATCCTGATCCTCACACCAGCTGCTTGATGTCCATTTCCATACTCTGACCGCAAGCTTGTTCTCACCCTCGACAATATAATCAGTCAGCTCGAAATCAGACGGATCAAATGTGTCCTCACTGTAGCCGACATAATGTCCATTCAGCCAGAGTGCAAAACCGCTCTCCACTCCCTGGAACGAAATACACACCCTCTTGTTCTTCATATTCTCAGGGATTGTGAAATACTTCACATAGCTTGCAACCGGATTAAAAATCTCAGGTACCTCGCCCGGCTTTATAGACTCATCAGCCTCCCACGGATATGTGGTATTCGTATAGATTGGCACGTCATAGCCTTCCATCTGGATATGTGCCGGAACCCTGATCTCATCCCAGCCTTTGCAATCATAATCAGCTGCCTCAAAGCCACAAGGAGCCAGGGACTGATTCTTTGCATATGCAAACTTCCATAAGCCGTTCATATCATATCTCAGGCTTGATTTCCCTTTAATTTTCTCCAGTTCATTTTTATAGCATACATGATCCGAATGAGCCGCAAGTCTGTTCTGCTCAAATATTTCCGGATTCTTAATGATATTTGAATCAAAATCACTCATATTTTTACACTCCTATCTACTGTATTTATTATTTGATACATGTCTGTTTTAAACACAAAGCCCTCTTATAAGACGAAGGCAAATAATAAACATTATTTGCCTTCTTAATTTTTAACAATATTATTTTACTTTTATTTAACAGATCCTGTATCAGTCCAAATGGACATAAAAAGCCACAGATCAGTCTTCCAAAAATGGCTCCAATAAAAATCAAAAAGCCAATAACATAATAAGCCATCTTAAAATTCCAGCTGCCCACAACAGCCTGCAAAGAACCTATTGGACAGGCTCCGACAGCTCCTGGACAAGAATAACAGTTGAGTCCAGGTACGCAGACATTTTTTAATTTTCCCGTGTAAATTTTTCCTGTTACAAAGCCTGATACATGGCTGTTTGTCAAAAATGCCCACAATGCCTGAATGCCATGGCGCTTTGCATCACTTACTTTATTTGTTTTTTTCTTACTTGTTTTTTCCTGAGCCATTTTCTTATCCAATTCCTATACACTCCATACAAATATTAATCGCCTTAGTAAATACAACTGCCATCTCACCGCGAAAAATACCAAACGCCATCATCAACAGTCCGACCACTGCCAGACAAAGTCCTGTCCATTTGGAGTCTAGGGCTGCATTCGCCCTAGACTCCATTTTATTTTTCA
>OGRF01001881.1_pt1 | contig 12869 bp, 13 predicted proteins | sample 1553381 | NCBI WGS metagenome assembly OGRF01 (sample SAMEA2580060, study PRJEB22360) | human gut metagenome | biome: human gut; feature: human-associated habitat; material: faeces | place: Denmark | collected 2008/2010
CCGTTTGCGTTTGCAGATCGACTCTGTGCCGGAATCTCTCGACGAGGTTTCCCGCCGTATCAAGCAACTGGAAATCGAGCGTGAAGCGATCAAGCGTGAAAATGATAAAGGAAAGCTGGAACAGCTCAATAAGGAAATTGCCGACCTGAAGGACGAAGAAACGAAACAGAAGGCTCAGTGGCAAAGCGAAAAAGAGCAGATCAATAAGATTCAGCAGAATAAGATTGATATCGAAAACCTGAAGTTTGAAGCCGATAAGGCCGAACGTGAAGGCGACTACGGTAAAGTAGCCGAAATCCGTTACGGAAAGATCAAACAAAAGGAGGAAGAGATCAGGGAAGTCCAGGAGAAACTGAAGACGATGCAAGGTGCTTCCGCCATGATCAAGGAGGAAGTGGACAGTGAAGATATCGCCGATGTGGTATCTCGTTGGACGGGAATTCCTGTCAGCAAGATGATGCAGAGTGAAAAGGAAAAATTACTCCATCTGGAATCTGAATTGCACACGCGTGTGATCGGGCAGGAGGAGGCCATCAGTGCTATTGCTGATGCAGTGCGTCGTAGCCGTGCCGGATTACAGGACCCGAAACGACCGATCGGTTCATTTATTTTCCTCGGTACGACAGGTGTCGGTAAGACAGAGCTGGCCAAAGCGTTGGCGGAATATCTGTTCGACGACGAGAATATGATGACGCGTATCGATATGAGTGAATATCAGGAAAAGTTTAGTGCGACTCGTCTGATTGGTGCGCCTCCGGGATATGTCGGCTATGATGAAGGTGGCCAGTTGACGGAAGCAATCCGCCGTAAACCTTATTCGGTCGTTCTATTTGATGAGATCGAAAAGGCTCATCCGGATGTATTCAATATCCTTTTGCAGGTATTGGATGATGGACGGCTGACCGACAATAAGGGACGTGTCGTCAACTTCAAGAATACGATCATTATTATGACCAGTAACATGGGATCGTCCTTGATTCGTGAAAACTTCGAGAAGATGACACCCGAAACGCACGATCAGGTAGTGGATGAAACGAAGGTCCAGGTGTTGGAATTACTGAAGAAGACAATTCGCCCAGAGTTCCTGAACCGTATCGATGACATCATCATGTTTACTCCGCTCAACGAAGAAGAGATCCGCAAGATCGTTACCCTTCAGTTGAATAGCGTGAAGAAGATGCTGGCTCAGAATGGCATAGCCCTGGAATTTACAGACGCGGCTCTGGCGTTTATCTCGGACAAAGGGTTCGACCCGCAGTTCGGTGCCCGTCCTGTAAAGCGTGTCATCCAGAAGTATGTCTTGAACGAATTGTCCAAAGAGTTGCTGGGCGGAACGGTCAATAAAGATCGCCCGATTATAATCGACAGCGACGGTAGCGGCCTGGTCTTTAAGAACTGACCGAAGATGGTTTGATTGATATATATTTATGTAAAAGGCTTGCTCTCAAAAGGGGGCAGGCCTTTTTTTGTTGGTTCGGATGTCCTATCTTTGCAGAAACGTTCGATACAATGCACAATCCATTACAAGTTTTGAAACATTACTGGGGCTATGACGGGTTTCGGCCGGGACAGGCTGAAGTCATAGACAGTATTCTGTCCGGGCACGACACATTGGCGCTTATGCCGACAGGAGGAGGTAAATCCATTACTTTCCAGGTTCCGGCATTGGCGAATCCGGGTATTTGCCTTGTGGTCAGTCCGCTTGTCGCTTTGATGAAGGACCAGGTGAAGAACCTGCAAAAGCGAGGCATTCTGTCGGCGTTTATCAGTTCGGAGATGCCGCATTGGGAGATTTTGCAACAACTGGATAATTGTATCTTGGGAGATTATAAGTTCCTTTATATTTCTCCCGAACGTATTTCCTCCGAACTGTTTCAGGAGAAGTTGAAGACCTTGTCCCGCAAAGTGAATTTGCTGGTCGTGGATGAAGCGCACTGTATCTCCCAATGGGGAAACGATTTTCGCCGGGACTATCGTTTGATCGCGGATATCCGCGACGTCATACCGCATGTTCAGGTAATTGCCGTAACAGCTTCAGCCACGGCAGCTGTGGTTGCCGATATCTGCGAGCAGCTCCATTTTCGCAAAGGATATAGGATATTCAAGACCTCTTTCGAGCGGAAGAATCTTTCGTTTGTAGTTCGTAAGACAGACAATAAATTAAAGGAAATTTGTCATATCTTATCTGCCGTACCCGGCTCCGCGGTGATCTACAGCCGTACCCGCAAAGGAGTGGAAGAATATGCCGGAAAATTACGGGCGGCGGGCATTTCTGCTGAATATTTCCATGCTGGCCTGGACCCGGTTCTGAAGACAGAGCGGCAGGCCGATTGGGTAAAAGGATTTACGCGTGTGCTGGTTGCCACTAACGCGTTCGGAATGGGGATTGATAAAGGGGACGTGCGTGTGGTGATCCACACGGAGTTTCCTGACTCGATGGAGGCTTATTACCAAGAGGCGGGACGTGCTGGTCGTGACGGGAAACGGGCCTACGCTGTCGCTTTGTTGGGACCGCAGGACATAACGGATATAAAAAGGCGTCCTTCCAATGCTTTCCCGACAATCGAATATATCAAACGGGTTTATGAAGCTTTGTGCAACCGTTTCCAGATCGCGGAAGGTGATGGGGAAGGGGTGTCGGTCTATCTCGACGAACCGGAATTTTTGAGAGATTGGCATTTCGATAAAGGTCGTTTACGTTCTTCTCTTGAAATTTTATCTTTGTCGAACTATCTTACTTTTGAACCCTATCCTAATTCACAACCTTATCTGCGGTATGACCAACCTCGTTGGATGATGGATCGTTTCCTGAGTGACGATTCTCCGGCAGCCAAAGTCGCTGTTGAGGTTTTACGAAATTATGAAGGTCTTTTTTCTACCGGGGTTTTCGTCAGTGTCGATATGCTGGCGCGAAAAACCGGGCTGGAAGCTCGTGAGGTGGCGAAAGTCTTAGGGTATCTGCGGAATGTCGGCTTCTATTATGTCCCTCCTCGAAAAGAACCCCGGATCACTTTTAAGATGATCCGCGTCCCTTTGGACCGTCTTGTCATTACGACTGCATCTTATGAAAATCGTTTGGCTGCTTTCAAGATGCGAATCGAAAAGGTGGTTGAATATCTTGAGACTCATGGTTGCCGTCAGGAGTTTATTTCCGAATATTTTGGCATGGAAGGGGCGCGATGCGGGTGTTGTGATAATTGCTTGCAGAAGCGGTAAAAGGTAGTTTACTTAACCCTATGTGTTACGATGGCTAATGCATAGGGTTAGTCCCCGTAATGCTATGCTTTAGGAATCTGTTTAAGGTATTCGGATTGATTTTTTGAGATGCCTGCATGGATAACGAATATTTTTGTTTATGTTTGCAGTATCTATCAACCAAAAATTAAAAGGATATGAGTGATAAAGACGATTTAATTTACGATGAAGACGATTCTGTAGCATTTATCCAGAACTATCTTCCCCAGGAACTGAAAGGAAAATTCAGTAATGACGATATTAATTATATTGTGGATCTGATTTATGAATTTTATGAGTCGAAGGGTTTCCTTGATGAAAATTCCGATGACAATGCCGAAATAGATATTGATGAAGATGAATTGATCGGGTTTGTTGCAAAGAATGCGCAAAAAGACGGTGTAGGCAAATTCTCACCAGAAGACATCACTTTTATTGTACAGGGAGAACTTGAATATTGCGATTCCATCAACATGTTCGATTAATAGACTGTTGTATAGTTACAATATCGTTTATAAAAGAATAAGAAGATGAGAAATTTTAGGTTGTTATCAGTTTTACTGCTTTGTATGGCAGTCGTTTTTACGAGTTGTGGAACATGGAACAATACCGCTAAAGGTACAGCAATCGGAGTCGGCGGAGGTGCGGCAGTAGGTGCCGGAGTCGGTGCTTTGGCTGGTAATACTGCATTGGGTTCGATAATCGGTGCTGCCGTGGGTGGTACTGCAGGTGCCCTGATTGGTAAGAAGATGGACAAACAGAAGAAGGAACTGGAAGCTACTCTGCCGGAAGAAACGACTGTCGAGACCATCAATAACGGTGAGGCATTGAAAGTCACGTTTGATTCGGGTATTTTGTTTGCAACCAATTCAAGCACAGTCAGCGCCGCATCCAAGAGTGCATTGCGTGACTTGGCTGCCAGTTTGAATGCAAATCCGGATACGGACATAAAAATCATAGGACATACGGATAATACAGGAAAAGTTGATTATAATCAGACGTTGTCAGAAAAACGTGCAAAGAGCGTATTCGATTATCTGATGGAAGACCAAGGTGTGAGCAGTAAGCGCATGACTTATGAAGGCAAGGGAGTACATGAACCGGTTGCCGATAACAGCACTCCTGAGGGACGTGCTTTGAACCGCCGAGTAGAAATCCTTATCCTTCCCAACTCAAAAATGGTACAGGAAGCACAGCAAGGAACTTTGCGATAAGAAATAATAGAAAGCAGAATCAAGAAAGGGATGTCCGAAAGCCGGGCATCCCTTTTTTTGACGATAAACACATCTACTTAAACATAAACCGGTAATAAAACATGTTTATCTGAGAAATGTCCATATATTTGTATCGTAGTGTTTGATAACTATTGATAAATAGCAATTATCAAGTATATAAAGCCTTGCCATAGATAATATGAGTGTTAAGAATATGAATACAGATTTTACAATTAGAATTGCCCAACCTGCTGATGTCCTTGAGCTCAAAGACTTATTTCAAGATACAGTCCTCAATATAAACAGGCGTGATTATTCAAAAGCAGAAGTGGAAGATTGGGCATCGTGCGGAAACGATATCTCCCATATAAAAGAAATGATTAGAACGTATTTTTTCATTGTAGCAACTAATCAACAGTTACAGGTTGTCGGCTTTGCATCCATTACCCAACAAGGTTATTTGCATTCTATGTTTGTTCATAAAGATTTTCAAGGTAAAGGTATTGCTACGATACTTCTAAATAAAATAGAACGGTATGCAACTGCAACAGGAATCATACGGATTACATCAGAAGTAAGTTTAACAGCCCGTCCATTCTTTGAACAAAGGGGGTATATAGTAACGGAAGAACAAAACGGAGAGCAAATCAGCTTTCTCTCACCAATTTTTGGATGGCAAAGAATCTGAGCAAATGAAATAAATTCAAAAGTTTTGCAAATCGTTGGTTGAAGTATGGGCAAAATTTTATTGAAAATCAAAAACTTATTGAAGTAATAGGTGAAATATTTGATTCTGTCTATGCCGATCAGCTTCAAATGCAGATAACTGTCAATTCATCGTCATACGCTGTGAAGTTCTATGAAAGTTTAGGCTTTTCAAAGACTTCTGAAGAACAGGAAACAGATGGATTAAAATATACCCCGATGCACTACTGTCCACTAAGAATGGACGGCCTTATCACTGGATAATACACGAGATTGCTGTGTTCATTAACAGTCGTTTATAACCGTTCTAAAATCTTCAGACAAGTTAATTAACACTCTTGAAAAGGGAGAATGCAAACCTTTTTTAGTTCATGTTGTTTAAATAGTAACTTATATATAAGTGCATAAATAATAGTATAAACTGTTTTAAACGTTGAATGAGATGAAAAAGATTCTTCCTTTTTTCTTATTGGTTCTTTTACTGGCGTCTTGCCAGAAGGATCCAGACATGTCAAAACTAAGCGATGATTTCGTAGTATTCACTGATCACAACAAGGATGCTAATTTCGAATCCTTTACAACTTTCTACATCCCTGATAGTGTAATGGTTATCGGTAGCAGTGAAAAACCGGAATTCTGGAGTGCAACAGAAGCTGACGATATCGTCTCTACTTTGGTTAGTGGCATGGAAGGCCGTGGTTACACACGTGCATCAGATAAAGAATCTGCGGATTTGGGTTTGCAGGTTTCTTTTGTGAAAAATGTAAATTACTTTACAAACTATCATGACAATCCTTACTGGTGGTGGGGGTATCCGGGATATAACTGGTGGTATGGCTACTGGGGTAACTGGACTGGCGCATGGAATGGATGGTATTATCCGTATCCTGTTGTATACAGCTATAGCGTAGGTTCTTTATTGGTTGAACTGGTCAATTTGAAAGCTCCGCTGCCAAAATCTGCAGATGCTAAACTTCCGGTTCTATGGACTGCTTACATGACTGGCTTGCTGTCCGGTTCCGACAAGGTAAATATCGAACTTTCTACTCGTGCTATTGAGCAGGCTTTTGTACAGTCACCGTACCTGAAAAAATAATTAAACGCGAATTAAAAGATAAATTTGAGTCTTATGAAAAAGATATATAAATCAATAAAATTAATCGCTTTACTTGTTGCCTGTTTAGCGATACCTTCCCTGGCTGGTGCCCAGGTTGTAAAGAACATGTATTTTAATGTTGACTGGCAGATTAATTCTCCGTTCAGCCAGGATTTCTCAGACAAGACAAGTGGTTGGGGTGCACATGCGGAAGCCGGTTATTATGTAATTCCTAATTTCTCGGTAGGTGCATTTATCTCTTATCATACCAACAATAAGTATATCGACCGTCAGACGTTGCCGGTAAGTTCTACATCGGCCATCACTTCTGATCAGCAGCATTCTATCTTTCAGTTGCCTTTTGGTGCAGCTTTTCGTTACAACGTAGCTCCCGAAAGCCAGTTCCAGCCTTATGCTGGTGTGCAGTTAGGTGCAAGCTATAGTGAAATGTCGACTTATATGAATGTAATGAAAGTATACGACCGTAATTGGGGTTTCTATGTATCTCCCGAAATCGGTATGACTATGTATTTTACACCTCAGAAACAGATCGGTCTGCATGTCGCTGCCTACTATAATTATGCAACCAATAAAGGAGAAGTCCTGAGTTATTCGATCGATGGATTGAATAACTGGGGCATCCGATTAGGTCTTGCCTTCTAATGGAAGTTTGTTCTTTTAAGTGTTTTATGTAGTTTATGGGGAACGGGAGGCTGTCGTAATGACACCTCCCGTTTTTTGCTTTATAGGATTTGTAGTTTGAGGCCGAACGAGAGGCTTAGATAGTCTTTGGGTTTCAGATAACCGTTCCCGATCTTGTTTATCAGATATAGGTCACAGGTACTGAGCTCGTAGAAGAAAGAAATGGATTTATGCCAGCTCTTTTTTGTGTTTAGCTTCAATGTGAATCGCTCTCCAATAAAAACATGGGTACGGATGCGGGTGGAGAACCAGTAGTAACCTTGTGGATATTTGTCCGGCTGCTTACCCCAGAAGTCACGATCTAAAAGAGTATTGATATAGACACCGCAGGCGAGAGGTTCGAAAGATAACTTGTCGGCGATATGGATGTTCCAAGGGTAATAATTCTGTTTGAGTGTAAGAGTTGCCATAGCATGGCGATCCGAGTTGCGGGGAACTATCCCCAAATATACATCTGTTTCCCAGTGATTACGATAATAATTCCAACCTGTTCCGAGGGAAAGCATACCCATTGATCCGGAGAACTGTAGCTTGGTATAGTGGGGAATGAGTTTTTCCCATCTGGATATATATTTTTCTACGCGTTTTTTATATCGCACATCATCCTCGATTTCCTCCTGTGCCTGTAAAGTGCCGGCCAGGAAAAGAAATAAGAGCATCCATTTAAAAATTGATAATTTCATACGTGTAGCCGTCCGGGGTTAGGGTAAATAATAGGTAGTTACGTTTGGCTATATTGCTACAGCCGTAGTAGATGATCCCATCGTCAAAAAGGTCTTCCACCTGTAACTGATGGTTATGTGCGTTCAGGCAAAACAGCAAAGAGGGAAATTCACGGATATATAGCTGAAATACGTCTTTTACATTATTATCGAACTGTTCGCTTCCGGGACGTGCATGCATGGCGACGATCGTGCGGCTGTAATGCCGGGTACTGTCTTGCAGCTCTTCTTTCAGAAAACCGAAATCAGGGACAGGGTGGGAGTAGTCGTATTCGATCGCATTGGTATTGAGGCAAACGAATTTGACGTCCCGGACGATAAAGGAAAAGTTTTCTTCTCCGAACAATTTGTTGAAAACCTGGTCACCATTGCCGATTACGTCATGGTTACCGATCAATCCGACATACGGGATATCGAGCTTCGACAGGATATTGACAGTCCACTCGTACTCTTTCTTCATGCCGAACTCGGTATAGTCTCCTCCGTGTATGATGAAATCGATGCTGTCTTTTTTAGTATTGATATGTTTTACGAAATCTTCTGTCTCGTCGTAGCTACGTTGGGTATCGCCCATCAGGACGAAGCGGATCGTGTCTTTATCTTTTGTTGCTGCCTCGATAAGCGGGATGTTGTGGTCGTTGATATCGCGTTCGGAAATGGTGAGCCGGCCGTCATACGGATGGTAATCGATCAGATCACATGCAGACAAGAATATGCATAGGAATAATGGTAGAGTTTGTTTATACATGACATCCTAACTTTTATTTGTGGCAAAGTTAGGATGTCATGCTACTTCAAAAAAGGTCAAGATGCAATGAATAATGTGCCAATACGAAGAAATTCTTTCATTGGCACATTATTTAATGTAATTATAATATCGGTTGAAGAAGTTTTTGAACCAGCCTGTCTTCATCAATCCTTTTTCGAAAAGCAGGATTCCTAAAAGAGCGCAACAGATTCCCAATGTCACATCTATAATATAGTGATGTGAGGTGTAAACTGCTGTTCCCCAAATTCCCGCCATGATGATGGCAAACAGGATAATCACAAATTTATTGCATTTATTGACAATCGCATAACATAGTGCCACAACCATATATGCAGCATGTAATGATGGAACTGCCGCGAATACGTTTGCGTTGCGGCCATAGATGGAATCGAAGATAGAAAGGCCGGTCAATGTGTCGAACCTGCCGAGACCGGCAACATTACCCGGTGTGTCGAGTATCGGTTCAAAACCATAATTGATTGCATACCAAGGTGGTGCTGCCGGATGGAGATAGTATCCGGCAAAGCCAATCAGGTTGACGAACAGGAATACCATCGAGAAATGGAGGTACAAATTACGGTATCCCTTGAGATAGAGCCACAATCCGAAAGCTATCGGAACAGGAACCCAGCAGAGATAAAATATACCTGCAAGGATGTCCGCAATCCGGCAATTATGGATCGCGAAATATTCGCAAGGAATTAGGATATTCCCATTATCATTTATACCGAACAAGCTTTTTTCCAGATTATATAGGTTTTCCACGTCAATCGAGTTAGCCTCGTAATTTGGGAAAACACGCATCCAGTCGTATGAAATGCCGAAAAGAGCGAATGGCAATAAGGCAACAGCTAATTTACGGGTTGTCTTGCCAGCGAAGAAGAGGAGGAGGTAAAGCCCAACCATGAACACATGCTCCGGGCGTAATCCGATACATACGGCTGTCAGCAAAAGAAACAGCGCTGTCAAGCCGATAACAATCCCTGCCTCCTTCTTTGACGGGAGTACAATTGTTCCTTTCATTCGTTATCTTTGCTGCTCAATAGTTTACGACAATGATTCAGGCGTGCGAATGCCGTGATGTTGGAGAATATCGCAACGATCAGCAAAGGAATGACGAATATCATGATCGGTTCGAATATCTCGTTGTTTTCCATCATGGGTGCAAAGATACCGCAGCAGAGAGCCCCTAATCCGGTCAACACTACGCGTTCGGGACGTTGCATGAAACCGACTTTGCATTCAAGTCCCAATCCTTCGGCACGGGCGCGGACATAGCTTACCATTAATGAGCCGATCAAAGCAATGAAAGCGACGATCGAACTGATGACATATCCCTGATTGATCAGGTAGAAACATATCCCGAAGAAAACCGTCAGTTCGCTGTAGCGGTCCAGTACCGAATCGTACAAGGCTCCGAATGTGGAACTCATTTTGCCGATACGCGCAACCTGTCCGTCCATCATGTCGAACAGTCCGGCAAACAAGATGATGCCGCCACCCCAGCCGATATAGTAGAAATCACCTCGTTCTCCTTTCATTCCGGCATAAAGGAATATGCAAGCAGCCACAATATTCAGGATTAATCCTGTTGTCGTAATAAAATTGGGAGTGATCCCAATTTTAATCATTCCATGTACGATCGGGTTGATGATCTTGTAGATCGTCTGTTGCAACCAATCTCTAAAAACTTTGAATTTCATATATTACTATTTTGTTTTTATTTTGAGTTCGCTTTCTGAAAACGGTCCCTGATCCTACAGTTCTTGTAGACAAAGATACGTTGCATATTATAGTTCCAAAGAAATCCGACAAGCAGTGAGACTACTATCTTGGAAAAGACGAACAAGTCGTCGATATAATGTTTCAGTGTTTCCTGGACCCAGGGATTCCTGCTGATCGTTTCCGTCATGAAGTAAATTCCCCAGGTATTCAATAAGATACTACCAATCCAAACCAGTAGATATTTGACTATTACATGTCGTTTCTTGCATTCTTTGGATTTGAATGTCCATTTGTAATTGATGATGCAATTTACGATTCCGCCGCAGACAGAACCAGTGAAGGTTGCATACACGTAATAAACTCTAAATAATTTAACCAACAAGATTGTGACCAGAAAGTCTGTCGCACTGGCGACTTGTGAAGAAAATTGGGCTCGTATAAACATGAATATCCCGCCTTTCTCCGAAAACGCTCTTGCACTTTTCTTTATCCAATCAACCATCTTGCAACTATTAGCAGGATGAGGCTATATATTCCAGCCAAAATATCATCCATCATTACTCCGACTCCTCCCTTGAGATATTCCATTTTGCGTATACCCAATGGCTTGAAAATATCGAACAGGCGGAATAGCGCGAATGCTGCCAGAGCATACCACAAGTTACCGGCCGGTGCTGCCAAAAGCGGAATCCAGACACCTACCATTTCGTCTACTACTACCCGCGAAGGGTCTTCTCCCCAAATAGGTTCGACTGCGTTTGCCGAACGGATGCCGGCAATCGTAAAAATACCGATCAATAACGCGGTTATAATAAGAAGTAGAGTAGGAGATACGGCGCACGACAATGCAAGCCAGATCAGCGTAGCTAACAAGGCTCCCGCCGTTCCCGGAGCAAACGGAGAAAAACCGGAACCAAAGCCTGTTGCAATAATAATATGAATTAGTGGAACTCTTTTCATCCTGTCAGTAAAATGTGTGCAAAGTTATAAAAATAATATAACTTTCCCCCTCGTCCGGGAGAAAGTTATATCGAGAATTCCATCAGCATGAAATTTTAGTTTCATAGGCATGGAACAAAAGTTTCGCTAAGATGGAACAAATGTTTCATCCCTATGAAACTAAATTTATATTACCCTGAATTTTAGTCCAAATAATTAGGGGCTTTTTCTCCGATCATATCGCGCAACGTCTGCTTAACCATTCTCCATTGCTGGAAGAGGTCATGTACGGGCTGATGTTCGAAGTCGTGCATCGGACTCTTGCAGAAGAAAGACAACCAAGTCTGGATACCATACATACCGGCACGCAGGGCCAGATCGCTGAACAACACCAGGTCGAGTGCGATAGGGGCTGCTAGGATGGAGTCGCGGCAAAGGAAGTTTACCTTGATTTCCATCGGGTAACCCATCCAGCCGAAGATGTCGATATTGTCCCATGCTTCTTTATTGTCCTTGCGGGGAGGATAGTAATTGATGCGTACCTTATGATATACGTCTCCATACAGGTCCGGGAATTTTTCGGGTTCGAAGATGTTGTCAATGACAGATAGCTTGCTGACTTCTTTTGTCTTGAAGTTTGCAGGATCGTCCAATACCTCGCCGTCACGGTTTCCTAAGATATTGGTAGAGAACCAGCCGCTTACACCTAACATACGGGTTTTGAACATCGGAGCCAGTACTGTCTTCATTAAAGTCTGTCCGCTCTTGAAGTCCTTACCGGAGATAGGCACATTCATCTTTTTAGAGAATTCCCACATGGCGGGAGTGTCTACACACAGGTTAGGAGCACCCATGATGAACGGAGCACCTTCTGCTATAGCGGCATAAGCGTAGCACATACTTGGAGAAACGGCTTCCGTATTGTTGTCCTTCATTGCTTTTTCCAAAGCGGCAAGCGACATGTGCTCGTCAGACAGCGGAATATAGATTTCCGTACTTGCAGCCCATAGAACGGCGATACGTTCACAGTTGTTGGCTGCCTTGAATTCACGGATATCCTGGCGGAGCTGTTCAACCATGTCCCAACGGGTAGCGGCCTGTTTGATGTGTGTGCCGTTCAGACGTTTTGCCCAGTTATGGTCGAATGCGGCCGGCATCGGTTTGATTGCCTCCAATTCGTCTTTTACGCCGTTCAGGTCTTTTTCTTTCAAGACTTCTGCGTATAGGGCCGCTTCGTATGCATTATCAGGGAAAATATCCCATCCGCCGAAAACGATGTCATTCAGGTCGGTCAGAGGAACAATATCTTTGATCGCTTTTTCTTCTCCGTTTTCTAAACGCATTGTAGCTAACTGTGAGATTGAGCCGATAGGCTTAGCCAATCCTTTACGTGCAGCCAACGTACCTGTAATCATGGTAGTCGCAACTGCACCGCCTACCCCAACAACCAGAATACCAAGTTTTCCTTTGGCTTCTTTAACTTCGATTTTTTCCATGTCAAATTAAGTTCAAAATGATTGGGGCAAAATTAGGTTTTCTGGTTGAGACATAAAAGGCTATATGCTGGCTTAATTGGTCAGAAATACTATAAAATAGGCCTTTTTTACATATTATTGTATTGAAGCCTCTTTTTCAAACTTTTTATGGTTATTAAGGATGTTCTTAGGGAAAAGTCTTTTCTATGTGTTTTTTTTGAATTGTTATGAATTAAATCTTGGTTTCATGGTGCAATATCCATTTTTAATGCTTTTCTTTGTACCCGA
>OGRF01001891.1_pt1 | contig 12827 bp, 8 predicted proteins | sample 1553381 | NCBI WGS metagenome assembly OGRF01 (sample SAMEA2580060, study PRJEB22360) | human gut metagenome | biome: human gut; feature: human-associated habitat; material: faeces | place: Denmark | collected 2008/2010
TATCCGCATAAATCGGTCGGCCTGAAGGATCATGACAAGCATGATAAGGAAGTGCAGGAATGGGTGGCAAAGATGAAGCAGATGGACGGGCGTTTCATACTGCTCCATAAACCGGAAAAAGACTTTGTCGGTTGGTATCAGGGTGTGCAGAAAGACTATGGATTGACACCGTATATGACGATTGAAAAACCTGATCCTTACTTGATGCAGAACCGTTATCAGGGCGATAACAGGGAAGAAATGTTCTTTTTCAGTTATGCACACCGCTATAATTCGCATCAGACCCGTATTTCCTTCAGCAACGAGGTAGTAAAAGGACGTCAGGGTTGGGTGTGGGATCTGGAAACGGGTGAACGATACCGGTTGCCGCTGGATGCAGCCAACAGTTTCCTGTTCGACTTCGGTCCGGCTGACTCTCTCCTGATTGTGTTCGATAAGCAAAAGAGAGGAAATGATTACAAGCCGCTTCCGGTTTCCGGTGAGGATTTAAAAGATCTTTCGTCTGATTGGGATGTGGAGTTCCGTCATAGCCGTGAGAATACGGTGCAGAATACTCATTTCGACAAACTGAAGGATTTAAAGGATACGGACTATGTGAATTTCTGCGGAACGATTGTTTATAGAAAGAAAGTCAACGTCTCTTCGCCTGTCGGGATGGTGCTCAACCTCGGATTGGTACATGGCGTGTCGGAAGTATTCGTGAACGGGCAGAGTTGTGGTGTCAAATGGTATGGCCGCCGTATCCATCTGGTCTCAGCCCGGTTGAAACAGGGGGAGAATTCGGTAGAGGTACATGTAGTAACTGTTATGGGAAACTATATGAAGACGCTGAAGGATAATAAGATCGCTCAGGCGTGGACCCGGAGGCAGGATGTTGTGCAGCCGGCGGGATTGGTCGGACCGGTAACCGCTTATAGAATTAAAAATTAAGAATTAAGAATTAAAAAATTAAGAAGCTGAAATTAAGAAATTGAAGAATTATGAATGTGATTAGAAAAATAATGATCCTGTGCTTGTTGGCAGGAATGCTGATGCCGGTGTGGGCAAAAGATTACCAGATGACTATGTTCGGGATCAAGTCGGATGGGACGACCATGAATACCCGTTCCATACAAAAGGCGATCGACTTTATTTCCGAGAGCGGGGGTGGACGTCTGGTGTTTACTGTCGGACGTTATCTGACTGGCAGTATTCATCTGAAGTCAAATGTGACGATCCATTTGGGAGAGGGGGCCGTGTTGGTCGGTTCCACTAATCCTTATGATTATGATATGGAGCTGAATGCCTGGTACGGCTTGATCTTGGCGAATAAGCAGGATAATATCGGTATCACCGGCAAAGGGGTGATCGACGGTCGTGGACGTGAGCTTGCCAATAACTTCATCAACCAGGTTTATTCAGGGGTGATCAAGGATAAGTTGCAGTTGGGACGTGTTGCCAACCGTCCGAAGCTGGTCTATTTCCGCGAATGCAAGAATGTGGAGATAAAAGGTGTGACGATGATGAATCCGGCTTTCTGGACGCAGACCTATGACCAGTGCGAGAACCTGTTGATCGACGGTATCACGGTGCATAGCCGTGCTTACTGGAATAACGACGGGATGGATATTGTCGACTGTAACGGCGCATTGATCCAAAACTGTTATGTGGATGCGACAGACGATGCGATCTGTCTGAAATCCCATAGTGCCGATGCCATTTGCCAGAATATCGAGGTCCGCAACAATACGGCTTGTTCAAGTGCAAGCGGTATCAAGTTCGGAACGGCTTCGACTGGTGGCTTCAAGAACATAAAGATCATCAACAATACTATATTCGACACGTTCCGTTCGGCTATAACGATCCAGGCGGTTGATGGCGGACTGGTTGAGAATATAGTGGTGGACAGCCTTCGTTCCATCAATACCGGAAATCCTATCTATTTGGTCGTGGGAGAACGTCGTGAGGGACGTCGCAGCCGGATGGACAACGTGCATATCTCGAATGTTTATGCCGAAGTCCCGGCAACGAAACCGGATGCAGGATATGACTACGAAGGGCCGACGGAAGATAATCCGCGCAATGTCTCGCCTTCCGGCATTGTCGGCTTGCAAGATAACAAGATTACGAATGTCTCTATCGAGAATGTCGAGATCGTCTATCCGGGCGGTGGTAACCCGTTGTATGCTAAAGTTGGGCTGGACGAACTGGATAAAGTTCCGGAAATGCCGAAAGCTTATCCTGAATTCTCTCAGCATAAGGAGTTGCCTGCCTGGGGATTTTATGTCCGCCATGCCGATGGGGTCACTTTCAAGAATGTGAAGCTGACTGCTTTGAAGAAAGACTATCGTCCGGCTATCGTCTTGGACGATGTGCACAACGGGGCATTTACAAAGATCAAAGTGGTTGAACCGTCTGCCGGAAAGAAGGAAAAGATACACGCTTACAAGTCTACGAAGATAAAAAAATAGAACGGGAGATACGGGAGACACATAAAAGGGGAGGGAATGCAAAATGTGCATATCCCCCCCTTTTTTTATGTAGCGGAACAGACAATACTCCCCCTTCCTTCTTCGGAGCAGGATAAGAAGGGAAAAAACTGTTTAAGAAAGACTGAACCAATCAAAGGATAGTTTATCTGGCAATTACTGAATACGATTAGGAAAGACTGGGCTTATTTAAGTGACGATAGCCATGTTTCTGTCGTCAGACAGCCTGGTCATAAACCTTTTGCCTTTGGTCAAATACGTTTTCGCCCTTAGTCGAAAAGGTTTTTGACCAGTGTCGAAAGGGCTTTTGACCAAGGGCGAAAAGTAAAGGTGTGGTAGTAATGGCCGTAAATACCTGTATGTTTTTGTTTTCTTTTCGTGATAAAGACGGCTTTAGAAATACCCGTGCGTTTCCACATCTCCATATTTGAGGGCTATCTCTACCCGTTTGACAGTGAATGTATCGTTATCTTCGGACTGGAACCCGATGCGGTTGTATCCCTGTTTGAGAACTTCGTCGGGTGGGATAAAGGCATATTCCTTTTCTTCTTTTTCCAGCCCTCGTTCCCTATCGTATAGGTGGGTGTAGGCCGGCATTTCTTTCTCAACGGCTTTTCCGTTTACTGTCAACCGGCAGGATGCCGGCCGACTGGTGCGGATGAATAGGATTGCTTCTTCCGGATATCCTTCCTCTACCGAATCGCCGATATAAAGATCGACTTCTTTCTCTTCTCCCTTGCCTATTTTTAGCGGGAGTGGAGAGTCCGGCTTTATATTATACTGGACAACCCCGTCAGACAGTGCATATATCTTATTCCTGCCTTTTAAAGTTTCCAACGATCCTAATTCCTGAAGCAGTTCCGGCATCATGACCCGGCAAACCTGGCCGCCGTCTTCCAGATACAGTTTCCCGTCATGTTCGGTATTGAGCGTGCCGAAATAATAATTGAACAGGTAGATCCCGTCTGCCCCCTGTGAGAGGATATGGGAACACATCCCCCTGTGCATGCCGTGTGACCAGAATTCTCGCGGGCGGTAGCCTCCGTCGTCGATCGAACTGTAGAACGGAATGTTGAGCTCTTTCCCCATTTCTTCCCTGAACTTGGCTACCGGCATGGCGGGATCGCCTCTCCAATGGACACCTGTACTGATAAAGTCCAGCAATCCGAGGCGTAGCCATTCGCGTATATCCAGTCCTTTCATCATGTTTTGTTCGACTGTCGGTGCCACACGTGCGGAGAGTAGGATCTTTCTGCCTTGTTTGGCTGAAATTTCATCTACCTTCTGACGGATGTCTTTCACCAACTGTGTCATCAGCGGTGCGTTCTGCGGCCCTGTGCCAGACTTGAAGTAAACGATAAAGCGCATGAAGTCGAGATCGTATCCGTCGATTATGTCGGCGTAATTTTCCAATTGCTCGGAAATAATCGCCAATTTGCGGTCGCGCACTTCCTTTATGGCAAAGTCAAAAGCCCCGCCGCTGTTATAACCTTGTGTCGTGTCGTTCAGCCAGTATTCCGGATGCTGAATCCAGAAATCGGTGTACCAGATCGGACAATGGGTAGTCGTATCATTGAAATGCAAGTCGTTCATCCGGTAGGTGATGAAGGCTTCCATCCCTTTCTCTTTGGCTCTCTTTAATGTATAAGCGACCAAGTCCGTCCCCTCTTTTTCCAGGTTCAGATGGTTCCGGTAGTATTTTCGGAAAGAGTTATATTGGGCTGTGTCGCAACCGCAATCCAACGTTCCGTTCAGGTCGTCTCCCATCACATGGCCGTATTTGGAACGAACATAGAAGAAATCGCTGCCGGAACACATCATATAGGTCGTGACCTGTGAGTTCGCCACCATATCGACGCAGGAGTCCAAGTCGGCAAGCGTAAGCGGACGATACTTGAACCAGCGGTTTCCTAACAGGTCGGAACCGTCGTTGTTATGAATGATCCGGAATGTCCGTTCGGGAGTCTTTTTTACATCGGGTGCACAGGCAAAGAAAACCTGTGCACATAAAAGAATCGAGAAATAGTTAATTATAAGTGATTTCATGGTGTGTTGTGTGTTTATTCGACTAATGAGTACGGCTTTTCTTCTGTTGTGAACTGCCTTCTCTTATTGGGGCTTGAAGTCATTTGGAAGACGAGTTCCCCTCCGTTCATGATGTCCTGATGGGTGATGTAGGCCTTTTTGTAAGGTTTACCGTTTAGGGTGACAGATTTGATGTAGCGGTTCTTGTCACTGACCTTGTCCGCTCTGACTGTAAATGTTTTTCCGTTTTCCAGGTTTACCTGCATATAGGGCAGGTAAGGAGCTCCGATCACATACTGATCGGTTCCTGGGCATACCGGATAAAAGCCCATGGCTGAGAAGATGTACCAGGCGGACATCTGGCCGCAGTCGTCATTGCCGCATAAGCCGTCGATATTGTTGCGGTACATACGGTTCATGATTTCACGAATCCAGTATTGCGTTTTCCACGGTTCGGTAGTCCAGCTATATAAATAAGGGATATGGTGGCTCGGTTCGTTACCGTGGACATAAGTGCCGAGCAGGCCTTCTCGTGTCACATCTTCGGTCTGGGCGAAGAATTCATCCGGCAGATGCATGGTAAACAAGGAGTCCAGCTTGTTGATAAAACTGCGGTTTCCACCCATCAAGCGAATCAGATCGGACGGAGCCTGCGGAACATAGAAAGAGTAGTTCCAGGCATTTCCCTCGATAAAACCTTGTCCGTGTGTGCTGAGCAGATCGATCTCCTCTTTCCAGCTACCGTCTTTGTAACGCGGACAGGCAAAACCGAGACCGGGTTTGAACACGTTCCGGTAGTAGAGGGCACGTTTCTTGTAAGTATCGGCAATCTGTTTGTCTCCCAGCAAAAGGGCGGTGTGATAGACCGTCCAGTCTTCATAGGCATTCTCCAACGTGATGGAGGCGGAAGTGGGGGATTGGTCGAAAGGAACATATCCTAATTGTTTATACTCATCCGTATGATCATAATAAGGCACGTTTGAACTGCTGACCATCGCTTTGACTGCTTCTTGCTTGTCGATTGGCAAGCCTTTGGTGATGGCATCGGCCAGGACGGAAACCGAGTGATAGCCGATCATGCACCAGTTTTCGTTACCCATATGCGACCAGACCGGCAGCAGATGATGCACGCTTTGGCTGTAATGGGCGAGCATCGACTTTACAAGATCCGTACTGACATCTCGTTTGATGATGTTGAACAGCGGATGTAAAGCCCGGTACGTATCCCAGACTGAAAATACGGTATAGTTTGTAAAGCCCTCGGCCTGGTGGATGTTGTGGTCGATCCCTCGGTATTTCCCGTCTACATCCATATAAACGGACGGGTTGATCATCGTATGGTACAAAGATGTGTAAAGCATGGATAGCTGGTCGTTACTGCCCTCTGCATCGATGACGGACAGTGCGTTCTCCCATTTCCCATTCGTTTCCTGGCGGATCGTGTCAAACGATTTACCGGTAGCCTCTGCTTGCAGGTTCTTTACGGCTCCGTCTGTTCCGACAGCCGAAAGAGCCACTTTGATTTCGAGCGGAGCGCTTCCTTCTTTGAACTCGAAATAGGAAACAACTTTACGTCCTCCGATCTCCGGGAAGTTCTCTGCTGTATTGAAACGCCGGAAACCACCCGGATAGTTGACTTTTTCCCGGTCTGTATATCCGTAACGGGTGACCGGCTGGGAGAACGAGATGGCAAAATAGGTATAGTTTACGCGACTCCATCCGTTGGTAATGCGGTAGCCCGTAACCAAAGTGTCGTTTTCGACCCGGAGGTTTGCCCATAACACCTTGCCATCGTAATTGTAGATACCGTGGTTGAGGTCGAGTATCAGCTGTTTCTTCTGATCGGCCGGATAGGTGTATTTATGAATACCGGTCCGTTCGGTTGCTGTCAGTTGCACTTTGATCTGATCGTCGGTCAGCAACACTTCGTAGTAGCCTGGACGGGATATTTCGGTGTCGTGGCTGAATCGGGAACGATAGCCGCTGTCCGGATTATCAGCCGTACCAGGGTTGATCTGCAATTTTCCGGTGAAGGGCATCAGCAGAATATCACCGAGGTCGGAATGCCCCGTTACGATGGCAATCCCCCTTTCCGCTAAAAGGGGTAGGGCGGAAGCCGACGATGGAACTGTCTTTATGTTGGTAGCCGGCACAGTATTCATACGCGCGAGGCTGATAGACACCGTCGATGTTATGAGGAATGGTATCGGTATCAGGACTTACTTGTACGATACCAAACGGAGCGCAGGCGCCGGGAAATGTATGTCCCATCCCGTTTGTTCCGATGATCGGGTTTACCAGATCGGTCTTTTGTGCCATAATCGGCATGCTCATGTAGGCAAAGGCGACGATCAGTGATTTCATTAGTTTTTGCATATGTGTGTTTTTCTTATTTTCTAGGATGTCCAAAAGTAAGCAAAGTCGCAAATATGCAAATGTATTTTTTGTCGGATTTATTTAGATATTTGGCTAAATGGTGAAAAGCGGACGCTGGTCCTAACCGGCCTGTTTCCCTTGCGGACGCGATTTACCTGTTACGGCCATCAGACTGACGATTGGGAAATAGATCAGTTTCCTCATGGCAATCACTGTTTTAATTCTTACGAAAATGCGTTTCCTGGTAAGAACAAAAAGGCCGCCTTTTTTTACAGAGGCGGCCTTTCGGATATATGGAATAAGTTTGTTATTACTTAACTAATGCAGCGAATTCGCTGTTAGTTGCATATTTTGCAAATTCCAGGTCGATAGCAGCTTCTTTAGCCATAGCCTTATCAGCAGCTTTCAGGTTGCTGATAACTGCGTTAGCGTCGTTTGTACGAGCAGCTACGATAGCTTTCAGGTAAGAAGTTGTAGCGTCGGGTTTAGCAACTGCGTTCAGAGTTTGAGAAGCTTTGCTGTAATCCTTAGTCAGGATCTGAGCCAAAGCAGCGTTGTTAGACTTAACTGAACCGAAAGAGTTGGCAGCCTTAGCCCATTCGCCCTGTTCCAGATACAGAACACCCAGAGCTTCGCCTAATTCAGCAACGCCTGCTGCGCTACCGAACAACTGTTGAGCCTTAGCCTGGTCACCCTTAGTCAGAGCGATCAAACCTAAGTTCATGTTAGCTTCCGGATTAGCTTTTACAGAGTTTGATTTGTTGAACATCTGTTCTGCCTTAGCCAAGTCGCCGGCACGGAATGCCATCATACCGATGTTGTTCCAAGTGCGGTAGCAGTTAGGATACAGTTCAGAAGCTTTTGTATAGATAGCCATCTTTTCTGCGTCGTTGTTAGTCAGAGTAGCAGCATACAGAATTTCTTCGATGTTCAGTTCAGAAGGATTGCTCTTGGCTAATGCGCTGATTTCGTCGTCAGACTTGCCGATGATTTCGATGTTGGCAGTCAAACGAGAACGACGAAGTTGCGGCAAGATTGTTTCTGCCAGATCAGAGTAAACAGCAGAGATATTCTTGATTTCTTTTTCTCTTGTTTCGGGATCCTGGTACATAGAGATAACTCTCAGTACGAGGTCTTTATCTTGCAAGTTAGATGCAGCTACCAATTCTTTGAAGCCTTCCCAGTCCTGAGCAGTGTAACGAGCGTCAACCGGAGCGTCAACCTTCATCTTCTTCAATTCTTTAGACAGGTATTTGCTTGTGTTGCCTTCACGTCTTTCAGCTAAGCCAGTGTTCAGTTTAACACCACCATCAGGAGAAGCGTAAGCAGAGATTTCGATTGCTACGTTCTGGTTAGGAGCTTCGTCTGCATTCTTAACAAGTTCTTTCCATTCTTTGATTGCGTCAGAGTTCAACTCTTGAGCACGCAGGTTAGCCTGTTGGATAAGGAACATGATGTTTGCGTCGTGAGCTTCTTTGATGATACGTTGGAATTTGTCTGCTGCAATAGCTGCATTAGCAGTAGCTGCGTCAGCCAGTTCGGATGTAGCGATCACACCTTCTCCGATTTTTACATCCGGCAATTTAACTGTCTTGTTCTTGATCTTTGCGTCGAAAGTCAGATACAATTCAGATTTCTTCATTTCCGGTTTGTAAGTGAAAGCAGATTTCATGGTTACGTTAGCACCTTCTTTCTGTGGGATAACTTGGTTGTTGCCCTTTACTTTTTCACCTTGGTAAGTGTAAGATGTTCCCCATGCTTCACCACCGGCATAACGAAGAACCGGAGTCACAGTTACAACTGCTTTTTTGTTGAACCATTTTGCAGGGAATGTGGCATTAATAGTCACAGGAACTTTGCCTCCGATGGCCTCAAGCGGCTGCGGTTCAGCTTTGATGTACTCTTCAGCTAACGGTTTCAACTTGTTTGAACAAGAAGAAAAAGTCAGAATTGCTGCCAATACGAGGAAAGGCATTAAATACTTTTTGTTCATAATTTGATGTAAGTTTAAAATGTTACTATGTTTATATATTCACTTTCAAATATCCCTTAGCCATCAAAGTGCAAAACTAAAGCATTTTTTTGTTATGAAGAGCAAACAAGAGATAAAATCTTTCCAATTAATACTTATTAATGAATCTTGTCTCCATTTTTTTCAGTCTGATGTCAAAACAGATAGGAAATGAATCCGGTGAATCCTTTCGGATTTTGTCTAACCCTTATTGTCAAATTTTAATCAAAACAGGGCTTTTTGAGTATAAAGTTTGTTATTGTAAACAATTTTCACAATATATATGCCGGCCGGGATCGAACCAATCGGCAAGGTCGTTTGTTGCCCGGTGATGGAATAATTGCGTATAGCCTTTCCTGTGAGCGAAACGAAGGTGAGGGAGGCCCGGCTGACGGGAACTGCAAAGTCGATGTGGATCGTATGCCGGTATCTGTCGACAGACAGGCTGACATCCGTTGCCGCTTCTATGTGCTCGTTGGCCGTTCCGCTTCCTTCGTTCGGATCCATTCCGTTGCAACTGCGAGCTGTTACTCCGATAGGATCGAGCCAGTATTTGAGCTGCTTGCTACTATCGGCCGGTTCGGACCAGCTTTTTTGTATGGAGAAAAAGAAGTCTTCGACCGGATTGAGACAGCTGGAAGCACCGCCTGTCAAGCCTCCGATGATCCGGTTGTCGCTATCAAAAAGGGGAGAACCGGACGAGCCTCCGGCTGTACATCCTGTCGCCCAACGGGCTACCTTCCAGTGTGAATTTTCATTGAAGTCGGTAACCTGTATTTTATAGGTCGTCAGCTCTACGTTTCCTTCGGCGAGGTTAAGCCTCTTGAGCGATCCACCCGGATGGTGGATACACGTATAAGGAGCTGTCCCCGCATCCAGAGCGTTCCAGCCGGCATAATAGGCTCGGTAATCGGCGGGTGGTGTGTCCTGCAATTCCAGTAATGCCATATCCGTTGATTCATTCACAGCCCGGAAATGGGCCGAAGCGATTGTCTGGTCAGTACGTCCAGGTTCAACCGGACTGCATTGGGGGCTGTTGTAATTGAAGTAACAGACAATATTGCCTGCCACCTCTTCATAATCTGGGTTTTTGATCTGGAACTGGTTATTCAAGCAATGCGAGGCTGTAAGGAGGTAAGGTTTTCCGTCGTTAGCCGTGTTGTTGACAAGCGTTCCCGTGCAACCGGTCGTCCCGTTGATAATCATCAGGACTACGCTGCGTTCGATAGCGTCGTAACGGGTTGTCGAATCCTGGTAGCAGGCGATGACCGGCATACATCTGAAAGCCGCAAAGTCGGGCTGCGGTTCCGAGAGTCTGAGGTTTCGATAGCCGTGGTTCACCTCGCCGACCGCGAGTTTTCCAGAGAAAGCGGTTTTCGCCGGTTCTTGGTATTCGATGATCAACTCGTCTCCCTGGATCGGGGCCACGGGCAGAATACCACGTTCCGAATTGTTCAGGTGGTTGAACGAGCCCAAGACTTCCGATTGGTCGCTATTGTACAGGAATACGCGTGCGCCTTCGGGCAGATGGTATTTACTGAACATTATATTGAGGGAGAGCGCACCTTCGGAACGTATCCCGAGTCGCCAGACCTTTGTCCCGTCGGACAGGGTGAAATGGACTCCGGAATTCTCCGGCGTATAGTCTGTCACGAACTTATAGGCAAAGCGGAATCCATTCCGTAGGCCGGTTGCTTCTAGCGAATCGAGCCGGAGCTGTTCCGCCAGGTCGAATGGGGGCATTGTAATAAACATATCCTCTGTCAGGCTTTTGGTGGCCGTGAGAGGGAGTGGCTGTCCTCCGTGACTGATCTGTGCCTTGACGGAAACACCGAGAAACAGGCATAATCCGAAATATATTATAATAATAAGATGCTTTGCCATAATAGCGACAAATATACGATTTTAGGAAAATAATCAGCTATTTCAGATTCATTTTAAAATTGCTCCTGATATTTGTCCTGTCAAAAGATTAGACAGATAAAAAGTAGAACTATAAAAGATGAATGAAATGAAGAAAATTTTAGCACTGTTAGTTTGCCTGCTTACCATAAGTACGGGCGTTCGCGCGGACGATGACCGTCCGGTTCGTTTCGACCAGCTGCCCGCTAAGGCACAGGCATATGTAAAGAAATATTTCCCACAGGAAAAGGTGGCGCTGGCAAAGATGGAAAAGGATTTTTTCGACAAGAAGTATGAAGTGATTTTTGCCAACAGCAGCAAAGTGGAGTTCTTTAAGGACGGAACTTGGAAAGAAGTGGATTGCAAGTATTCCACTGTTCCCGAAGCTGTCATTCCCGAAGCCATCCTACGCTATGTAAAGGCTACTTATCCCGATCATAAGGTCGTTAAGATCGAAAAGGAAGACCGGGGGTATGAGGCGAAACTTGCCAACGGTATGAAGCTGGAGTTTGACAATAAGTTTAACTTGATAGATATAGACAATTAATTAAGAACCGATTTTAAATAGAAATGGTATGATTAAAAATGTATTTTTACTTGCGGCACTATCTCTGTGCCTGTTCCAAAGTTGTGACAATGATGATAACGAACCGGTTCCCGGTTATGTGAGTGCCGAAACCAAAGCTGCTTTTGACGAAAAATATCCTGCGGCAAAAGATGTGGAGTGGGAGACGCGTAACGATTATTTGATTGTGGATTTCAAACAAGATAAAGTAGAGAAGGAAGCTTGGTTCGACAATAGCGGAACTTGGTATATGACGGAAACGGATATCCCTTTTGCACAGCTTCCCGATGCGGTGAAGACTGCTTTCCAGCAAGGTGAATATTCGACTTGGAAAGTGGACGATGTGGATATGATCGAACGCCGGGATGTCGAGACCGTCTATGTGATCGAGACGGAACAGGGCAATAGTGAGGTGGATCTTTATTATTCTCCGGACGGTATCTTGGTGAAAACCGTTCTCGATGCGGGTGGGAACGATGGATATGAAGATTTCATCCCGTCACAGCCTTCCTCTTCCGTAGATGCTTATGTCAAAGAACATTATCCTTCTGCCCGTATCTTGGATATCGACCGGGAAAAAGGTGTTACGGAAGTTGAAATATTGGATGGAACAGTTTGCCGCGAACTCCTGTTCGACGATGGAGGCGCTTGGATGCAGACTAAAACGGAACTTCGTATTACAGCGCTGCCGGACGCGGTAATGGCTGCTATCAAGGCTTCGCAATATGCAACCTATAGGATCGACGATGCTGATTTCATCGAGACTCTGACTGGCGAATGGTATCTCGTTGAACTAGAATCCGGCAAGCAGGAAGTGAAACTTCGCATAGACGCTACCGGAAAGATATTGTAGAAACCTACCGTTATCGCTTTCAGGTTCGTGAGAGAAAATTGGACATGGTATCCGGTATATCGGAGATAATCCGGCTTTGTTTTCCAGCCACCAAACAGGTGATAGCCCGTTCCCATGTCCAAAACTTAGTATTTGCAGTCGTGTAGGAGATGTGCAGTAGCATCCAAGGTAATTAGTGCTTCGGAGAAACGGACGCATGTTGCTTAATCCAATTCCAGCCTGATGACCGTTCCGTATGAAGGGACATTTTTGAATGCTTCTTTCAAGTCATATTCTCCGGCATAGACACGGGCACAGGTCAAGACTCCGCCATGTGCGAAAATGCATACTTTCTGCAGGTCACTTTCTCTTATTTCATTTAGGAAATGACTGACACGGGTATATTGATCTTGCAAGGATTCGCCCGAAGGAGCCGGAACATTGATCCAGTCGTTGAACCAGGCTTCCGATCGAGGATCGGAGGATAGTTCATCCCAAGATTTCATTTCCCATTCCCCGAAGCTGATTTCCTTAATGCGGTCTTCCTTTTCTGCGTCCGGGTAGCCGCAATAGGCGGCGAGGCGGGTACAGCGTGTAAGCGGGCTGCTCCACACTTTGTCGAATGTATGGCCGGGTAAGGTTTTTTTT
>OGRF01001892.1_pt1 | contig 12812 bp, 11 predicted proteins | sample 1553381 | NCBI WGS metagenome assembly OGRF01 (sample SAMEA2580060, study PRJEB22360) | human gut metagenome | biome: human gut; feature: human-associated habitat; material: faeces | place: Denmark | collected 2008/2010
TAGGTATGGAAGAAACAGCCATTCGTTTTGAAGGCGATGATGTCAATGAAATCACAGATCCAATCACACCAAATATGCGTGGTATTGATGGATGTAATCCAATGGATGAAACAATCGAATCTGCATTAAAAGGTGGAGTTACAACGGTAGCTGCAGGACCTGGTAGTGCCAATGTGATTGGTGGAACTTTCTTTGCGTATAAGACAAAAGGAAATTGTATTGATGAAATGACCATTCAAAATCCAATTGCGATGAAGGCAGCCTTTGGTGAAAATCCTAAGCGTTGTTATCAAGGAAAGAAAATTGATACGCGTATGCAAATCAGTGCATTACTTAGAGAAACTCTAGCTAAGACTAAAGAATATATGGAGAAAAAAGAAGCTGGAAAAGATGTCGCTTATGACCAAAAGCTTGAAGCGATGATTCCTGTTGTAAAAAGAGAAATTCCATTAAAGTGTCATTGTCATAGAGCCGATGATATTTTAACGGCTATTCGTATTGCGAAAGAAGAAAATATCAAAATTACATTGGATCACGTTACGGATGCTCGTTGTATCATTCCTCAAATTAAAGAAAGTGGTTTTTCATGTATTTGTGGACCTGCTTTGACTCACAAATCAAAATTTGAACTTGCGAATATGTCATTTGAAACACCAAACGAACTATATAAAGCTGGTATTTTATTCTCAATCATTACAGACTCTCCTGTAGTGCCTCAACAATACCTTTCTCTAAGTGCTGCTCTAGCCGCTAAAGCTGGTCTTCCTGAATATGAAGCTATTAAAGCCATCACAATCAATCCAGCTAAAATCTTAGGCTTAGACAATCGTGTAGGTTCAATCAAAGAAGGTAAAGATGCTGACTTTGTGATTTGTACAAAGAACATTCTAGATACTACAAATGAAATCAAAGCTGTTTATGTCGACGGAAAGAAGGCCGCTTAAGGCTTTTTAAAAACGCCACTATTTATACCATGGAAGAAGAACCCTTTGTCGGTGATTTTCGAGTCGATAAAGGTGTATTTACAGAGATTGGAAAGAATTTAGAACCCAAAGATGAAGATGTACAAGATCTTACAGGATTCAATGTGTATCCAGGCATGGTAGAAGCCCATTGTCATTTGGGCATGGAAGAAACGGCTATCGGCTTTGAAGGCAATGATTTAAATGAAATCACAAATCCAATCACACCCAACATGCGTGGCATTGATGGATGTAATCCAATGGATGAAACTGTACAAACTGCATTAGAAGCAGGTATCACAACAGTAGCTGCAGGACCTGGTAGTGCCAATGTGATTGGTGGTACATTCTTTGCGTATAAGACAAAAGGAAATTGTATCGATGAAATGACCATTCAAAATCCAATTGCGATGAAGGCCGCCTTCGGCGAAAACCCAAAAAATTGTTACAAAGGAAAGAAAATTGATACGCGTATGCAGATTAGTGCATTATTAAGAGAAACATTAGAAAAGACAAAGGAATACATGAAGAAAAAAGAATCTGGTAAAGATGTAGACTATGATCAAAAGCTAGAAGCCATGATTCCCGTCATCAAAAAGCAGATTCCCTTAAAGTGTCATGCTCATAGAGCCGATGATATGTTGACCGCCATTCGTATCGCAAAAGAATATGATATTGAAATCACTCTAGATCATGCGACCGATTCACAAGTGATTCTAGAACAAATCAAAGAAAGTGGTTTTCCATGTATTTGTGGACCAAGTCTTTGTCACAAAGATAAGTTTGAATGTGCCAACGATTCGTTTGAAACCCCAAATAAGATGTATGAAAAAGGAATCTTGTTTGCGATCACAACCGATTCCCCATTCAATCCCCAACAATATCTTCCAATCAATGCAGCCCTAGCCCATAAAGCAGGACTACCTGAAAATGAAGCAATCAAGGCTATCACAATCAATCCAGCTAAAATCTTACATTTAGACAATCGAGTTGGTTCTATTAAAACTGGTAAAGATGCTGACTTTATTATTTGTACAAAAAGTTTGATTGATTTAAATAATACAATAAAAATTGTATATATTAATGGAATAAAAGCTGTCTAAGACAGCTTTTTATATGCTAAAATAGTGTGGTTGGAGAATAAAATATGAATATAGTTGAAAAATATGGTGGAACCAGCGTTGGAACCATTGAACAGATTCAGGCCATTGCGCTTCATGCCAAACACATGAAAGAACAAGGCCACAATCTAGTCATTGTTGCCAGTGCCATGGGTAAAACCACAAATAAATTAATAGAATTAGCTCATAGTGTCACAAACAATCCAAATAAAAGAGAATTGGATAGTTTATTATCTACGGGTGAACAACAAACAATTACACTTCTTGCGATTGCGATGAATGCACTCGGTGTGGATGCGATCAGTTTAACTGGCTATCAAGCAGGTTTTCTTACTAGCAAGCACCATTCTCGTGCTTTGATCAAAGATATTGATACAACTACAATTCAAGCTCATTTAGATCAAGGAAAAGTTGTTATTGTAGCCGGCTTTCAAGGTGCTACTGAATATGGAGACATCACTACTTTAGGTCGTGGTGGAAGTGATACAACAGCCGTTGCGATTGCCGCAAAACTAAACTATCAATGCCATATCTTTACAGATGTTGCAGGTGTCTACACAATTGATCCACGATTATATACGCGTGCTAAGAAGCTAAAATCGATTTCTTATGAAGAAATGATGCAGATGGCCTGTTTAGGTGCTGGAGTATTAGAAACTCGAAGCGTCGAACTTGCTAGTAAATATAATGTTCCCCTTTTCTTAGGAAAAGCTTTGGAAACAGATTTAGAGAAAGGAACTTGGATTATGCATAAAGAATTAGAAGATATGCCAATTACAGGTTTAAGTGTAAAAGACGACTATGCGATCATGCGCTTTATGCACTTACCTAACGATGGTGTTTATTTAGGAAAACTATTTAAGATGATTTCCGATTTAAATATCAACCTTGATACAATTTCACAACAATTAGACGATGAAGGCCTTGCCAACTTTACTTTATATTGTTCCGAAGAACAAAGTAATCAAATTATGGAAAATGCTTCAAAAGAATATCCTGTACATCAAATGCTAGGATATATCAAATTGTCTTTAGTAGGACTTGGAATTTCTACACATTCAGGTATTGCGAGTAAAGTATTAAACATCTTAAGTGAAAACAATATTAAATATTATATGATCACATCAAGCGAAATTTCCATTTCATTAACGATTGAAAAGAAAGACAAAGTTAAAGCGGTTCAAGCTTTAGGAAAGGCCTTTGATCTATAATGGAACTTCCAGTTAAATTTAAAAAACAAATGAAAGAACTTCTTCAAGATGAATATGAAGACTATCTACAAAGTTTTGATCATGAAAGATATTATGGATTAAGAGTCAATACACTTAAGATTTCTGTTGAAGAATTCTTAAAGATTTCTCCCTTTAAACTAAAACCCATCCCATGGACAAATGATGGCTTCTATTATTCAAGTGAAGATAAACCAAGTAAACACCCCTACTATTATGCAGGCCTTTACTATCTTCAAGAACCAAGTGCTATGCTTCCAGCACATGTGCTTCCAATTAACGAAAATGACGTTGTACTAGATACGTGTGCAGCTCCTGGTGGAAAAAGCACAAAGCTTGCCACAAAACTCAATCATACTGGACTTTTAATTTCCAATGATATCAGTTCTTCAAGATGCCAAGGCTTATTAAAGAACATCGAATTATTTGGTTGTGACAACGCATGGGTTACCAGTGAAGATTTGACAAATATGGAACAACACTATCCAGAAACATTCGATAAGATTTTAGTGGATGCCCCATGTAGTGGTGAGGGCATGTTTCGAAAAGAGCCAGACTTAATCAAAAGTTGGATTGAAAAGGATGATACATTCTATCCGCCGATTCAAAAAAACATTTTGAATGCGGCCATATCCATGTTAAAGCCAGGTGGATCTATCGTATATTCCACTTGTACTTTTTCGATTCACGAAAATGAAGAAGTTATTCAAGATGTATTAGACAAACATCCAGACTTACATCTTGCTCCTATTAATAAAATCGATGGTATGATGCCAGGTGTAAACATGGAGGAATGCGTTCGTTTATATCCACATAAAATCAAGGGAGAAGGTCACTTTGTAGCTTTACTTGTCAAAGAGGGAGAAACAAAACATAAAAAAATAAGACTGGAGCCAAGCGATAAGCTTGATGATTGTGTTACTGATTTTTTAAGATTGGTTAAATTAAATAAAGGCACAATCAAAATTAAAAAAGACAAAGTCATCTGGTTAAGCAGTGATTTTCAAGCTTATAAAGGCTATCGCATACTAAGATCTGGCTTATTATTAGGTCAACTCAAAGGTAAACATTTTGAACCTAGCCAAAGTCTTGCCCTTGCCCTTTGTCCTGAGCAATTTAAAAATGTATTAAACTTTTCCATTGAAGATGAGCGCGTTATTAAATACTTAAAAGGTGAAACTCTAGATGTGAAAGATTTGGATTCAAAAACATCTGGATGGACACTTGTTTGTGTAAATAACTTCCCTTTAGGTTTTGCGAAACTCTCTAAAGGATCATTAAAAAACAAATATGCGAAAGGATGGCGTTATCAATGAGACTTGACAAATATTTATCTCATATGGGATTTGGCACAAGAAATGACGTTAAAAAATTAATTAAAAACGGCTGGGTAACCATTAATGATGAAACGATAAAAAAGGCAGACTACAATGTAAAAGAAGATGATAAAGTTTTTGTGGATGATGAGCTTGTAAGTTATGTAGAATTCGAATATTACATTTTGAATAAACCACAAGGCTATGTAAGTGCTACAGAAGATATGCTCTATCCGACTGTCATGGAACTTATTCAAAGTCAAAGACACGATCTATATCCTGTGGGAAGACTTGACGTAGATACAGAAGGCTTGTTACTCATCAGCAATGATGGAAAGTTAACCCATGAAGTATTATCTCCTAAAAAACATGTAGACAAAAAATATTATGTTGAATTTGATGGGACTCTACCAGAAAATGCTGTAGACTTCTTTAATCAACCTATGGAATTTGAAGAATTTACTTCAGCCCCTTCAAAACTAGAAATTTTAGATACAAACAAAGCCTATCTAACGATTCATGAAGGAAAATTCCACCAAGTCAAAAGAATGTTTGAAAAGGCAAACTGCACTGTTACCTATCTTCAACGTATTGAGTTTGGTCCTTTAAAACTAAATGATTTACCATTAGGTGAATTTAGAGCATTAACCCAAGAAGAAATTGATCAATTAAAAGGATAGTTTTATCCTTTTTTATTTTATACTAGAATGGTAATGATGTCTTTTAGAAAGGATGTTTACCATGGATAATATATTTTTAAAGGATAAAGAACCAGAAACTCTAGATTCTTTTTTAAACTACAGCAAATCCGGAAGAGATAATTTAGGTGATACGATTCCTGTTGAAGTTTATCGTATGTTGGAATATTCCTTAAAACTAGAATTAGTGAATCGCTTAGGAAAAGAAGAACAAGTCGAAATCTTTAGAAATGCCGGACGAATGGCTGGAGAATATTTTGCGAATCACTTTTTAAATTTAAACCAACCTTTAGATACATTTGTATCCCATCTTCAAAGCGCTCTAGAACAATTTAAAATCGGTATTTTATGCATTGAAAGTATCGATAAAGACTCCGGAAGAATCATTTTAACCATGTCTGAAGATGCCGATTGTTCAGGTCTTCCTGTATTAGGAGAAACAGTCTGTAATTACGATGAAGGATTTATTACCGGTATTCTTTCTCTATATTCAAATAAACACTATGAAGCTGTGGAAGTAGATTGTTGGGCCACTGGCAATCGTGTTTGTCGTTTCCATGTCGATATCAAGGAATAATATATGGCTAATAAAAATTGTGAAATACTCTTTGACTATTTAAGAAGTATTTTATATGATTCAACCCCGACACAAATCGATGTACACTCCTTAGATGAAGACTTTCAAAAACTAGGTATGGGACTACAATTCTTAGATCGTGCGATCAATGAATTAAAACAATGTTCAACGGCATTAGCCAAAGGAAATCTTTCTGAATTCAACCCTTCAAGAGACATTTTTTTATGTGATAACCTAAAAAATATTCATGCCAATTTAGAACATTTAACATGGCAAGCCAAACAAGTTGCCAAAGGTGACTATTCCCAACACGTTTCGTATTTAGGCGAATTCTCTAAATCTTTTAACAGTATGACAAAACAGTTAAAAGAACGAGAGGAACAATTAAAGCGGGAAGCCCAGCTCGAAAAGAAACATGCAGAAACCGTGAATCAATACAATCAATTATTATTGGAATTAATTCGTCAAAGTAATGATGATGTTTTAATTACTGATATCAATCAATCCACAATATTATATTCAAGCCACAATAAAGTTCGTGTAAAAGAAGAAAATGAAATTTTATATCACTTTTTTACGCACATTCAAAAAACATGCCAATGAGATATAAAAGATAATGACAACCAATACTATCACATTGTCACTATCCAAATGGATTGGCAAGATAAACCCTCTTTTGCGCACTTCATTCACGATATTACAATGGAAAAGAAGGAACAAGAACGTCTTCGTCAACAAGCACATATCGATGCCTTGACACAAGTAGGTAATCGTTATTATTTTAAAGATGAAATGCAGCGATTTATAGATTGTAAAATATCAGCTACATTGTGCTATTGTGACTTAGATTGCTTAAAATATGTAAATGACCATTATGGACATGATAAAGGGGATCAATATATCTGTAACTTTGTAGAAATCCTTAAAAAAAATATTCAAAAAGAAGATATCATCACTCGTTTAGGAGACGACGAGTTTTGTATTCTATTTAAAGAAGGATCCGAAGAATTCATCAATAATAAAATGAATACAATCAATGAAGAATTTTCTAAACAAGCTACAGATTATCCACAAAGTTTTAGTTACGGAACTGTCTATATTGATGGAAATGAAGATACTTCTCTACTTAAAATCCTTCAAATGGCCGATCAAAGAATGTATACTCTGAAACGTAAACGTAAAATGACAACCTAATGGTTGTGCGAAGTATATGCAGAAAAAACAGAATGACCACACTAAACTTTGGTGTGGTCATTTTCATTTCAATTCAATGAATTTTTAAAAAAGCTACTTTTCATCTGATTTTTGCATATTTTCCCTTAATTTTGACACAAAAATAAGGATAAATTCACTTAGCCTATTGACGATTCCCTTATTTTAAGCCATTATTTAAGGGAATACGGAGGTAAGTAAATGAGAACCTTTAATTATTCCGCAATAAAAAATCAAAAATGGGATTCAGACATCCTAGGGCTGATTGCAGCAATTTATAAGGAAGCGGGCAAACAAGAGTTATATTTAAAGCAGCGAGCAGAAGAACTTGAAAAGCTTGTGGAAATTGCCAAGATTCAGAGCACCGAGGCATCCAACGCCATCGAAGGTATTGTCACAACGAATACGCGAATCCGGCAACTTGTTGAAGAAAAGACGACGCCGAAGAATCGTGACGAGCAGGAAATCGCCGGATATCGAGATGTTCTTGCGATCATTCATGAAAACTTCGATACCATTCCCATTACGCAAAACTATATCCTACAACTCCATAAAATCCTCTACGGCCATATGAATAATCCAATAGCTGGCCGCACAAAGACTGTCCAAAACTATATCAGTGCTACATATCCGGATGGTCGTGTGGAAACATTATTTACACCGCTTGCTCCGTTTGAAACGCCAGAAGCATTGGATAAAATCTGTGAAGAATACAACCGTGTGATTGGAAACATGGAACTAGAGCCACTGATTGCGATTCCTGTCTTTATCCATGATTTTCTGTGCATTCATCCTTTCAACGATGGAAACGGCAGAATGAGCCGCCTACTCACTACTTTATTGTTGTACAGAAACGGATTTTATGTAGGAAAGTATATTTCCCTCGAATCCAAAATCGCAAAAAACAAAGATCTTTATTATGATGTACTTGCACAGTCACAGACCGGTTGGCACGAAGGGACAGAAAACGCAATACCGTTCATCAAATACATTCTTGGAACAATTCTTGCAGCATACAAAGACTTTGCCCAATGCATAGAACTTATTGAACCAAAGCTTTCTGCCATCGAAATGGTTCGACGCGCAAGTAAAATCAAGATTGGCCGATTCAACAAACAAGATATCCGCGAGCTCTGCCCAACGATTAGCGATAGCTCCATTGAAGGCGCTTTGAGAAAACTTGTCGCAACCGGTGAGCTTAAGAAAGAAGGCCGCGGTAAGAACACCTGCTATTTTAGGCTGAATTAACTTTCCCTTAAAGCAACAACATAATTAAGGGAAACAGAGCAATATTACGAGAAAGATCTCTTAAAAGGCGCTTTTCTATTCTCTATTTTGAAGGAAAGTGAATCTCTAAAAGCTTATTCAGATCCTTAGACTAGCCTTAAAACCACACGGCGACAAGCGCTACGCATTCTGAGCGCATAGACAAAAATAATACATCAGTAAACACCTTCAAATGCTCGGTATGCTCTGAAGCGTAAACGCAAGATGACAATCTAATGGTGGTGCAATTTAGGGATTTAATAAATCAACTGATTTTTGAATGAGTGCCTTCATGCAGAGAATAACAGAATGACCACACTAGAGTACTGATTAACTCAAGTATGGTCATTTTTATAATCTCAAATATTTGGAAAAATTGAGAACCTTTACTTTTGTTTCTGTTGCACGGAAATTATAAAATCAGCCATAGTCATTGACGAGTTGACAAAAAGTCTAGCATGATGTTCATCAATATTTATTCTTTTTGCGCCAACTCCATGTGCATCACTATTCTTATTTCTCATTTCAGCGATAGCCGTTACAATATTATTTAATCCCGATAAAAGTGTATTTATTCTTCTATCTGCATTAGCATCGGTATGCATATTGTAAAGTCTACGCACTTCCTTATAGAGTTTTCCTATATCTCCACTATCAGAAGGTGTTTCACACTTTTGTTCGATTACATAGCAGAACGTTTCTTCTAATAGAGTACGAGATTTGGTAATAGCACTATCATAATTACCATTTTCAACATCTTCTAAAGCTCTCCCAGAAATACTCTTTATATATTCACGGTCAATCGTCTTGATTTTAGGTGCGGAAATATGTACTGCACTTCCCAGTGGTTTTACTATATATTTATTCCCTGTGTTTACTAATTCATTTCCTCCAAAGAAAAGCAATCCATTTATACCATTCAATACTGCAGTAATGATAGCTTCATGTGCAGTTGAAATTTCTTCAGAAGAATGTCCTCCTAACTTTTCCTGAAATTGTGAAATTCCCAGAAGATATGCCAACAGATCCGAACATCTATCATCTGTTATGCAACTATCGAGCAAAACATCAAAATACTGCCACCTACTCATGGTCGAATACGTTTGTGGATATCCAAATAATGAAGATAATTCACAAATTTGTGGCCCAGTTAAATATGGAAGAGATTTAAGTGTACTAGATAAATCATTAAATTTATGTACCCCAAAGTTTGTATCTCCATCAAGAATAGCTATAATTTCTTTATTTTTTAATAACTTATATAAGTCATTTTTCAATCCTATCACCTGCTTAATTATCCAACTGTGCTTGTAATTCTTTGAAACTATCCAACGCACTTTGCAGGTTTTCAATAATATCTCCTGCAAGTTCGTCTGGAGAAGGTAAATTATCAAGATCAGCTAAAGATTTATCTTTAATCCAGAATATATCTAAACTTGTCTTGTCGCGATTAAGAATATCTGTGATTGAGTACTTTCTAAAACGACCATCCGGATTATCCACTGACCATGTTTCTTCTCTATCATGTCTATTTTTTGGATTATAGCATTTGATAAAATCTTTCAAATCAGCATCTGTCATTGGATGTTGTTTCAAAGTGAAATGCATATTTGTTCTCAAATCATAAATCCAGACTTCCTTTGTTTGCATTTCAGGACTTGCAGGACGTTTATCAAAGAATAATACATTAGCTTTTACACCCGGCTTATAGAAAATACCTGTAGGCAATCTTAAAATAGTGTGAAGATCTGTTGTTTCTAATAGCTTCTTACGAATCGTTTCTCCAGCACCACCTTCAAATAATACATTATCAGGAAGTACAACTGCAGCTTTACCTGTAGCCTTCAAAATCGTATTGATATGCTGAATAAAGTTCAACTGCTTATTTGAACTTGTAGTCCAGAAATCCTGACGGTTATAAACCAAATCTTCATCTTCTTGCTCACCATCTTCGTTTGTGAAAGTAATAGATGATTTCTTTCCAAAAGGTGGATTTGTAAGAACATAATCCACACGATATCCTGGATCAGTTAATAGGGCATCTCCAAACGTTACTGGTGCCTCTGTGTAAATGTCACCAATATTATGTAAGTATAAATTCATCAATGCAGTTTTGAATGTTGCACCAACAATTTCATTCCCATAAAAAGTCTTATCTTTTAAGAATTCCTTTTGTTCTCTGTCCAAAGAATAGTTGTTTGGATTTGAAATATATGACTGAGCAGCCAAGAAAAATCCGCCACTTCCACAACATGGATCTGCGATTGTTTTCATTGGCTCAGGGGCAATACACTCAACCATAGCTTTGATCAGTGGACGTGGAGTAAAGTATTGTCCTGCACCACTTTTAATATCTTCAGCATTCTTTTGAAGTAAGCCTTCATAGATTTCCCCTTTGACGTCAGATGACATAGCAACCCATTTTTCGTTATCAATCATCTGCACAATTCTATAAAGAATTGCAGCATTGTTTATCTTATTAGTAGCACCCTTGAATATTTGTCCTAGCATTCCTGCTTTTTCACCAAGCGTTTCAAGAGTATTTTTATATTGTTCTTCAAGCTCTGCACCTTTGAGAGTATTTAAATCCTTCCATTTATAACCTTCCGGAATTCCTGTGTCACGATTATAAGGTGGTCTTGAATATTCATCTGCCATTTTAAGAAATAGCAGATATGTAAGTTGTTCCAAATAGTCTCCGTGAGAGACTCCATCATCTCTAAGAGGATTACACATTCCCCATACTTTAGAGATGATTGCTGATGTATTTTCATTTGCCATTATAATAATCTCCCTTCGAAGGCTTGTTTTAGTATACTTTGACGCATAGCAGATGCTTGCCTTAAAATATTATCCAATGTTAAATTTACGCTATCATACAAAGATAATTTTGTTTCAACTTCGGTAACAATATTTTTTTGTTCGTTAGTGTCAGGATACGCAAAATATAAATCTCTAACCGAGTTTTTATTTATAGTCGGTGTACCTACTCCTTTTACATGCTTTTTTATATCTTCAATTGATTTTGCGGAATTCAAGAAGTAATATACATACTTACTTGAGACACAACGATCAAATCTCATGGCAAATAAATTCATTGCCAATGACATAGGGCGATTTAAATCTTTCATATAATATACTTTTCCTGCATTACCAATTTTGCCCATAAGTACTTCGTCACCAAATAATTGACTCTTTTTCAAAAAATCATATGCTTCCTTTGTTATATATTTCAGATCATTTGAAAAATCATTTTTCTCAAAATTTGTAGAGCGAATCATAAGTGCGTAATCTGGGGTATCTAATAACTCTACATGCTGTTTTAATATTTCATAACTTCCATTTGCATGATAATCCGTTAATACTTGAATAACATCACCCAACTTACCAATATTCCAGTTGTTTTTAGGTTCAAAAGCCTTTAAAAGCACAGCCTGTCTATATACTTCCAGTTTTGCCTTTGTAGCATTCAAAGTCTCAACAGCATTATCAAGCTCAGAGAATAGTTCCTCAATTTTTGCAACAATGCGTTCTTGTTCTACTAGAGGAGGAATCTGTACCTTTAATTTAGAATATTGCTGAATCCAATATCGTTTATGTGTACTGTGGTCAAATTGTATTATCTGCATTCTATAATAAATATATTTAGGATTAACTAGTTCTGTGTTTATATGCAGAATTTTCATTGCAGATGACTTCACCTTGAATTCGAAATTTACATACTGTGTAGCTGTGGTAAAATCATCAAAGATAATAACTGGTAGTTTATCAAATATATTTTCTTTTTCATTCGTATATCCAAGAATAAATGACTTGCCTGCTGTTAGGACAGGTGTTTTGTAATTATAATTATATTCAGTAGATTTAACTATATAGGCAGTTGGTTGTTCATATGTAAGTAACTGACCTAATTCATATTCTTTAAGTTCCAATCGTTCTGCCTCCTTATGCCACTAATGCGACATTCATTTCATTTAATATATTTTTATAGTTATCACCAAATGCCTCATAGAAACCAAGTAAGCCTCCTTTGTGGTCAAATGGCGTATAATCTAAGTCCTCATCCAAAATACTCAAAGATGAAATAATATGATCTTTGATAAGACGAAGCCATTCCATCTGTTCTTCAGTAAATTGTGAGTAACCGGCATTTTTTCTAAATGTCCATTCTTTGAAATTAGCATTGACTCTATCTGCAAATGAGGTTAATTCATCAGTTGCTCCAATTTCAAATCTTATAATAGAAATAAGGTCTGTTAACTGTGCTACAGTTCCACGCTTAACCTTATTTGTAAATTTTATATAATAACAATCCCACAGACGCTCTACTGTGATATTTTTCTTTTTAAGCTTTTCATAAAGTGACTTTAATTGTTCTATGACCATAGGCCTATCTTTATAATTTTCATTGTAGATAATACGAAGCGCAAT
>OGRF01001893.1_pt1 | contig 12807 bp, 8 predicted proteins | sample 1553381 | NCBI WGS metagenome assembly OGRF01 (sample SAMEA2580060, study PRJEB22360) | human gut metagenome | biome: human gut; feature: human-associated habitat; material: faeces | place: Denmark | collected 2008/2010
GATGCAGGACGGCGAGGTCACGGTCAAATGTACCTGTACCGACCGCTGTGAAGCCGGCGATGTTGACTTGAACTGTCCGGTCTGCAAGACCAATCTGACGGAATGCACCGGAACGGTAAAGGAGGAACCGGAACCCACCGTCGTTCCGGAGGAGCCGGAAGAACCGGAGCCTGAAAAGAGCAGCTCCGCACCTCTGCTTCTCCTGCTGCTGATCGCCGGTCTGGGTGCGGGCGGCGCTGTGTACTGGTTCAAGTTCAGAAAGCAGAAGCCCGATACCAAGGGTCCCGATGATTTGGATGACTACGACTTCGGCGATGATGACGAAGATGATGAGGAGGAATACATCATTGAGGACGATCAGCCGGAGGAAACGGATGAAGCGTAATGGTGCAGACCGCATCTGCACCAATCAGAGAAAGGTAGGATAACGATATGAAACTTGTGATTACCGAAAAGCCCTCAGTGGCAAAATCCATTTCTGCCGTCCTTGGCGCTGACCAGCGCCGGGACGGTTATTTCGAGGGAGGAGATTATCTCGTTTCCTGGTGCTTCGGCCATCTGGCGGAGCTGGCTTCCACTAATCGTTCTGTCACCTCCTGAAAGTCTTTGTATTTAATTCGATAATTGGGTCCTCCCAGTTCCTCGACATCCAACACTCCCGGCACTCTCTTTAAATCCTCTATCGCCGGCATGGCCATCAGCGAAACGAACAGAGAATCCGGCACAATATAGTTGTCAAATTCCTCCACCGTTCCGGCAAAGACCAAACGACCTTGCTCAATCATGCGGATATGGTCGCAAACAGCCTGCACTTCCGAAAGAATATGTGTAGAAATAAGCACTGTATGTTCCTCTGCAATCTCTTTGATTAGATGGCGCACATCCAGAATCTGATTCGGGTCGAGCCCATTGGTCGGCTCATCCAACACCACAAAGTCCGGATTATGTATAATAGCCTGGGCAATACCCACTCTCTGTTGATATCCCCCGGAAAGATTTCTAAGCAGACGCTTGCTGAAATGACTGATACCGCAACGTTCCAGCACTTTCTTCACAGCTTGAGGAATTTCTCTATCCGGGATATAACGCAAAGCGGCACAATATTCCAGATATTCTGTCACCGTCAAATCCATATGCAAGGGGGGATTCTGCGGCAGAAAGCCGATGTGTCTTTTAGCCTCCACCGGATTTTTACTCATACTGATACCCTTGATATAAACATCCCCTTCCGACTGCCGTAACACACCACACATAATGTTCATCGTTGTGGATTTCCCGGCTCCGTTGGAGCCGAGTAATCCATATATTCCATGCTTGGGAACTTCAAAATTGATATCACGAATAGCCCACTGTACACTATAACGGTGTGAAAGATGGTCTACTTTTACTATTGTCTCTTCCATTGATATTATAACTTTATATTTTTTAGCTCTACTAATTCATACACACTCCATTATCAATACCAGTCGTGACTAGTTGTATGCCATCCTATCTGTTTGATAGAAGCCACCTTGCCACCGACATTCTTCTCAAAAAGCAGTACAGGAGAATTTATGTTTCTGATATCATAAGCCTGGATAGTTCCATCCTCACAACCTATCCACAATTGATCCAAGTCAAAAAAGGCATAAGCCAATGAGGTGATTTTAGAAGGAATGGTAGCATTGAATTTTACTACCCTCATAGAGAAATCAAAATAAAAATCCGGACGTTGAACAAAATACAATTCATTGCCAACAGAATAAAAATCACGATATTTTGCATCCTCTGCGTACTCAGAACTACGATAATTAGAACTAACCAAAAATACAGAAGAGGCATCCAATTTCACCGGTAAAGTAAGCTTACGCTCAAGTCCCGCATACTTAAAAGCAGCGCTACGATTATCAAATCCAAAATCTCCTATGATAGTACCGTCTGCACCAGGTTCGTTATAATATGCCGTAAACAACAAGCTTGTACCGGTAAATCCCCAAGAGATGTGATTCTTCTGCGAAAGATAAAGCATCTCTGTTCCTTCTGCAAATCCAGAGACAGGTACGTTTACATGACTCTTCAAAGGAATAACTCTTGTTTTATATACAGAAGTTTTGTTATACATATCTTCTCCCACATCCTCTCTCCAGGTTGTAGCCATAACAACTCTACGATTCTTGGCATCATAACAAGGAATATTCTGTCCGTAAGTAGAATGTCCTAACATTGTAATCTCATACCCCTTGGCATCAATATAGTAGGGTTCTGTAAGATATTTTCCCACCAAATAGTTGGCAGATCTCATTCGAGTAAACAAACGTCCGTCTTCAGTCACGATAAAGGAAGCAGAACCTTCTCCAAAGCTGGGACTACTGGGAGCCTTTTCCCTCATGGCTGCAATTTTAAAATCAGCAGGAGCTCCATCCAAGAACTGATCTTTCACCTCGTCCACCTTCATCATATTCTGCACATTAACCTCATACGCCACCTGATCGGTCAGTATCACACAAGCACCACCGGCGCTGACATCGCGGGATGTTTCCATGACCAAATCCTTTGGTTTTCCGGGTATATCGTGTCCATTAATGGTTGCATAGACATCATCCTTCAATTTATAGTTAACCGTGTTTTTACCATTCTCCGAAACAGTACGCGGGCTGATTACAGAAACTTTTGACTTATCGCCATTTTCTGACAATATGAACCAATCGTCCGGAGCGAATGGAGGATAGAAATACACAAACAGTCGGGCAGGGAACGTAATTCCGGTCTTTTTTTCAATCACGCTGAAAGTTCCCCACTCTCCCACATCGTTACTATAGCGAGTCAAACCTATCTTTTTCACAACCTCGTCCGTAGGCATATCAAAATCCAACTCCTCGCTGATTACCACTCCTTTGATTTTCCATTCATAACGCACCTCTTCTGCACGCATTGCCGAATCTGTTTCCCACGTGAACATTTTACTGCCCCTGAACTTCATGACTTCACCATCTCCCGCATAACCAGACATACGTTTAGGAGAACTTGTATTAAAATTATCAGACCATAACGGAGGATTTATCTCCTCATACGAATAGTTCCCTTCGTCCTCAAAACATCCGGTCAACAGACCGAATAAAAACAATATAATATATAATCTTATCGATTTCATGACATCAACTTATTATTAGATTAAACTTCCACAGACATCGGTAGGCCATTCTCATCCTCCGTTGGATTCTCCGCCAGCCATTGCTTGAACAATTTCACTAATTTAATTGCCTCATCAGGAGCACTCTTTATCATATTTCCATCCAAACTGTATGCTCCCGGTATATTCTCCAGGAATGTCTTGTATTTCAAGGATGAATAGTTTCCCAGCAACCCGGCAGAAACTTCCAAGGTCCACCATTCCGGTTTCACAGCATCTTTCGTCAAATGGATAACGGCTTTCGAACGTTCGAATTGTCCCACCTGCAATTCATCGCTCGGCACAATTTCAACCACCAACCGGATGCCTTCCTCCAAATCATTCAAACGGGCACTGCGGTTCATCCGGATTTGAATTGTATCCAATATCAAAGAAGCTCCTGCCGGAATCGGACGCGCACGGAAAGTATAAGAATTTTCCAGAACATATTCATCCGGAGTAGCGGTTGTCATATCTTTCACAACCTTCAAACCGAAGTGCAGATCCTTCGTCAAAGGTCTGCCGGCCAAGGCAACTACTATTTCTGCCATCACATGGTCGTCTGTCGGCTTGGCAAAAAAGAATGTCACATCCGTAGAATCGGCTTTAGCAGTACCGGGAGCTTCCTCATCCATAAAATATTTATAGAAATAAACTTCATGGCGTTCTCCAAAAGGTTCGATATCCTGTTCCGTACATGCACTGAACAACATCATCCCCAAAATCGCAAACAATATAAAGATTTTCATTTTTTCCGTTTTTAAATGGTTACATACTCTGATTATCGGGGATAGGCAACATATACTCTGATTTATTCAACTCACGCACCTCTTTCTCCTTGAAATAAATCTTTGCCCCTAACCGTTTGTATAGATAAAACAATTGTCCTTCCGAAATCCATTCCCGTTGGGCATCACGAATCAAATCCCTTTGGAACATCTCGAAATCCCGTGCCACCTCCAACTGCTCCATCGTTTTCCATTCATCTCCGACTTGTGCCGTTTCAGAACGTTTCTCGCGAATTTCATTCAAGATTTCATAAGCTTCAGCGAACTGATTTTTCCGGGCATAACATTCTGCCATAATGTAACGCATTTCTGTCGCACGGATTACAGGCAGAATACGTATATTCTTCTTGCGAATTTCTGCATTGTCACTGCAATACCATTTACCGGAAATTTTATAATTTCCATAAATGCTATTATCCTCCGGTCTATACAACAAAAACCTGGAACGAATGTCCATCTCAGATTCGTCTGTCTGTCCGTCCGGACTTTTAAATATTTTCTGATTATCCAAATCGAGCATCAGCCAATTTCCCTGATTCATTCCATCTGCTTTTTTTCTAAAGAAACTTCCCAAACTATAATTGTCGTAAGCCTCCTCATTATAGACTGCAAAAATCAAATTGGAAATACACTTCAAATCCTTCTTGCTTTCAAAATCATTACCACGCAACTCCCAAAATTCATCTTTTGAGAACATATCGTAAGAGCTGCCCTGTGTACCGGTTGCTTTGAATTTCAATACAGCATCAGCCATCTGAAAAGCCTCGTCATACATTCCCGCATACTGATATGCTCTTGCCAACAATGCTGTGATAGCATAATAGCTCAACCGGAAACCGCGTCCCTGGAAAAAACCGTCTATCACACTCGAAGATTGATGTCCCGGCATACCCCATTCAAACTCTCCATTGAAACGAGTCTTGCCGGATGCGCTCAAACTCATACCCCAGGCCGTAGTATCAAACTCTATTGTAAGTTCGCGAGCTTTATTCAAATCGCGGATAACCTTCTCCATAAAAGGCTTTACAGCAATCCCGTTTGGCTGGATATTAGGGTAGTCTTCCACATAAGGCACCCGTTTTTCTCCGTCATCATGAATCAACGCCGGCGCAAACAACCGCAATAAATCGAAGTGCACCAATGCCCGACAAGCATATGCCTCCCCTAAAATCATCTTACGCTCGACCTCCCCCTCTGCAAAAATATCGGCAGATGCACGCTCCAGATTCTGAATCAGATTATTCGCATTAGCCACCACGTTATATCCATCCTTCCAGATATTGTCGATAGTCGGTCTCAATGCAGAATTGTAATAATCATAGTTTCGGGCTATCTTATACATATTAGTCCCCTCCTCGCCATATTTCCAAGCCCAGGTATATTGCCGTGACATACAGTCCACCAATCCAAACTGAAGTTCCACTCCATAAAGATTACGGGATGCCATCGCTTCGTAAACTCCCGCCAGGACAGAACGATAGCCATCACCCGTTGTAAACAGCTTATCGCTCGTAGCCTCACCTTCCGGTTGCAAATTCAACCAATCCTTGCATGAACTCAATGACAACAAGGATAATAGAATCATAATTTGTATATATATTTTCATACTCAAATATTTTATTGTTAGAATCCTAACGACAATGTAAAGCTATAGTTCTTCGCATAAGGATAGCTTGTTCCGCGCTCCTGCTTTATGTTCGACCAGCGGCAAACATCATTCATGTTAAAACGCAATCCCAACGAAGTCAGTCTCATTTTGCGAATCAAGTCACGGTTAAAATCATAACCGCAAGAGATACTGCTAAATGCCAAATAATTATTATCCTGTACGAATCTTGATGTAGGCTGCGTCTTTTGTTTGTTCTTCAAGTCAAAGAACGGAGCTATATCACCCGGATTTTGCCAACGCTGAGTCAGTACACGACGGTCTACGTTGCTTCCGTCAATATCTGCCTCTTCTACCTTGTTTTTAATGGTCTCGTTATAATCCTGAGCACCCCACTGATAGAGGAATGTTGTATTTAGGTAGAAACCTTTCCAAGCTACATTGATACCGAAAGAACCTTGTGCATCCGGACTCTTGTCACCCACTACCACTTCATCAGCGGCATTCCATACATACGTACTCTGGCCGTTTCTCTTACGGAACAGTTCCTTACCGTTTGACGGGTCTATACCATAAGAAGGCACAGCATAAATCGCAGTTGTAGATGCTCCCACATAATACTGTGTCAACGGGATATAGAGCAAATCTGAATAATCTCCGCCCTGTCCCTGATTCTTTCCATTGTGAAAATCCTGGATATTCTTATTATATCTCTCAGCCTCCTGACCCAATTTTGTAATCTCATTCTTATTGGAAGCCAGAGTAGCATTTACAGCAACAGTCCAATTATCATTCTGGAAAACAGTTGTATTCAATTTAATCTCAAAACCTTTGTTCAAAATCGAACCGGCATTTGTGTAATAAGTAGAAAAACCTGATGATGTGCGGACAGACAGCTGTTCCAACTGATTCTTGGTCTCCTTGCGATAATAGTTTCCTTCCACTACAAGACGGTCATGGAACAAGCCCAAGTTAATACCCACATCCAAAGTATATGTCTTCTCCCAAGTTAATTTCGGATTACCCAAAGCAATCAAAGTATTCGATGGTGTATCGTAATACCATTTGTCGGAAGTCTTATAAGTGGAAATTGCCGCATAAGCCGGGAAGTTGACATTACCGGTAACGCCATACGTTCCACGAACACGCAACAAACTAACCAACCAATTATCTTTCAACCATGAATAGTTATGGAAGTTCACACCGGCACCCACAGACCAGAAAGGAGCGAATCTCTTGTCCTCGCCGAACTTAGAAGAACCGTCCAGACGGAAAGAAGCGTCCAACAAATACACGTTGTTGTAAGAATAGTTAAGAGAAGCCAGCATACCTAACAGACGGCTCTTGTCAGAAGAGACAGCCGACTTGCGAGTCTGCTCTGCAGCATAAGTAGGAGAGTTCAAATTACTCAACTGGAATCCACGATACTCTATTGCAGTCGTTTTACTATGAGATTCCTGCACGTTCAATCCGGCGGTAGCATTAATGAAATGCTTGTCGATACCTTTATTGAAATAGAACATCGCATTAGTGTTCCAAGTGAATCCCTTGTCAGAAGAAGTTGTTAAAGTTCCTCTTTCACGAGTCGGAGATCCCTTGAAACTCGGGTCTTTAGGGTCGCTGAAGCTCTTCGTTTCAGAATCGGTTCTTGTCATAGAAAGCTGTCCCTTAAACGAGAAGTTCTTTGTAAAATAGATATTGATACTGAAATTGTTAGTCAAGTCGTTCAATCTTGAGCGACCGGAAAAACTTCCCAATTTCTCAGCCCTGTAGAGAGGATTGGTTGTCTTGCCGTCTTTCAATGTCTCCAACAACTCGCCGTCGTTTGAATACGGAGCCCAGTACGGTTGCAACTTAGCATAAGTATCAAAATTTCCATAAGGAGAATCCTGTGATTTAGTCACATTGAACGAAATAGAGTTCATAACCTGCAACCAGGACTTATTGCGGTAGTCCAGATTCAAACCAACACCTACATTGTCACGATAAGAATCGATCATGGCTCCGTTGTGTGTTCCGTAGTTCAAATCCAGGCTATATCGGATACTTTCAACACCACCGGAAACATTCATACTGTGTGAATGGTTGAACACATTGTGCAAAGGCTGAGCCAGCCAATCGGTCTGCACGCCACGGCGCACCTCATTCACCAAATCATTGTAAGCAATATCTTTCTCCAACTGCATGCCAGGATCTCCGCTTTCTGCGATATACTTTCCGGACAAACGTTCCACTTCAACCTTTTCCCAGGCATTACACAAGTTATAATCTGACAAATCCGGTAATTCAACTCCGGCATTAAAATTATATGTCACCCTCAATTCTCCCGGTTTCGGTGCAACAGTAGTCACGACCACCACTCCGTTGGCAGCACGAGAACCGTATAGAGCTGTAGCGGCAGCATCTTTCAAGATAGTCATACTCTCAATGCGGTTGATATCCATATCGTAGACTTTCTGTACAGATACTTCAAAGCCATCCATGATAAAAATAGGCAAGTTCGGATTGTCCTTCAGAGAAGTTCTTTGCGAACGTCTGGCTTTTTCCATTTCCAGACCACGATTCATACCGATACTACCCTCTCCGCGAATGGTAAACTCCGGCAAAGAGTTCGGGTCAGAACCAAACAATTTATTATCCTTAATTCGGAATGACGGCTCGAAAGCCTGCAGAGCAGCAATAACGTTTTTATTATTTGTTTTTAACAGCTGATCTTTATTGACCGTAGTTGTATTACCTGTAAAGCTCTCTTTTTTCAGTTTCATGTATCCGGTTACAACCACCTCTTCCAACTCCTCCTTGGCAGTCTTCATCACCACATAAAACTCTTGCTGTCCCTTATATGCCACTTCTTTCGGCTCCATACCGATAAAAGAGAATACCAATGCCAGATTGGCTGTTTCGGGCACTCTCATGGCAAACTGTCCATTGGCATCGGTCACAGCACCTACAGAAGTTCCCTTCACCAAAATGGTCACCCCCGGTAGCGGCTCCTTTTTTTCATCAACCACCTTTCCTTTCAAGAGCACCTCCTTGACTGTCTTTTGAGGTATTGTCGGTTTCAAAACAATCACATTGTCTTGCAACACATAAGTCAATGTCGTACCCTTCAGACAGACATTCAGAATAGTCCGGATATCGTCCCCCTGTACGTCAACATCCACCTTGCCGATTTTATCCAAATCCTCTTCATTATACATGAAAACAAACGATGTCTGGCGTTCTATCGCCCAAAGTACATCCTTCAGACTGGCAGCCTTCATCGAAAGCGTCACCTGTTGCCCGTTCTGCGGGTAGACATTTGCATGAACATGCAACATTCCCAGCAGAACAAATACAAATGTCCATCTAAACATAAGTCGCAATTTTTTCATAAATTTGTAATTTGATTTTTATGTTGATTATTTTGACAAGACAAAATGGTCAATCGGTAGGGATGCTGCAACATCCCTACCTTTTTATCTGCCTCGTCTGATTCTTAAAACTTTTCCATTTCTATCTATTTTTATACGTCCGTTCGCTTCAAAAATGCGCAGAATGGGATCTATCGATTCGTCACGTCCTACATTAAATCCGAAGCGATAATCCTTTACTTCTTGGTTTTCATAAAACACCGTTACATCATACCAACGTTCAATGGCATGCATAATATCCTCCAGCCGAACATCCCGAAAACGGAAACCGGCATCCTTCCAAGCCACGATATAGCTGACGTCAACCGTCTTGATTTCCTGCTTCCCGGTATTTTTGTCCAATACGAACTGCTCATTCGGCTGTAATATCCTCTGACGGACTCCGGGACCGGAAACAGCCACCTTGCCTTCAACCAAGGTTGTGTGTACACTCATATCGTTGTCATAATCCGCCACATTAAAACGGGTTCCCAACACTTCAATGTTGTAATGGGAAGTTTTCACAATAAAAGGTCTTGCCGCATCTTTTGCAACCTCGAAATAAGCCTCTCCATGCAACTCTACCTCACGGGTATCCCCTGCAAACCGAACCGGATAACTCAAAACAGTTTCCGAGTTCAAATGAACAACAGTCCCATCGCTAAGGGTAAGTTTAAACTCTCCCCCACGAGGAACAGTCACCTTATTAAAAACCGCTTTTTCGACAGCTTGCACCAAACTGTCTTTATAAACCAAATTGCCACCCTGATTAAAAATATTTGTAGCCGATTGTTTCTCTACAATCCCCCCCTTCGTCTTTTCCAAATCCACGACTTTACCATCTGCCAACGTCAATATCGCACGCGTACCGCCCTGCACCACTTCATTTTGTGCCACCATGCTCCCGACTTCTGTTTTCTGCTCCCAATATAACATTGCAGCCACACCAACCCCGCAAACCAAGGTCACTACTGCAACCCAACGCAAAACACGGCGATGCATTTGTATCTGCCTGCCCATTGTTCTCTGACGCCGCTTCTGTAATGATTTCTCCCATCCGACCGACCTGTCGAACTTGGCAGCATTCTTTTGAAACGCCTCACGATTACGCTCATCTAAAATACGTTCATAAAGATTCCGGTTGCCTTCCGACTCCGACAACCATTCATCCAAACTGCTTCTGTTCTCTTCAGAACAATCTCCAGACAAAACATGAGCAATCTTTTTCGCTATCTCAAAATCCTTTTCTGTATTTATGCCCTTTTCCATGTTCCTTATAACAAACTCCGTTTATAATAAGACACAAAAAGGCATTTTTATGGGGAAGCCCATCCCCACTTTTTTTTTCAAAACAACAAAAAAAATGTTGGCAGAATTAAATACGCACTAAATATGCACTAATTTAATTCTGCCAACGGGTAAATAAATATTTTTAATAACGGTCTCCGGATGAACTAAAAGCATCAACTTCTTTTACAGAAACAATACTAGCTCCCAAATCAAACTCCTTCAATAACTCCGGATTCTCTTTCATCGTTTTAGCATCGTAAAACAGCAATTTACCTTTTCCCGTCCCAACGACCAAATATTCATAATCTCTATAAACAGTGTAATTCATATATGTCACTTTATCACCACTGTTTAAAGTGATAAAAGGATGGTCGCTCATTTCGTTCTTCTTCACATAGCGTATCTCATGACCATTGGCATACAAAATATAATTGTTTTTAGGGTTAACACTATAAGATGATGCCCCAGCTGTAAGAATCACAGAATTTTCATCCAACGACCGTCCCGGAAACTCCTCGTCCTGAACCCCGGAAACTTTTGCCAACAACCCGTCATTATTGTTTACAGCATAAATACCCCAACGCGTCTTACCATCAGCTCCATTGTAAAAAACATTCATCAAACTATAATAAGGTCCGAAAAAACCCGCAGAGGCAAAACCTGCATAAGAAGCATAAATAAATTTAACTCCATCCGGGAATTGCCACGCCGGACACATACCTTCCATAGATACTCCGGGCGTTATTTTTGCCGGTACTAATTTAGATAACTGGTACTGAGTTCCAACAGGAAAATTTCCTCCCCAAGGGGTCGACATAACATCTCCACTCTGATAAAAAACGATAGTCAACATTCTGTTATTTTTTTCATCATAACAAGGGATACAGGAAAAACCGATTTGAGGTTGTCCAAAAGAAGTGACTTTATATCCCTTTTCATCTGCCACCAATGGTGTTGACACGAAATTACCTCCAAGATTATTCATGGACATCATCCTTCTGTAAATTTTTCCGTCCTCCATAGCAATAAAACTTTGCACACCGGAAGTTGTCATTGATGCATAAGCATCTATACGGGTCACCGGTTTAAAACCGGACGGGACAGGAGAAAAATCCTCCTGCAACTCTCCCACTTTCAACATACTCTCGCAATTAAATTCATACGCCACCTGATCCGTCATCACAGAAACAGCTCCCAATACGCCGATATTAGTCAGATTATTTCCCATCCCCATGGATAACGGTTTGCCAGGAATATCAGCTCCATAAGTATTAAAATAAATATCATCCGACAATTTAAAGTCCATCTTGGACGTTTCCTGATTTCTGGAAGACTTTATATAAGACAATTTCGAATTCCCGCCTTTCTCCGATAATACAATCCAGTCACCATGCGTATTGGTCGGACTTATCTGCACAAAAGCCCTCACCATATAAGCAATACCCGTTTCCTTTTCAATAATGCCAAACGTGCCGTTCACTCCGGTTTTGGGATATTCCGATAATTTAATCAGATTCATCAATTTTTCCGTCTCTATTTCAAAATCAGCCTCTTCACTCAATACGACCCCGTTCACTTTCCATTCATAACGTACTCCTGCAGCACGCGCAGCCGAATCTCCCTGCCATGTAAAAAAGGGAGTACTCTTAAACTTCGCCATTTCACCGGCACGACATTCTACCCATATTGTATTCGAACCCTCTCTCAATTTCCACACCGGCTCATCAAGTTTCGTATAATCATACGAACCCTTATCATCCATACAACTTAAAAACGCCAATGTCAACAAACTGCCAATTAGCCAATTAATATATTTCATAGCTCTAATATTTACTGATTTATACTTTCAATGAATCCAGAATCTTTTTATATTCCGCACCATGTTCCGGGTCATTCAAATGATCCAGCAACCATTGTTTGAATTCAGTCACCATTGCAATTGCTCTTGCCGGATAATTCTTTATCAGATTTTCATTGAACTCTCCTTCGGTATCCACCACCTGTAAGAACAATTTATATTTTTCATAAGAATATGCTCCCAATAGCGTCCATTCCACTTCATGAGTCCACCAATCAGGCTTCGCCTCCACTTCACTCCATACAATCACAGCCCTCCGCCGCTCGTACTGTCCCAAATCTACATCTGCATTCGGCACCAGTTCGACCACCAATCTCACCCCATCCGTGCCTAATTCTGCTAAACGGTCACTGTGCAAAACAGACACCTCTATCGTATCCTTCACCTCCTTCATATCTGTCGGGAGTGCCCTTTTACGAAAAGTGTATTCTTTTTCCAACCTATACTCTTCCGGCTTTGCCGTTGTTCCCTCTTCCACCGTTTTCAACCCAAAATGCAAATCTTTTTCCAATTCCAAGCCGGAAAGATTCACCACCAACTTCACTTTTATCTCCTTCGTATTTTCCGGAAAAAAGAAAAAAGAAGTCCTCGTAGTATCCGCTTCTTTAGTCCCCGGATACAATGCGTTCATATAAAACTTTTCAAAATATATCTGATTCCTTCCTTCAAAAACAGCTATATCTTTTTCTCCACAGGCAGAAACGATACCTGCCAGTAAAGTCACA
>OGRF01001897.1_pt1 | contig 12795 bp, 10 predicted proteins | sample 1553381 | NCBI WGS metagenome assembly OGRF01 (sample SAMEA2580060, study PRJEB22360) | human gut metagenome | biome: human gut; feature: human-associated habitat; material: faeces | place: Denmark | collected 2008/2010
TGATGATCCGAACTGAAACCGAGAACGGAATAGAATACTTTGAAAATCCGAAGCTTGGCGTTAACGATCTGCACCCCGATAACAAGGTTTACATTGAAGTCTGTATTGAGCTTTTCAGGAAATTGTTTGATAACTTATCGGCCAGGGACAGAGAAATTCTCGGCAGAAAATATGGGGTATTCGGTTATGAAGAGACCTCTGTTAGCGACATTGCGGACTATATGCTGATCACCAGAAACGCTGTGAACAAGGCTGTTAATTCTGCAATGGAGACTCTTTGCAAGGAGTACCATAACGGGAGTAAGCTGAAATGGTGGCGATTGTGTAACCGGGCGGTTAGGGAGGCTTTGGAGGGCAGGATAACAGAAGAGTCCATTGAAATTTCTGATGAGTTTAAGGCGAAATTACGGGGGTTGGCGGAGTTTTTAACTTTGTTGTATGAAACTGATAAACATAAATAAATGGGGGGACATTATGCTTGCATTATATTTAACATTAATTGATAACGAAGACGATAAGAGATCATTTGAGGATTTATATAATCAAAATAGGTCTAAGGCGTATGCGATTGCGTTTAATATTTTGAAAAATAAAACGTTAGCCGAAGAAGCTTGTTCGGAGACTTTTTTTAGTCTCGCAAAAAGTTTTCAAAAAATTAAAAATTTAGAATCTCACAAATTGGACTATTATATTGTCATTATGTTATCGTTAAAAATCTCAATTTTGCTGTTTCAACCTCTACTCACTGCCATTTTTAAGGCAAATTTACACCTTGTTTCACAGAAGATTTGAAATAAAATTACAACCTCTACTATTCAAGACGAATAAAAATGACGGGGTAAACCCAAAATGTCACATTTTACATTAATACCATTTTGTCACGTCTCTTTGAGCCTACATAAAAAACGCCATCTACTATATACAGTAAAAATTCGGGCAGGTGACCATCTTTTCTCTTGAATTTTCATCAAACTTTCACAATTTCAGTTGCGATGAAAATTCCCCTCACTTTTATACGCCAAAAAATCTGGCAGGTGCTAACCTTTTGTCCTGAATTTTTATCAAAATAACATTCCGTTACGCACCTCTGCTTCTGTTTGAAAAACACCTTCTACTATATACAGTAAAAAATCGGGCAGGTGACCACCTTTTCCCGTGAATTTTCATCAAACTTTCACAATTGCAATAACGCCGAAAATCACCCCTCACTTTTATACGCCGAAAAAATGGACGGGTGGTTCACTGTTTAAGCAAATTTTCATCAAATTTTCACATAACGGCTCATAAAAAATCCGCCTGAGCGTTTTCAGACGGATAAATTTATGCTTATTTAGCAGAAATATGGAAATTCCCATTGAATTTTGACAAACGTTGTGGTATAATAAATAATGAAAAGTTATACATATTCGGCGCTATCACCGATTGAGTTATCTCCTACGGGGTGGGCGGGTGAAGATAACTCAATTGTCATCATAAAAAACTGATAAGGAGAATTCAAAATGGCTAAAATAAAAGTTCAGTCGGTTGAACCCAATATTGCTGATTTAGTAAATGGTTGGCTTAAATCATATAAGCTTGATTATAAATTGGAGCAGGAGTCGTTAAACACTGAAATAGACCAGGCTTTGAACGACTATTTTTCAAAAAGCGGTGGCAAAGGCGGTAACAGACCTGATGCAAAGCTGCTATTGCGTAGCAGTGATGGTAAGTACTATCCTATCCTTATTGAATATAAGGGCTATAAAGATAAGCTTGTTAAGCTTGATAGTGAAAAAAATGTTGCAAACAAGAATTCCAAAAACGAACCTGACTATAAGAATATAAACTCTTATGCAGTGAATGGAGCTGTTCACTATGCAAACGCTATACTTCATTATACAGGCTATACCGATGTAATCGCTATCGGAGTTACCGGCTTTAAAAACGATAGCGGAAAACTTGAACATTCTATCGGAGTGTATTATGTTTCAAAAAGCAATTTCGGTGTTGGTCAGAAAGTTGATGACTATACCGACCTTTCTTTTCTTAAAAAGGAAAACTTCGATGCTTTTATAGAAAAAGTAGGACTTCTGTCTCTTACGCAGGAAGAAATAGAAAAATTAAAGGAACGCCGTGAGCGTGAAATAGATGCAAGCCTTGTAAAGCTGAATAATGATATCTATCAAAACGAAAAGGGGCTTGGTGAAAACGACAGAGTATATCTTGTTGCCGCCTCTATTATGGCAACGCTCGGCGATGTCGAGCACAATGTATACCCTTTGAAAAAATCTGATTTGATTTCTTCCGATGAAAAAGACAATACCGACGGCGATATTATGGTGCGGAAAATCAAAGCTTTTCTTGCTGCCAAAAAGCTTCCCGAAGATAAAAGAGATTTAATTGTAAGAACACTTCAGAATACACTTACTACCGACAATATCAACAAGGTTGAAAACGGAGAAACCCAGCTGAAGCGTGTTTTCACAAAAATAGTTGATGACCTCGGTATTTACTATAAAATAGGACTCACAACAGACTTTACCGGCAAGCTGTTCAATGAAATGTATGGCTGGCTTGGGTTTACACAGGACAAGCTCAACGATGTAGTTCTTACTCCCTCCTATGTCGCAACTCTGCTTGTTAAGCTTGCAAGGGTAAACAAGGATTCGTATGTATGGGACTTTGCAACAGGCTCGGCAGGTCTTCTTGTTGCTGCTATGAACGAAATGCTCATTGATGCGAAGGACAAAATTAAATCTCCCGAACAGTTGGCAATAAAATCCGCCCAAATAAAAGCAACTCAGCTTCTTGGTCTGGAAATTCTTTCGAGCGTTTATATGCTTGCCATACTTAATATGATTATGATGGGTGATGGCAGCTCTAATATCTTGAATAAAGACTCATTAAAAGACTTTAACGGTAATTACGGCTTTGGCAACACCAATGATAAGTTCCCGGCAAACGCATTTGTTCTTAATCCACCATATTCAGCGCCCGGAAACGGTATGGTATTCGTTGAAAAAGCTTTATCAATGATGGAAAAAGGATATGCTGCTATTATTATTCAGAACTCCGCAGGTTCGGGAAAAGCAAGCGGATATAACAAGAAAATACTGAAACACAGCACACTGCTTGCAAGTATAAAAATGCCCATAGATTTATTTGTCGGAAAATCAAGCGTTCAGACAAATGTATACGTTTTCCGTGTTGGCGAAGCTCATCAGAAGGACGATGTTGTAAAATTCATTGATTTTTCCAACGATGGTTATACACGCAGCAATCGTAAAAAAGCAAGCTGCAATTTATTTGATACAGACAACGCCAAGGGCAGATATCAGGAAGTTGTTGACCTTGTTCGATATGGAAAATCAAAGCTCAATATTTTCACTGAAAAAGAATACTACGAGGGAACAATAGACCCTGAAAACGGTGCAGACTGGAACCAGACATCACCGATTGATACAAAGCCTACGCTTGAAGATTTCAAGAAAACAGTAAGCGACTATCTTGCCTAGGAAGTATCAACATTGCTTAAAAATCAGGATAACGAGAACGAACGCCTGGGAAAATAAATGCCTCACTCAATGAAAAGCTGAGCAATGTTGAGTGGGGCGAGTATAGGCTTGGGGATTTGTTTGAAAAAATTTCAGTAAACTCTTTAAAATACAAAACTTCGGAATTGCCAAATATTCCTACAAACGAGTGCGTTCTTCCTGCTTTAACAGCAGGAATCCAAAACCAAGGTCTTAATAATTATGTTCCAAGAGATAATGCCACTATTTTAAAAAATGTTATTTCTATTTCTGCTAATGGTGCAAATACAGGTGCAACATTTTATCAAAGTAAAGAGTTTACAGTATTGCAGGACGCATATGCTATTAAATGGATATACACAGATGAAAAATTGTCGGATAACAGTTATATCTTTTTAACAAGCTCAATACATAAAACAATTTATGGTAATTATGAATGGACTAATAAAGCTGGTTGGGAAAGAATAAAAAATGACAAAATTAAACTTCCCACCAAAAACGGCAAAATCGATTTTGATTTTATGGAGTCCTTTATAGCGGAGCTGGAGGCGGAGCGAGTAGCGGAGCTATCCGCTTACTTAAAAGTAAGCGGATACGACAATTACGAATTGTCGGCTGATGAGGTTGACGCTCTTCGGAAATTTGAAACGCTTGAGTGGAATTCATTTAATCTTAAAGATTTGTTCGGTCAATCTACACGAGGAAAGAGATTGAAAAGTGCCGATAGAATCAGCGGAGATTTACCATTTGTTACAGCCGGTGAAGCTGATGAGGGCATTTCTGCTTACATCAGTAATGATGTTGAAGTTTTTGAAAAGAATACTACCACCATTGATATGTTCGGCTCAGCAAAGTATCGGAATTACAAATACGGTGCAGATGACCATATTGCAGTTGTTCACACAGAAAAGCTGCCTAAGTATGCTTCTATATTTGTGACAACAGCGATACATAAATCTTCACATAACGGTCAATTTAATTATGGGAAGAACTTCTATGCCAAGGATGCAGATGAATTATTCATTCAGCTTCCTGTGAAAAATGGGACACCTGATTTTGAGACTATGGAATTGCTTATTTCATCAGTACATAAGCTTGTTATCAAGGACGTTGTTTTGTATTCCGACAAGAAAATTGCGGCAACAAAAAAGATTGTATCAGATAATTAAGCGGCAAATATATAAATATAAGTAGGAGGGAAATAGTATGTTGATTTATGAAATCCTTGAAAAATGCATAAATCGCTATGAGAAACCGGAATGCGAACAATGCGAAGATTGTTCATATGGAGAATATTGTCCGCACGACTGCGAAAAATGTCTGGATTACTTACATAATCCCAAACATGCCCCTCAAAATGCCCCCGAAAGAAAATATGATTGTGTTCATATGGCTGATTTTTATACCTGCAAGTACTCTTGTAGGTATACATCAGAGTTAATGTATGCAATTCAAAGATGTTCAGGCATACAAAATGTTGACGAATTAAAAGTTTTATCTTTTGGTTGCGGTCCTTGTACAGATTTGTTTGCTTTAGATGCTCTTAAAGAAAAAAAGCTAATATCGTTTAATAGCATTAAGTATCGTGGTGTAGATTACAGCAAAGATGTTTGGGCAAATATCCATCAAGATATTAATAAACTTAAAAAAGACAATATAGATATACATTTTTACTATAAAGACGCATGTATTCTGATTGATGAAATTGCAAACGGAAAATGGGTCCCAAATCTTATCGTTTTTCAGTATGTATTTTCAGATATTCAAAAACATACGACTGCAAATGATATCAAACACTCTATAGATACATTCGCAGAATACTACAATGCCAAAGTTTTACAAAACACATATGTAATTCTAAATGATATTAACTTAGGATGCGGATATGGCGGCGGAAGAGATCATTTTGATACTTTATTAAGCAAGTTAAATAATTCACAATATTCAAAAACTCACTTTTGCAATGATAATGCTACCAGTGAATACTATCCAAGAGGATATACATACGGTGAAGAATTACCTGACAATCAAAATCTTTTTAATCTAACGAATCTGAAGAAGTTTTCACCATTTAATACTTGTGCCAGCGCTCAAATGATAATAAAGAAGGTGAATAAATGATTATAAGTGCAAGCAGAAGAACAGACATTCCTTCATTTTACTCCGATTGGATGTTTAACAGATTAAAAGAAGGCTATGTTTGTGTAAGGAATCCAATGAATATACACCAGATAAGCCAAATAAGTCTGTCACCTGACGTTGTTGACGGTATAGTATTCTGGACAAAAAATCCTACACCTATGCTTGAAAGAATACACGAACTTGATAAATACACATATTATTTTCAATTCACCCTTAATTCTTATGGAAAAGATGTAGAAAAAAATGTACCATCCAAAAATGATGTGATTATACCAACTTTTAAAAAGCTTTCATCGATAATAGGAAAAGAGCGCATTGTATGGAGATACGACCCGATATTGATAAATGAACACTATACAATAGAATATCACAAAAAATACTTTAAAAAGTTATGTGAATCCTTAAGCAATTATACGGAAAAATGCACAGTAAGCTTCATAGACCTATATAGAAACACAGAAAGAAATATTCAGCCTCTGAACATTCATATACCTTTAAATGATGAGGTCATTGACTTAATGGACTTTTTTTCGACAGTTGCAAAAGATAATGGAATATATATTGATACTTGCGCTGAAGAATATGACCTTTCATCTTTAAATGTCGAACATGCCTGCTGCATTGATAAACAACGCCTTGAAAGGATAGGTAATTATCAGCTTAAGATAGGGAAAGATAAAAATCAAAGGGGCGTTTGCGGCTGCATTGAGAGTATTGATATAGGTATGTATAACACATGTGAAAACGGTTGTATGTACTGCTATGCAAATTTCAACGGCGAAATGGCACGCAAAAATCATGAGAAACACAATCCGTTATCCCCACTCATCTCTGGCAAAATCGAAGATGATGATAAAGTGAATATACGTAATGTAAAATCAAATATCGATGGACAGCTTCAGCTGTTTTGATAAAGAGCCATACTGCAGTTGCGGTATGGCTTTCTTATGTTATCAGTGCTTAAATCTTACCCTCATCACAAACACTTCAAGATCAGGCATAAAAACAAGAAAGTCCGAGCACTTTCCAGTGTTCGGACTATTACAATATGTCTTGCTGATACCAAATGGATGCTCAGTTCAAACATCCAATTTTACGCTGCCAATCAATCTTCGTTATACTCATCTATCATTCTGCAGTACTCTTTTTCCTCGCAGTCAATATAATCCTTAGCGAACTGCTCCGCTTCTTCGAGACTGTTTTCCAGCAGTTCAAAATCCACAGTAGCCGAAAAAATATCTATCTCAAGCTGTTCGGACTCATCTGCAAAAACTTCAATAGTAAAACCCTCACAACGGACATCATTTCCATCCTTATCCTCCCGAAGCAGATCACTGTCGGGAGTTATTTTTACATGAAACCCTTTGTATTTCAAACCGCAAACCTCCTTAAAATTTCATCTGAAAATCATCAATGTCGTAATATCCATCATAATCTTCCGCACAATATTCTTCGTCAAATTCATCATTTACCATATGTTCAATCTGCAGTGAATTTTCCAAAGCTGTCTGAAGATAACTTTTATCTAAACCGTTTTCTCTATACCCCTGCAAAATCGTATTGTAATACTGTCTACTCGGAGGAGCGATCTCTCCTTGGTTCATCAGATACGCCATACCCTCAACTTCTTTGCCGTCCAGCTCAAAAGACATTTTTTCTTGCCTGTAAAGTCTCGGATAACCCTCATAGCGATTTAAAGCTGGCAAATCTCTGTCGTCAAGCTCCCAGATCAGAACAGGAACGCTTGCTCCTTTTTTCGGAACAATAGTCGCAACGCCTCTGAATTCCAACTCAAAATCCTTAATCTCAGATGTTCCCGCAACCCTTGAATGCGGACATCTGTATGCCATCTGTTGCAAATTAATGTTGCTGCCGTATGCAATATATAACTGTTTGTTTTTCATCTTCGACCTCCGATCTACATAGCCATTTCTATGTCTAAATCTTGATCTTCTTCAAAGCCCTCACATTCGCTCTCTGTCGGCTCAGAAATCTCATCGGGTACATTTTCGTTTAACTCCCGAATCTCGCTTACAGGCTCAACACGCTGCTCACGGGCGGCGATACGCTCCTGTCTGAGCCTTTCTCGCTGAGCTATGGCTTGCTCGGGATTTTTCCAAGCAATATTGCCCTCAAGATGAGAAAGCAAGTGTTTGCGGCAGTTCTTGAATTCCTGTCCGTTCAGTCCTATCCGGATAAGCCATGTTCTGAACGTATAACGAGGATTTTCACTTTGCGTTACCCGTGGGCTTGCAGATTTCTGCGTTAACGCCTGATTGCTGACCGCCAGAACCAGCGAAATATACGCCCTGAGCACGCCTGCATTCAGGCAGCTGTTGAAAGCTCTCACTTCAATATTGTTATCCGTAAAGACGGGATGTAAATTTAAACACCTGTACCGTGACGGATCGTAATGTGAGTGATAATCGGCGTCATCTCCGTACCAAAGCCGTTTTATGGTCTGTAAACTCGTCGGCTTTCTTCTGTTCAATTCTTCAAGAAAGTGCTTATCTACCTTTTTGCAATAATTCCGTTCACGGTTTGAATCTACCTGTAAAGCCTGATACAGCATATCCTCCTTGCTTGCAAAAATATTTACAAGATTTCTAAGCTTTTGCGCGTCATACGGAGAAAAATCAATGTGAATATGAATTCCTGTGGACTCGTTGCAAATGCCTCCGCTTCGGCGAATAGAACGAACGACCTCCTGAAGCGTCGGCATATCCTCGTATTCCAGAATCGGAGTTACAAGCTCCACAGAATACAGCTTTGAAGCCGAAGAGCCGTTCTTCGTTGTACATCGTATACTTGCGTCGGACATGATCTTCCATGTTCTGTTTTTACTGTCTTTAACATCATATCTGTCATAACTGCCGCCGTAATGCTCCGGCGAACCGCCCAAAACCTTTGCCACCGCCTTTGCCGCTGACGATCTTGTTAAGCCGGTGCATTCAATTTCAACTCCGTAACGTTGGTTTTTTATTCCCTCAAAATTTTTCGCCATTTAATTTTCACCTCGTTTCCGAAAAAAACAGCCTGCAGATTTCTCCGCAAGCTGTTTTCACATTATTCAATTTCCGTTCTGACTTCATACCCGCCCTTGAAGATCACCAGTATTTCGGTTTTACTTAAGACTTTTACACATTCGATGAGCTTTCTGATCAACACATTATCAAAGGTTTCCAACTCGAATTTTTCATGCTCTATCATGTCCGTGATCTTATCAAGCTTTTGCTGAGTTTCGGCAGAAGTTTTATTCTGCGATTTGAGCATTTCCAATCGTTCGCTTAACTCTTGTTCCTCGGCATAAAGCTTTGCAAACTCACTGTCAAGCTTGTCCTCGTCACAGCCGCCGGAAACTATCAGTCCGACCAGATCCGTTCTTGCTTGGTCGATCTCTTTCAGTCGCTTTTCAATCGAAAGTATTTCCTCCTGCCCCTGGCACTCCAACACCGATCCGATATTAGCTTTTAATATCCGAACAATATCGTCACGGCAGGAATAGTAGTTATTTATCGAACGAATAATTCCACGGTGCAGGTTTTCTTCCTTGATCGTAGGCGAATCGGGGCAGTATTTTTTACCGTGTTCCAGACGGCTGATACACCGCCAGACCACTTGCTTTTTCCCGTTTTTTGTCCATATTCTGCGCCTGTACGGAGTTCCGCAATTTCCGCATATCAACAATTCGGACAATGCATATTTTCCACTGTATTTTCCTTGCTCTGTTTTGGTATGATCGGATATTTTTCTTTTTGAACTTCGCCTTGCAATTTCCTGCTGTACTCGGTTAAAGGTATCACGATCGATTATGGGAGTATGATGATCTGTAATAAGATACATCGGGCGCTCTCCGTTATTTTTCACAACTTTGTGTGTAATGCAATCGACCGTGAAAGTTTTTTGCAAAAGTGCATCTCCCACATACTTCTCATTTTTCAGAATTCTCTGAATTTCACCCTTAGACCACTCACTTTTACCAGTTGCGGTAATTCTTTTTTGATTCATTAAGGTCTGAGCGATGTTATGTAAGGTATATCCGTCAAGATAAAGACTGAAGATCAACCGTACAGTTTCAGCCTCATTGGGAACTATCTCCGGCTTGCCGTCTGCACCTTTTTTGTAACCCAGCAGATATTTATACTGAAAGGACACCTTGCCCTCACGGTAGGCTTTTTCCTTTCCCCATGAAACATTTTTGCTTATGGATTCACTTTCAGCCTGTGCGAATGAACCGTACAAAGCAATCATAAACTCGCTTGTCATTGTCAGCGTGTTTATGTTTTCCTTTTCAAAAATCACGCCAATACCCAAGTCTTTAAGCTGTCGAACATATTCAAGGCAATCCACCGTATTTCGGGCAAATCTTGAAATTGATTTCGTTATCACAAGGTCGATCTTTTTGTTTTTGCACATTCTTATCATTCGGTTAAACTCTGTCCTTTTCTTTGTCTGAGTTCCGCTGATCCCTTCGTCGGCAAAAACTCCGGCAAGCGTCCATTCCTTTTTTCGGTTGATCAAATCGGTGTAATAGGCGATCTGTACCTGATATGAATTCTGCTGTTCCTCTTGTTCTGTGCTGACACGGCAGTATGCGGCAACTCTTAATTGGTGATATTTATCACGGTTTTCCGTTGTCTGCACTTTCGCAGGGATTACCGTTACATTCGGAGCTGTGGACATTTTTGTCATTCCTTTCTGTGATATTTTTGATGTGTACTCCGTTGATAAATTCAACCTCTATGGTACAAAAATGGCTTATCCAGATTCGTGAAATACACGCTTTGAATAAGCCAATATCTAATGTATTTAATTGCTCGTGGTCTTTAAGAACAGCCTTGATTTTCTCTGTTTTTTGCGGACTGTCGCTGTAGGTACAGCAGTCGTATTTCATTTCGGCAAGCTTGAAGATCTCAGATTTTATTCTTTCAAAATTGATCTGAGATACATCGGTCATCCGATTTATCTCATTCTGCTGACTGACTATGTCTGATGTCGGGGAATATGTGCTGACCTCTCCGCCGCATTCAATTAAACTTGGGTTTGCAGCAGCAGAGTTCAGAACAGTGATCACTGCTCCCATTATCATCTGATCTGTCATGCGATATTCAAATTTAAAGCAGTCGGGGTTTTCACAATTCCAGTATTCACGACCCTTGCCGTTGGTTTTTCTGAAAACCTTTTCTCCGCATTCGGCGCAGTATGTAACCTTTCGGATTTCCGATAGGTCTTCTGAAATTGTGCAAAGTGAATTTGCTTTTCTCACTCGCTTTTCATTTGCTTGTCTGAAGATATCCTCATCGATCAACTGCGGATATTTGTCAGTTCCGAGATACTTTTCATTTTCTATGATCCGCTTGACCATGTTTTTGTTCCAATGATCGGAATCACTGTTGTATCGGATTTTTTCGGACTCCATAAGCTTTGCAATCTGCAAAAGACTTTTGCCATTAAGATATTCGCTGAAAATTGTTGCAACTGCGTAAACCTCTTTAGGCTCGGTGGTTATTTCGCCGTTTTTCATGCAGTAGCCGAATGGGATTACTCTGTTTTTGAGCATATTAATTTCACCTCCGAAAACAACAATACCATAAAGCCTTTGAAATAGCTATATCCAAAGGCAATAAATTTATGATGTAGAAATTGTCTATTTTATCTTCTCATTAAATTTTAAACCGCCGATTAAGTGAAATTCCAGCTCATGCTGATTTATCACAACGATCTTTTCAACTATGCCCTCAAACGTCGACTCGTCAAATTCTGTTATTGGATTACTTTGTTTTTCAAAAAAGTCTATCAGCATTTCTATTTGGTCAATTGTTTCGTCCTCGTCATCGGAACGGGTAAGCTTTTTCAGTTCGGCCTGCAGCTTATTGATTTTTGCTGTAAGCTCCGTAGTCTGCTCAATGTATTTTACCTCGTCCAGAAACCCTTTGGTTTTCAGTCTTGCAAGGACGTGTGTCTGTTCACGAAGCTTGGCGGTTTGCTTGTGAATGTCCATTACCTGAGTTTTACTGCTGAGTTTTCGGAGTTTCAGATCATGCAGCGCTGTTTGAAAAGGTACAAGGATTTGTTTGTAATTGTACCAAAGTTTATTGCATAATCTGATAAAAGCAGAGTGGATATTATCTTGATTTATTGGTTTTACCGAGCACTTTTCTATTTCATCGGTATGAAGTCTGCAAACCCAATATATTTTTCCTCTGCAATTTTTCATACGGAAAGTAGTTCCGCATTCACCGCATTTGATTTTCTTGGACAGTATATTACCGCGGCTTTCATTCCGCTTATTTTCACCCCGAAGACGTATTAATTCCTGCACTCTGTCAAATACATCTTTTGAAATGACGGCTTCATGACATCCGGTGTAATAATACTGAGGTAATTCTCCTCTGTTCGGCAAATTTTTACGAGGCAAAACGGTTGTTGTAAACCGTTTCTGAAACAGCTGATCTCCGATGTATTTTTCATTTTTAAGCATAACTCTCACGGTAGGTCCTGTCCAGTGGCATGATCTACCTCTTTTTCCAATTCCCATTTCATTTAACATCTGAGCGATTTTTTCACTTCCGTATCCGTTCAGATACCAATCAAATATTTTTCTGACTATCCGGGCTTCATCCTGATTTAAGATCAATTCACCGTTGACAAGTTCATATCCAAACACCGAGTTGCACATTTTCATTGTGCCGTTTTCCATTCGCTTTTTTATGCTCCACCGCATATTCTGCGAAATCGAAGTCGATTCCTCCTGAGCCAGACCGCCCATTATTGTTATCATCATTTCATCGGTCATATTAGCTGTATCGATATTCTCTTTCTCGAAAAACACCGTAATACCAAGAGATTTCAGTTCACGAACGTTTTTCAGACAATCTTTAGTGTTTCGGGCAAATCGGCTGATAGACTTGGTGTATATCCTGTCTATCCTCCCTTTGCGGCAATCTTTTATCATTCTCTGAAACTCGTCACGCTTGTCCTCACGGGTACCTGTTATACCCTCGTCGGCGTACAGATCGATCAGTTCTTCCGTTTCGGAGTTCTCAAAAAACTGACTGTAGTATCTTGTCTGAGCCATAAAGGAATTAATCCTGTATAATAAAACTTGACACATACAAGACAATCAAAGTATAATAAAAAC
>OGRF01001900.1_pt1 | contig 12768 bp, 10 predicted proteins | sample 1553381 | NCBI WGS metagenome assembly OGRF01 (sample SAMEA2580060, study PRJEB22360) | human gut metagenome | biome: human gut; feature: human-associated habitat; material: faeces | place: Denmark | collected 2008/2010
ACCCGTAAGTATCATTCCAACAATTATCTATGCGACTTCATGTCGCACCCACGGTGTATCAAGGTGATGGATGGCGACACATCTTTTCTGCGCATTCACGCCCGTTCCGAGCATACTTGTGGAGCCGAACAGCACGCGTACCGTCCCGGCGTTCATGGCATCTATCACCGCCTTACGAGCCTTATCCGTCTTACACTCCTGAATGAAGCGCACCTCACTTGCCGGTATGCCGTAATCCTCCACCAACTTGCGTTTTATCTCGCTGTACACGTTCCATCCTTCCCCCGGCTGGTATGTCCCCAAGTCGGAGAATACGAACTGCGTACCCTTGTGCGCCTCGTACTTGTGGTAATACTCTGCAATCATCTTGGCACAATGGCTTGCCTTGTTGTCGGGATGGTCCTCGTAGTTCGGGTCTATCATGCGCATATCAAGAGCCATCTTTCTCGCGTAGTCGGTGGCGATGAGCATCTTCGCCTTTTCCTCCGTTTCCGACAGGGGTAACCTGCCAAGCAGAGTGGCATCGCCGGTTTTGGCAAACTGCATCAGCTTCTGTATGAAGTCCTCCTGCTCCGGTGTGGGCGGTATGTGGTGCAGTATCTCATTCTTGTTTGGTCTGTCCACACCTACATCCTCCGCCGTGCGGTAGTCGGTAATCTCGTTGTAGAAGGCGGCAAGCTCCGGCACCTTGATGAAATAGCGAAAACGCTCCTTCTGAACGATATTGTTCGTTACGTTGAACTCAAAATCGGTCGTCTTTTTGGCGAAGATGGCAGCCCAAGCATCGAAACAGCGGATGTCCTGCCGTTCCAGTTCGTTGGGGCGCAGGTATTTGAAGAGCAGGTACAGTTCCGTCAGACTGTTGGAAATGGTCGTGCCCGAAAGGAACGTAGCCCCCAAGTCCTTGCCCGTGCGTTCCTGTATGGTACGGATGGCAAAGAGCATATTCAGGGCCTTCTGGCTTCCTTCCGAGTTTCCCAATCCCGCCACACGGTCATGACGGGTGTTGAAAGTCAAGTTCTTGAACTGGTGACTCTCGTCAATGAAGATGTGGTCGATGCCCATCTGCTTGAAGTCCACCACATCATCCGTGCGGGACTTGATAGCGTGTTCCACCTTCTCCAGCTTCGCCACAAGGTTGTGCTTGCGCTTCTCCAGCCCTTTCAGCATCGCCCGCGACACGTTCTTGCCCTGCTGCCGCAAGACTTCGAGGTTTTCCTCCACCGTATCAAGCTCCGCCTGCAGGATGCGCTGCTGCAACTCCGGTGACTGCGGTATCTTGCCGAACTGGTCGTGCGACATGATGACGCAATCGTAATCGTTATTTTTGATGTTGTTGAAAAAACGCACGCGGTTGGCGGTCGAGAAATCCTTTTCAGAAGCGTAGAGAATCCTCGCATTGGGATATGCCGCCTGATAGGTGGCGGCAATCTCCGCCACATTCGCTTTCAGCCCGATAATCATCGGCTTGTGCGCCAAGTTCAGACGCTTCATCTCATGTGCCGCTATGCACATTATCAGCGTCTTGCCGGTTCCCACCTCGTGGTCGCAGATCCCGCCGCCGTTCTGTTTCAGCATCCAGACGCAATCCTTCTGCGACGGGTAAACGCTCTTGATTCCCCGGCTTGCCAGCCCTTTCAGGTTGAGGTCGGGAAAAGTCTGGTGCGAGCCGTCATACTTCGGGCGCACGAAACAGTTGAACTTGCGGTTATACATCGTCGTGAGCCGTTCCTTGAACTGCGGCGACTGTTCTTCCAACCATTCGGAGAACCCGTTACGGATTTCGTCTATCTTCGCGTTGGCGAGCTGTATGCCCTCGCTGTCGCGTACCTTGATGTCGTTGCCGTTCTCGTCCTTGCCGATACTTTTCATCATGTCGGGGCAGGTGTTGTGCAGGGCGTGCTTCAACAGGTGCATACCGTCATAGTTCCGGTAATAGCCCTTTACTAAAAACTCGTCCGTGATCTTCATGGTGCGGTTGCCGCACGCCACGGAAAACTCGTCCATGCTTGCGGAGTAGGCTATTTTCACGTTCGTGTCGAAAAGGAGGCTCATGTAGGCGGCATACACACCCGTGGGAATCCAGCGTTCCCCGAAATTGAAGTCGAGGTCTTCAAAGGAGATGCGCTGCGGTTCGGCCTCCTTCAATGCCTCCCACGCCTGTTTCACCTCCGGGATCCGCTCACTTTCGGGATTGTCCTTCATCCAGCCCTCTATGCGTTCCGCCTTCTCTATCACGTTCCCCGCGATGAAGCGGTCTTTGATTTCGTAACCGGTTACGAGCGGGTTGTAGAAGATGCGCCCCTTGAGGGCACCAAGCAGTTCCTCTTCCGTGGTGTCGGTTATCTCCCGCATATAGCCGAGATTGACCGTGCCAAACTTGTTGAGCGATGCGGACAAGGCTTCTTCGGGAGAGCCTGCATTGACACGGCTCTCTACCGAGAAGGAAACGGGACGGTCGAAGATGTCCGCCTTGACAAACTTGCCGTCCTCCGCACGTTCCAGCGAAAGGATGTCGCGCCCTCCGGCATCCATCATCACCAGTTTCACGTTCTGTCTGGCGTTGAGGTTACCGTAACGCATGACAAACTCATCGTAGTAGGTGTTGAGATACCCGCGCTGCGGTTTGTGTTCCGTATGGTTCTCCGTCTCGTGGCTATACAGACGTTCGTAAGCGTCACGGAGCGATATATACAGCATCGCTTTCTCTTTTTGATAGCCACGAAGGTCGAGCGGTTGGAAGGTCGCACCGTAAGGCGTGAGGTCTTTCAAGTAACCGAGATTGCGTGAAGCATCCAGCACCATCGAGCCGTCACGGTGGTGTGGCTCCAGCAGGCCGTTGAACGGACGGGGAGAATGGTCCATGACTTCCTCCTTCGGCTTTTCCGTTTCAAGTTCCGGGAACAGGGAAGTGGCAACCGTTTCGGAAGTAGGCACAACTTCTGCCAGTGTTTCAGGTTGCTTTATTTCTTCCGTTTGTTCCGGCTTTTTATCCATATTGTCCGAAGAAGGCGCAAAAGCAGGGTTCAACGTGTCTTTGATACCCATCTTTTTCAGTTGTTCCTGCCTGTGCCGTTCTGCCTCAAGCCGTAGGGTCTTGCGCCGTTCCGCTGTCAGGCTCATCATTGTCTCATAGAAGCCGTTGATGGGAGGATTGGTTTCCCAATCCAGAGTGGCGTAAATGTCGTCCGGGTCGTTTGGCTTTTCGGCATTTTCCGGCTTTTCTTCCTTATTACCGTTTACTGGCTTGGCGGCTTCAACGGGTGGAGTAACTTTGACCTGCGGTTTAGGCGTGGACGGCATAGGCTTCGGCTTGCTTTCCTTTTTCGCTGCCTTTTTCTTTTTTAACGGTTCCTCTATGGGCATACCCCAAAGGTCGAGCAGGGTAAGCTGCACGGCTGACGAATGATTGGGTTGGCGCGGCTCAATCTCCGGCTTTTCCTCTATGGGCTGTGCCTGCGGCTTCTCCACTCCCTTGACAGGCTCAATTACAGAAACGGGGGCTATTACAGAAGGTGATACCTTTTCTGTTTTCGGAGCAGGTTGCACTTCCGCAGCCGTGCTTTCCTCCTTTGTCGGATGCAGGCTGTGTTTCTCATACAGTTTCCTGTCAAGTTGTTGCAGTTCTATTTTCAGATGCTCCCGCAAGTCTTCCGCCAGTTGTGCGATGTCCCCACGGTGCAGGAGTTTATAGGCTGGTTTCCCGTATGGGTCGGTACTTCTGATTAAATCCGTGTGTGAAAGCGAGCCGATGCTCCATACATACCCATTTACGGAAGTGCCGATAGGGGTCTGTTCGGTCTGCACGAAGAGTTTTTCGTTGTAATACAGTTCACCATTCTTTCCGCTGTTCTTTTGCAGGATAATCAGGTCGCTGCCCACCTCCGTTCCCGCGTTATCCGTAAAGAGGTTGTTCGGCAGGCGGGCTACGCCCACCAGATTGGCATGGTTCATCATATACTCGCGTATGGGCGCGTTGGTCGGGGCATCCAGTACCCCCTGCGAGGTGATGAACGCCACGATTCCGCCTTCACGCACCGCGTCAAGGCTTTTCAGGAAAAAGTAATTGTGTATCGTCCGTGCCGCCGAGTGCCTTGCAGGATCCTTGCTGCCCGAAAATTCCGGGTCGAACACCGCCACATCGCCAAACGGTATATTGGAGACAGCCAAATCAAAATGGTTCATGAACGGCTTTTCTATCTTCTCGAAGCCCTGTACCCTTACTTTCTGTCCGGGATGCAGGTGCTTCAGTATCTTGCCCGTCATCAGGTCTTTCTCAAAAGCCATGATGTCCGCGTCCGGTCTGTTCTCCAGCACGGCGTCCACGAATGCACCGACACCTGCCGACGGCTCCAGCACCCGGTCGGGACGGATGCCGTGTTCATGCAGCACGTCCGCGATGGTCCCGGTTATCTCCGGCGGGGTATAGAAGGCGGTCAGCACGGACTGCTTCATGGCATCCATATACCGTTTGTACTCCGTCTCGTCTTTTGTGTTCTCCCGCAGCAACCTGTGCAGTTCCACGGTAGGGGCAAACAGTTCGAGGTCGGACTTCGCCCAGTGGACGGCATCCGTCAGTTCCCTTGCAGGGTTGAGTATGCTCTTCAGTCCCCCGAACCCGCAATAACGCTCTAACAAGAGCCGTTCGCGTGCGGTGGGTGTGCGCTGTTCCCTGTCAAGGAGGAATGCCGTCCGTATCGCCTCGATGTTGTCCCTCAACCTCTGTTTGCGGTTAAACGCCATACTCTTCGATATAGAGGATGACGGCTCCCGTCAGCTCCGTGTAGAGCAGGTCATATTCGGGCGACAGGGCGAAATTGTCGTCCGAGAGGTCATAGATGGAGAATACGTTTCCGACAAGCGGCAGCAGCTTCTGGGTAAAGGCTTCACATTTTTCTTCCGGCACTTCACCCGCAAATTCGTTCTCCACGACTTCGCGCAGGATGGCGTGCCTGGAGTAGCGAAGGCCCTCCGTCAGCACCTTCATCGCCAGTTCCTGCGCCCCGTCGACAGGATAGCCTTCGAGCCTTGCCCGTTCATACGCTTCGGCGGCACGGTCGGTTCTTTCTCGGATGAAGGCTTCATCGGCTGCCTGTTCAAACTTGTTCGTGGTGAGGTAGTCCAGCAGGTACAGACCGTAATAGGAAAAGTCGGTCCGACCCTCGTTTTTCTTCTTGTTGTTCATTTCTTTGGAATTTAGTGGATTGATAATGATGATAGGGATAATCGTTGGAAAACGAGAAGAAAAAGGCACCCGGTATCCCTCCGAGTGCCACCACTAAATCCAAAGTATGAGTGTAATCCGGTATCGAAGAACAATTCATTACTCTGAACCAGTGGCAAAGTTAAACATTTATTTTCTTCTTTTCGCAGAGGTCGCTTTACTTTTCCTTTCTGGGAACACGAAAACCGTGTTATAGTCCCCGTCAAAGGCGACTACGGCATCAAAACTCTTGCCCTGCTTGCTCTTGAATCCTTTGAGCAGTTTCGTGTGTCCGTCGGTGAGCAGGTTTTTGATTTCATCATCAGAGAGGGTGCGGTTTGCTTTCAGGCGGAACACGGGCAGACCGCACTCCGCGTTGTCGCAGCGGACGACCTTGCCGTAAAACTGCATCGTCCCCGCTCCGCACTTGGGACACTTGCAGCCGGAATCCCTGCGGGCGAACAGCTTGTCGCACGACAGCAGTTCGGAGGTAATTTCCCGTGTATATGCCTCAATCTTCCTGCGGAAGTCATCGGCGGGCAGTTCCCCACGCTCGATGCGTGCCAATTCCTTTTCCCATTCGCCCGTCATGGCGACATCGGCAATACGCATCGCCTTCACGACCGAGTAGAGGGCAAGCCCTTTTTCGGTGGGGACAAGCGACTTCTTGCAGCGTTCCATATAGCCGCGCTTGAAAAGCGTTTCGATGATGGACGCACGGGTGGCGGGCGTACCGATGCCGCAATCCTTCATAGCCTGCCGCAATGCGTCGTCCTCTATCTCCTTGCCAGCCGTTTCCATCGCGGACAGCAGAGTGGCTTCGGTATGCTGCGGCTTGGGTTTGGTCTTTCCCTCCGTGATGGAGGCGGCTTTCAGTGCCAGCGTGTCGCCTTCCTGCCAACAGGGAATGGCGGCGGTTTCCTCTTGGCTGTTGTTCTCTTCTCCATTCTCCTTGCCATAGACGGCACGCCATCCGGCCTGCCTGATGATGCTGCCTTTTGCCACGAACTCCACTCCGGCACACTCTGCCGTGACGGTGGCAGTGTCCTTGACGCATTTTTCGGAGAAAGCCTCAAGCATGCGCCCGACTATCATGTGATAGACGGTGCTGTCCTCTTTGGAGAGGAACAGCGGCTTCTCGCCCGTGACGAGCAGGGCATGGTGGTCTGTCACCTTGCCGCCGTCCAAGCTGCGGCGTGTCGGCACGGCTTTCGGCTGCAACTTGTCCTTCCATTCGGGCAGGCTGCCGATGAAGGCAAGCAGCTTGGGGATTTCCGCGAACACGTCTTCGGGAATATAGCGGCTTCCGGTTCTCGGATAGGTGATGAGCTTCTTCTCGTAGAGCTTCTGGGCGATTTCAAGCGTCTGTTCCGCCGTGAAGCCATGCTTGGCGTTGGCTTCCTTCTGGAGCGTGGTCAGGTCGTACAGGAGCGGAGTTTCCTCTATCTTCTCCTTGCGTTCCGCTTTCGTGACGGTGGCTGTGCCTGTTTCCTTTACCTTATTATATAAGACTGTGGCAGGCTCCATCTCCTTCCATTTCCCGGTGGAAGAGAATTTCACGGTATCACCATCGCCTCCGTCAGCGGCAATATGGAGTTGCCAGAAAGGTTCCACCGTGAAGCGGCGGTTTTCCCAGTAGCGTGCGCACACCATCGCCAGCGTGGGTGTCTGTACCCGTCCGACGGAATACGTGCCGTGTCCGGCGGCGATGGAGAGAGCCTGCGTGCCGTTGATGCCCACGAGCCAGTCGGATTCGCTCCGCGCTTTGGCGGCGAGGTAGAGGTTGTCATACTTGCTCCCCGCTTCGAGGTTGCGCAGTCCATCGCGGATGGCCTTGTCGGTAAGCGAGCTTATCCAGAGGCGCACGAAAGGGGTGGCGCATCCTATGTAATGGTAGAGGTATCGGAAGATAAGTTCGCCCTCGCGACCGGCATCGGTCGCCACGATGATCTGTTCGCTGCCGTTGAACAGGCGGCTGATGATTTTTATCTGCGACACCACGCCGCTGTCGGGTTTGTAACTCTTCTCTGTCTTTTCCTGACGGGGAATGAGCGTGAAGGTTTCGGGAATGACGGGCAGGTTGTCACGGACGAAGCCGCGTATGCCGTAACCGTCGGGCATGGCAAGCTGGACAAGGTGTCCGAATGCCCATGTCACGGCATAGCCGCCTCCCTCGAAATACCCTTCCTCTCTTTTTGTCGCGCCCACGATGCGGGCAATTTCACGTGCCACGGATGGCTTTTCTGCAATGATTGTCTTCATGCTAATTACTTTTTTATGAATTATTACTTTGGATTTAGTGGCGGACACGGGATGTTACATCTTCATGCCCTTATTGTTTCTCTTCTGAGGCTTCTCCTGCTGCTTTTGCTGTTTGTCGTCTTTCGGAGCGGTCTGTCCCTTCTGCAACGGCTCTTTCAGGTTCTTGGTCGCCTCGTTGGTCTTGCCCTCGCTGTTCACCGCCACCTGTGTGCGGCTTTCGTTGGAGGGGGCTACCTTCTGTGCGTTGTCAGGATTGGTGTCGTAGCGATAAGGACGACCCTTCTCCGGGTTGAACTTGATATACATCGTGGCATGGAAACCCTGTTTGTCTGTCACGTTCTCCAGCTTTATCGCCTTACCCGCTGCGTAATCGGCTTTCTGCTGGTCGGTGAAGTTCACGCCGCTCCATTTGCTGATGGGGCGGATGCTGCCGTCTGCGTTCGTCCACGTGTTGCGGCGTTGCTCTTTCTGTGGAGCTGCGGAATTTTCCATGCCCTGAGCCTGTCCTTGTGTGGGATTGTTCTTGGCTTCCTGCGTCTGGGCAGTACGGGGCGACCTGCCGGTTCCCGGTACGAACTCCACGCCTCGCTGCTCTACATTCACTTGAAGAGTGGTGACGAATTTCCTGCCGTCGTTGCGCTCAATAAGTTTGTCGCGCACGGGCAGCCCGGCACGCAGCATATCCTGTTCCTGCTTGGTGATTTCCGTCTTGCCGATGCGCTCCGGTATGCGCACCTTGTTTGCAGGAATGTCCGTGATTTCATTCGTCTTGCGGTCTATGCTGATGAACGAGGGGATGATTTCACCCGTTTCCTTGTCCACGATGTCCACGACCCTGCCGAGATTGCCCGTTTCACGCAGGTTCTTACGGTCTTCGTCGGAGAACTTGTGTTCCTTGTACTCGTCGAGTTTCTGCTCCTTGCGGATGAAGTGCGACACGAGGCTGACATTGCCTTCACCGTCCTTCTTGAAGGAAAGGCGGGCATCCAGTTCAAAAGCCTCGCCGCCGAACTTGGGCGACACTTTCACCAAATCGGACTTGCCGTAGTTGAGCATCTTGTTCAGATCACCGGACTTTTCAAGGTCGTCACGTTTCACACCCCATTTCTCTTCCAGCTCCTGCCAGTTGATTTTGCTCTCGTCAATGGGTTGGTAGCCACGTCTTCCCTGCGCCTGTTGTTGCGGGCTTTCCTGATTCTGTTCCTGCTTCTTTTCCATTTCTTCCTGTTTTTGGGTTTCTTTGGGTTGTCCTTCCTGTTTTTGTTCCGGCATCCCGGCGGTCTGTTCTTCCTTTACCTGCTTTTCGTAGCCGGAAGTGTCCACCTTGTGGGGCGCAAGCAGTTCCTTGTTGGTTTCGGGGTCTTTCAGCAGATCTTTCATCACCTCCACCAGTTTGTCGGCTTGGTCTGCCGCGAAACGGTAGAAACCGAAGCGGCTGGGTTCCTTGCACTGCCGGAAGAAGTTTTTGAAGAAGTTGTCCAGCACGTCGCCGTGGCGGTCGAATTGCAGGAAACTCTGTGCGTTCTCCGCCTTTGCGGGGGTACGCTTGGGTGAGCCGTCGGCATTAAGCCCGGCTACCACACTGATCTCGCCCGTCTTCTCGTCGCGGACTATCAGCACGTCTTTTTCTGTTGTTTTCTTTGCCATTTGAAAAATGTTTTAATGGGTTATTTATTAAAGAAATTATGGATACGCGCCTTGTAGAAGGCTATATCTTCCTTGCGGAAATCCTTTACGTGTTCGGAGAGGAATGTCAGTACGTCCTCCTCGCTGTAATAGGTCTTTTTGCCGAGCGTCTTGTACGGCAATGCACCGATGCTGCGGTAGCGCTGCAGGGTACGCTTGCTTATCTGGAGCAGCATGCAGAGGTCTTGGTTGTCGAACATCCTGATACTTTCCATCGGGTTCGGGGCTTTGCCGGACGGTCGCAGGGAGAGCAGCAGCTCGTCCTGACGGTCGAGCCGTTCCATCAGCTTCTGCATCCAGTCCTCAAAATTGTTTCGTGTAAGCAGTTCCATATCTTATGTCCTCCTTCCTTTGGGTTTGCCGCCGCCCGTGCGCAGCGTGTGGTTGCGTTTCAGTTCCGTCAGTGTCGCTGCATCTTCTGCCACGGTGCAGTCTGCGAGCAGGCGGTCTATTTCCGACCGGCGGTAGCGGCATTTGCCGCGCAGCACGATATAGCCGATGCGCTGTTCGCTGCGCATACGTTGGAGGGTACGGGTACTCACGTTCAGCAGGTGCGCCGCCTCGCGGGTGGTGAGCAGCATGTCGGAAGACTCTCCCTTCCTTTCACCGGAAACGGCACGCACATAGACCGCTATCTCGGCTATCTGTTCCGTCAGGGCGGTGAAGGCGGAACTTTCAATCGTTATCACTTTCATATTTTGTCCTTTCTTTTGTTTCTCTGCGGCAAAATTCGGCAATAAACAAAAGGGGCTTTAACAACTCACTACGTGACTCACGTAAGATTTTCTTTGAAAGTGACTCCGTAACCCGGACAACCGGCGCAACAAGCTGCCGTATAGCGGAAAACGGCACGCATTCAAGGCGACTGCGTTACCTTTGCGGTAAATCATTAAATGTTTTGGTATATGGAAATCGTATCTATCGAGAAAAAGACCTTCGAGATGATGCTGGCGTCATTCAACGCCCTCTCGGAGAAAGTCGCCGCCCTCAGGCGCAAAAGCGACGGCGGGCGGCTGGAAAGGTGGCTCACGGGCGAGGAGGTCTGCGGGCAGTTGAGAATCAGCCCGCGCACGTTGCAGTCATTGCGTGACAGGCGGCTTATCGGCTACTCGCAGATAAACCGCAGGTTCTATTACAGGCCGGAGGAGGTCAGGCGGCTGATTCCGCTTATCGGCACGATCTATCCCGATGGAAAATGACTCTGTTTTTATTAACCACTTAATCCGATGTTATGATGAACGAGAACAACGAGGTTTTCACAATGGAGGACGAGCCGGTTGCCACCGCGATACAGAATATGCTCAAAGGCTCCAAATGGCTCTCCGCATTTTTGGAAAGTTACCGTCCGCCACTGGACGGGGAACATTACCTGACGGACAAGGAGGTGGCGGAAATGCTCCGGGTAAGCCGCCGCACCTTGCAGGAGTATCGCAACAACAGGATGCTGCCCTTTATCCTTCTGGCAGGTAAGGTGCTTTATCCCGAATCGGGACTGCGTGAACTGTTGGAGGCGAATTACCTCAAGCCGCAGGAATAAGGCGGTTGCATGAAAAAAAGGAAACGGACGGCACCCGATGGCGTTGTCCGTTTCCTTTTTCGTTATCTGTATGCGTGTTCAGCAATATCCGGTTTTCCCGTTCTGTATGAACATCACGTATGCCTGCCTCTTTTCCTTTGAGAGTGCCTTTTCCACCAGCCACATGCGGAACACGTGTGTATAGTAGGTATTCAGCCGGAAGGCTACTGGAATGATGATTTCAAGCGAGTAAACATCCGCGTACAGGCCGTTTTCAAGCTGTATGTAGCGGCATACCTCGTAGTCGTTCAGCACGTCCGACTTGCGGATGGCTTTGATGGCGGCGTTCACTGCCGGGACGGTGGCATGGAACTCTTCGGCGATTTCCCCGGCGGTCATCCATACCTCGTTACCGGTTACGCTGACCGTCTTGTCCTCTATAATGATTATGTCACGTTTCATGGCGTCTCTGTTTTAGATGGTACATCCTGCAAATTCCTCGATTTGGTTCAATCTCGCGGCAAGGTTCTCCATGTCTTGGTTGAGTTTCTCTTTGGTTATCTTCGCGTATATCTGCGTTGTCTTTATACTCTTGTGTCCCAGCATGGAACTGACTGTTTCGATGGGTACACCGTTGGAGAGGAACACCGTCGTGGCTGCCGTATGGCGGCTCTGATGCCACGTGATATGCTTCGTGATGCCGCAACGTTTGGCAACGGCACGTATCCCGTATAGACAGGTCATGTAGTGGGGAACGGGAAATATCTTGCCGTCCTCACACAATCCCCGGTATTTGTCGATAATCCGCTTAGCGATGTCAAGCAAGCGGATATTGGAAACCACGCCCGTTTTCTGACGGTTGATGTTAATCCACTCATGGTCGTCGAAGTAGGTTCGGATATTTTCCTCTGTGAGATTGCGCATATCGGCGAAGGACAAGCCCGTGAATGCGCAAAACAGGTATAGGTCGCGGTAAAGTTCCTGCTTGGCGTTCTTCAGATTCCCTTCCATCAACTGCCGTATTTCGTCTTTCGTCAGGAAGCTGCGGGTCGTTTCCTCCTTCTTGATTTCGTACTCCCGGAACGGGTCGCGCGTGAGCCACTCGTTGTTGATGGCGATGAACACCATCGTCCGCAGTGGGCACACGTACAGCCATACGGTATTGGTACAGCAATGCTTGTCCGTGCGGAGGAACATCTCGAAGTCGGAGATGAATGCAGGGGTAAGCTCCTTCAAGGCGATGTCCTTCACATGGTAGCGGATGTTGAGGAACTCTTGCAGGTGCTTGTACACTGTCTTGTACTTGGAAAGCGTGGCTTTGGCTTTCATGCCCGCCTCCACCTGCTTCTCGTAGTCCTCATTATGCCGGTTGAATACCTGCATCAAGGTATGGTAGCGGTGTTCAAGTCCGAGAAAGGCGTTCTTGACCTTTTCCGCCGTGACGTAGTTGTCACGCTCCATGATTTCCTGATAGTGTTTGTTGATGCGCACGCGCATCTTGTCGAGCAGGCGGTTCGTTTCGAGTGCCGCCGTGCTTCTACCCGTGACACGCCCGCCTTTGGTGTCCCACAACTTCGGATCGACAGACAACTTGCAACTGAATTGTGTCTGGCTTCCGTCCACCGTGATACGTCCCATGACGGGCACTGTACCGTCTTTTTTCACTACCTGCCGTTTGAGGTAGAAGATAACTGAAAATGTACTCTTCATCTTTCTGAACTTTTTTGGTTTCAAAATTACTTGGTGAAGAGTCCTTCGTCGATACGCAAATAGCAGAGGAACGGTGCAATTATTATCCGTTACCGGAATTGTTGCGTGAGTTGTCAGTAACTCACTATATAATAGTGTATTTCGCTGTTTTTCCTAAGCTCCGATACCACCAATTATGCTGGGTAACGAATCGGTAACGTAGCGAAGTCCTAACTTGGTTCAGACTTGACTTTTCCCGTCATCCGGTTACAGAAGCTATTTTCTCAAAAATCCTATTTCTCAATAACTTTGCTCTACTTTTCCATATCTCACCGATTATTGTTATCTTTGTACAAACAAATATTCAATTTTAAATAAATAAACTATGAAACCAACTTTATTTTTATTGGCG
>OGRF01001938.1_pt1 | contig 12582 bp, 6 predicted proteins | sample 1553381 | NCBI WGS metagenome assembly OGRF01 (sample SAMEA2580060, study PRJEB22360) | human gut metagenome | biome: human gut; feature: human-associated habitat; material: faeces | place: Denmark | collected 2008/2010
ATTGGCGTCAAAGACAAGTACCAGCTCACCGTCACCTCCCAAGAAAAGGACGCCATGCTCGCCGTCCTCCACACCTGCCCGGGCCAGGCCGTGCCCGCAGACGAATAGGGGCTACCGCTCAGGATTGTTGAGCATAGGTGCCTGCCCCTCGTCATAAGCGCGCAGGAGCCGTCGGAGCAAAAATGTGGTGAAGTATGGTGCGGTGAACACGTGTTCGCTACTACCGATATTGCCGGCGGATAGTTTCACGCCGAACTGAATTTCCGGATAAGAATCCGAAGCGATTAGCGTCCGCATGGATTTGGCGGTGCCTTTTTTCGATTTCACCTCCACCGGCACCAGCCATTCGCGCGTGCGGACGAAGAAATCCTGTTCCAGTGTGGAATCCTCTTTTTTGTAGTAGTACAGGTCATAGCCGGATTTCCGTAGCGCTTCAGAGACGATGCTCTCGTACATAGCCCCCTTATAGACACCAAGATTACGATTGGCCCGCAGATCATCACTGGCCTCGTCGTCAAGCATCGCTACGAACAGACCGGTATCGCCGAAATATATCTTGAACTTGTTTTCGTCATAATTGCCTTTCAACGGCAGTTCAGGATAGGACATACATCGGCAGATATTCACCATTCCCGAGGTCTCAAGCCATTCCACGCATCCTCGATAGTCTTTGAAACGCGCTCCGCTGGCGACTTTGCTGATTTGGAACTTCTTGTTTTCCTTGGCGAGTTGCACGGGAATATGGTTGAACACGTTGAGAATTCGTGCCTGATCGAGTCCTTGCGCGTATTTGCGGATATCCTCCTGGTAGTCCAAAATAAGCTGGCGCTGCAATTGCAGTGTTCCCTCGAACGTGCCAGTGCGTATATGGGAGGCGACAACCGCAGGCATGCCGCCAAGCACGCAGTAATCCATAAATGCCGTGGAGAAGACGTTCATTTCCACTTCAGAGAATGGCGTAGCGTCACACAGGTGGGTGAACATGCTTTCGATGACGGCCTCATCGTATCCGCGAGCCCACAGAAATTCCTCGAAGTCCAACGATCGCATTTCGTAGTCGGTCTTATATCCCACGCTATTGCTTTCGATTTGCTTATAGCTGATGCCCAGCATTGAACCGCTGCAAATCACATCATATTTGCCGTCGATTTTAAAGAACTTCAGTGCAGTGGCGATATCAGGATGGGCCTGGATTTCGTCGAAAAAGATGAGCGTATCGCCCGGAATGAACTTTTTAGCTGGGTCGATCAGGGAAATATTGCGGACGATGGTATCCGCGCCATAACCGTCCGCAGTGATTGCACGATATTTCGGTTCCTCAACGAAGTTGATTTCCACTACCGAACGGTAGTTGTGTGCGGCAAAGTAATCGATAGTCTCTGTCTTGCCTACTTGACGAGGGCCCTTGATGATTAGCGGGGAGCGATTCGGGTCGGATTTCCATGCATTGAGATAGGCATCGGCTTTGCGTTTGAGATACATGAGGAGCCCCTTTCCGAATTACTGCTATATCAATGATTTTACACTTTCATGAGCGAGTTTTCTACCGTCTGGCACATTTCATGAGCGAGTTTTCTAGTAATTTCCTCATTTCATGAGCGAGTTTTCGGCGGTTTGTCACATTTCATGAGCGAGATGGCGGGGAATGCCAGCTGCCAGTCCGCCAGTCATCCATCAATCGTCCGCAGATTGTCCGTCTGTTGACGCGGGAAACATGCCCGCGCTATAACTGAGCCCGGTATGAAGGGAGAAGGGAATAGGAACAGACGATATGGCAGTAACACACACCGCGGCAGATGTCACTGCGGCAACCACTATGACGAACGCTGTGACAGACATCGAACAGGAAACACCGGAAATTGAGAAGGAACGCCAGCTTGCTGGAGTCGGAACCGGGACCGGAGCAGGGGCGAACAACAAGAAAAAGCCGCATGACCATGCGCTGGCCAGTATCCTTGGTCCCGCGTTCGTGGCGGCCGTGGCCTACGTCGATCCTGGTAATGTGGCGGCCAACATCACCTCCGGTGCGAGGTACGGCTACCTGTTGGTATGGGTGCTGGTGCTCGCCAATGCCATGAGCGTGCTTATCCAGTATCAGTCCGCCAAACTCGGCATCGTGACCAACAAATCCTTGCCGGAACTGCTGGGTGAGCGTATGAGCGACGCCGGCCGATTCATGTTCTTTATGCAGGCTGAAGTCATCGCCATCGCCACCGATCTGGCGGAAGTGATCGGCGGTGCGATCTCACTGAAACTGCTGTTCGGTCTGCCGCTGTTCGTCGGCGGCTGCATCATCGGCGCGGTGTCGACGGTGCTGCTGATTTTCGAAAAAGGCGCCACGCATCGCATTTTCGAAAAACTCATCATCGGCCTGCTGCTGGTGATCACGTTCGGTTTCATCGCCGGCCTGTTCATCGCCCCGCCAAATCCGAAAGAAGTCGTCGCCGGCTTGATTCCACGCTTTAAAGGCACTGATACCGTGCTTATGGCCACGTCCATGCTGGGTGCCACGGTCATGCCGCACGCCATCTACCTGCATTCCACGCTCGTCAACGACCATTACGCCCCCGGCGAAGCGAAGCCGAGCATCAAAAAGCTACTTCACGGCAGCAAAATCGACGTTGCCTGGGCGCTGATACTGGCCGGTTCGGTCAACCTCGCGCTGCTCATCCTCGCCGCGAACTCGCTGTACGGCATGACCGGCACCGACACCATCGAAGGCGCGCAACGGGCCATCCAGCATGTGCTCGGCCCGGTGATCGGCACGATTTTCTCGATTGGTCTGCTTGCGTCGAGCCTGAGCTCCACGTCGGTCGGCACGTACGCCGGCAGCGAAATCATGCACGGCCTGCTACGCATCAAAGCGCCGATGTGGGCGTGCCGTGTGGTGACGCTGGTACCCGCGTTGGTGGTGCTGTGGTTCGCCAACAATCCGACGGAAGCGTTGATCGTCGGCCAGGTCGTGTTGTCGGTCGGCATTCCATTCGCGATTATTCCGCTGATGCGTTACACGCACGACCGCACGCTGATGGGGGAGCACGTGGACGGTCCGGTCAAGCACGTCGTCAATATCGCGGTCGCCGCGCTGATCGTCGCATTGAATGTGGTGCTGATCGTGCTGACGATGCTTGGAAAGGCGTGATTTCCGCCGCACCGACACTTCCGTTATACGAGACTTCCCGCACCCTTGCCGCACGCTCCGGCTACCCACGGTATTAGACTTGTGCAGTCTGCAAACGGAGGGGTTTAATTGCTGAAGAATATGGAACCGGAGACAAAACCGCGTCCGAACCGCGATGTCCACGGAAGCAACGGCAGCGACGGCGGCCACAACAACGGCGGCAACGGCAGTAACAACAGCGGCAACAACCGCAACAACAATCGCCACAGCCTATCCTGCCCGCTCACGCGCGAGGAATCGTACCAAAACGACCATTTGACGCATGTCGCGTTCGTATCGATCGCCATTCTCACCTTTATCACGTTCGTCGGCAACTTCACGCAGCTGCAGTTGAGCGCCGCACTGCCCACCATCGTGTCCGATTTCGGCATTTCCGTGACGACCGGCCAATGGCTGACGTCGATTTTCCAGCTCGTCATGGGCGTTATGGTGCCGCTCACCGCCTACCTGACCCGCCGATTCTCCACCCGTCAGATCGTGATCGCGTCGATGGCGGTGTTCACGCTTGGTTCGGTGTTCGCCTGGCTCGGCTCATCGTTCGTGCTGGTTTTGATCGGCCGTCTGCTGGAAGCCGTCGGCACCGGCGTGATGTGGCCGGTCCTGCAGATCACAGTATTTTCGATTTACCCCCTTTCGCGCCGTGGCATGGCGATGGGCACCGTCGGCATGGCCATGAGCGTCGCGCCCGCGATCGGCCCCACGTTGGGTGGTGTGCAAACCGATTTGAACGGTTGGCGATCAATCTTCCTCACGCTGACGGTCATCGGCGTGATTTCACTGTTTTTGGCGATTTTCGGCTTGCGTAATTTCGGCACGCGCGACGCGTCCGCAAAAGCCGATTTCTTCTCCGTCGGCCTGTCGGTGTTCGGCTTCGGCGGACTCATGTTCGGCTTCACGAACATCGAATCGTATCCATTCACGCATCCGATGGTGTGGCTCGCCATGCTCATCGGTGTGGTCGGCATCGTCTGGTTCGTGCTGCGGCAGATCCACGGCGCTCGCCGGCAGGCGGCCGACCCGTCCAAGCAACCTCCGCTGCTCAACCTGAGCGTGCTGAAAAACAAAAGCTTCACCGTCGGCACCGTCACCGCCGCGCTGTCGTTCTTCGCCTTCAGCTCGATCATGGTGATCATGCCGCTCTACATTCAGGATTGCCGAGGCTATTCCGCCACGATCAGCGGCCTGGTGATGCTGCCCGGCGCGTTCGGCCAGTGCATCGCGCAGTTCTTCGGAGGCAAGGCACTCGACCGTTTCGGCGCGCGTCCGGTGGCGCTGATCGGCTCGATCACCCTGCTGTTCGGCACCATCATGATGAGTCTGATTTCCATGACCTCATGGATCTGGTGGGTGTCCATCTGGCAGTTCGTGCGCCAGATCGGTATGGGATTCGTGCTTATGCCGATCACCACATGGTCGCTGAACTGTCTGGAGCCCGAGGAGGTGAGCGCCGGCTCGGCCGTCACGAACACGGTCCGTCAGATCGCCGGTGCCATCGGCGCACCCGTGCTGGTGATTCTGATGGAAATGTTCACCGCCCTGCGTTGGGCCGCAATCGGTGGCGCGAAGAGCATGTACGCGGCCGCGAACGTGTTCGGCATCCAGTGGGCGTTGCGCGTGAGCGCCGCCATCTGCTTCATCATGGTGGTCATGGTCTTCTTCGGCGTCCGCGGCAACGGCGCCGGCTCCACCCGCGACACCGTCCAGCGCGCACTCAATCGCGTCCACCCTCACGCCGCCTAGCCTGACCTACTTGCCCATACCCGTATTTTCGCCGTTCCGTAGGCATGTCATGAGCGTGGTTTGCTCAAGTGCCGCCATTCCCCGCAGTAGGAAATGAGAGAGAAATGTCCGCATAGTGGCATGCGGTACGGGTGCACGTAAAAGCACTGTGAACCTCGCGGGAAGGAGGTGGCGCACCAGTGCCGTGTTGCGTATGGTGAACGGGAACGTAATGAAAGGCAACCATGCGGCAAACCTGCGAAAGCGAGCGTGAGAACGGCGGCAATAACGATGCCGAACGCGAACGCACAAGCGAAAGCGAAATCGAGGATCTGGGCGCGCAGCTCGACAAAGCATGCGCCAGCCGCCCCCTCGACCGCGCGCAACATGGCATGACCCGCCGTACCGCAGCAACACACCTTCTGACCGCGGTGCTCTGGCTGGCCACCGCCGTCATCCTGCTGGCCATGCTGCTGCGCATGCTACCCAACAATCTCGACGGCAAACGGTACGTGCCGCTTATCGTCGCGCTGATGCCGTGGCTGGGCATGCTGTCTTTGATTATTGCAATCACCGCGATAGCCGTCCGTGCAATAGGCGGACGCGTCCTGCTCGCCACCGTCAGTGTGGTGTGCGTGGTCGTGCAAATCGGCTGGCATTGGGGTTATATCAGGCCGCAGCAAACGATTTCCGACGCGGCCAGCACCGCAGTCACGCAGGTCTCGTCCGACGGCTTGCCCAACACGTCCGACCGGTACGCCCGCATCATGACCTTCAACACCAAGGAAGGGCATGCCGACGCCAATCGGATCGTCGAAATCGTCAAAAACGAGCATGTGGAAGTGCTCGCGCTGCAGGAAGTGTCATGGGATCTGCTCAACCGGCTCAACAGCGCCGGAATCGCCAATTATCTGCCGTATTCCGTGGCCGCGCAGCAAACGTGGCATGACAACGGCGGTGTGAATGTGCTGTACAGCGCCGCGCCGATGGAAAACGCCAAACAGAACCTCATTCCCGTGGAATCAAGCAGCGTTTCCGCTGCGACGATCGATTTCGGCGGCAGCAAGGTGCGCTTCGGCTCCGTCCACCCGTTCTCGCCGCGCCCCCGCAACCAAGGTCTGTGGAACCGTAGTCTCGACTCGCTCGCCCAACTGCAGCATTACGACAATCTGTACGTGCTGATGGGCGATTTCAACTCCACATGGGACCACGCCAGCTTCCGATACCTGCTCGGCAGCCGTTTTCTGGATTCCGGCCAGCAGGCAGGCGAAGGCCTGCACATGACGTACCCGGCCATGATGCCGATCGCCGAAATCGACCATATCGTGCACGACAAGGGCGTGAACGTGGGCGATCTGGAAACCAAGTACATCGCCGGCTCCGACCACCGCGCTCTCCTCGCCACGCTCGAAGTCGCCTGACCCGCACCTAATCTGCGCTTGAACATATCTGCGCATAGCAAACATATCCGCACGTATCCCCACATATGCCCCTCAACGTACCAATAGCCGCAAACACGCCTGCTGCTATATCGACATTTTTGACATTATGTAGGTATAGGAATAGTCTATATTCACCCCGAACCTGCATATTCTGCACAAATGACGGTTATAAGGATGATGGTTATGGAGTACAAAAGCATACGGCAGACATTGGCAATGTCATCATCCACGGCCAAGCCGAAGGATGCGGCTGAGGAGGAATACCAAAAAAGACTCAACGGCTATTCAACATACCGGTCAGGTATTGAATTCGAAGGTCATGAGATGTTCGCCGTGGCGTTCAGGGAACTGTTGAACGTCATGGATTCGGTCCGTGGCATGGAAGTGCAAGTCGAATCGCTGTGGGCCGCATTGCCGCCGATTGCCCGCAGGGCGTATCTGATGGAACTCATCGGCGCGGAAATGCAGAGCACGAACTCCATAGAAGCCGTGCACACCACGCGCAAGGAAATCTCAGACGCGTTGGATGCGGCGGTCGCGGACGGGCCGCACAAGCGGTTGAGTGAGCTTGCCAAACTCTTTCTCGGACTCTCCGGCGAAAATTCCGCAACGTTGGAACTACCGAAAACGTTGCATGACATACGTAATATTTACGATCAGGTGATGGCTGGGGAACTACGGGAGGAAGACAAGCCTGACGGAATGGTATTCAGAGCCAAGCAAGTCTCTGTGTGTGACGGCTTTGACCGGGAGATTCATCAAGGCGCATGGCCGGAATCGGAAATCCAAGTGCAATTGACCAAATGGCTGGCGTTGCTTTCGGATGAGGCGATTCCTCCGCTGCTGCGGGCTGTGATGTGCCATTACGCCTTCGAATGCATTCACCCGTTCTATGACGGCAATGGCAGGACGGGCCGGTTCCTGCTTGCTCTGCAGCTGAGCAAGCACCTGTCCATACCGACGGCGATCAGCCTGAGTCCGGTTATCGCTGACGCAAAAGGCCGGTATTACAAGGCGTTTGATGATGCGCAGCATCCGCTGAACTGTTCTGACGTCTCGCTGTTCTCATATCGGATGATCCGTTTTATCGCCACCGCCCAGAAGAACATCATCTCTGTGCTCGGCGAGAAGAAAACCCTGCTTGACACCGCGCGGAAGAGGCTTGAACATTATGCGCGAACGCAGGGCATTACGGAACTGCAGCGGAACATGCTGTACTTCCTGCTGCAGGAGGAGCTTTTCGACGATGCTCCGAAACCCATATCGCGCCGCCTAATGCGCGAATGGCTTGGCGTGGGGGAGCGGAAGACCAACACCGCGCTCGCGGAACTGGTGAACAGGAACCTGCTCGAGTTCCACGGCTCCCGCCCGATCCGCTATTCGCTGACCGCCACCGCCCGCGCCGAATTTCTGCAATGATTCTGCGCGTATTGGACGATTTGCCGCATGCGGGGAACGCCTCGCGCTAAAATTTCCGTTTGGCGGGTTGCGGAAGCCATGGTGGATTTCGCAAAACCGCAACACGAAACGTTGGAAGAACGGTTAAGGGGTTTAGGCATGCACATCATGTTCGTCTGCACGGGCAACATTTGCCGTTCCCCTATGGGCGAGCTTCTGATGACCCACTATCTGAACGGCACCACCGTGCAGGTGTCAAGCGCCGGCACGCGTGGTTTGCCGATGCATCCGATCGATCCGTCGAGCGGCCGCCTTATGCAAAGCGTCGGCATTGAGTCGAGCGGCTTCCGTTCCCGACGACTGACCCGACAGATGGCCGACGAAGCCGACCTGATCCTCTGCTTCGAAAAGCAGCAGCGCAAGGAAATCGTCACGTTGGCGCCAGCCGCCGTACGATACACGTTCCTGCTTGACGATTTCGCGAATATGTGCGATTACTGCGCTCGCAACAATATGATTGCCGGACTGACCATCCAGGAACGTCTTCAGTCGGTAATCAAGAAGTCCTCGATGATTCGTCCGATGATTCCCCAGCCGAAGGACATCGCCGACCCGCATGGCCGCGAATTCAGCATGTTCTGCGTCGCCGCCGAACAGACGAACGGTGCGATCCGTAAAATCCTGAAAAGCATGCGCAAGCACCGTACGGTAACCCCCGCCCCCATCCGCTCCCAAATCGTTGCCTGATAATTCTTTTAGGTCCATGGATTGATTCACCATAGCTTGGCCCTACTCTATTTTTTTGAGTCCGAGCGTGTTTGTGATATTCACCCATTTTTTATTATTGATATTTTGATTTGATTGGCATGTTGCATGCCATAAGAGGTAAAGAAGCCCTTTTTGAGCATCTCTTGAAAGATTAATTTCAGGATTGTTGGGGGTGGGCTGTCGGTGGCGTGGGATGGGGCGAGGGTGCTTTGCGTCGCAAGGTGGTATTGGTTGGAAAATTTTCTGAAACGTTTGCATATGTGAATTTGCAACGATAGTGGGTGCTACGGGGTGCTGGTATGAGTGTATCTGTTGCTGACAGCGTTTGCAACAGAGCAGAAAACAATTGCGTTTTAACCGCTGTTTTTCAGTAAAAATCACTCATTTTTCAAAGGAAAAATGTGGTATTTTTAACGCAACGTATGCTAATGGCAAACGTTATCATATCGAAGATGCAAGGAAGCAGGGAGGGTAAGGTGCGACTTAGCACTCATACGTTCGCGGGTATGGCGAACGCACTCACCAGAAAAGAGCCTCCTCATGAGGATCAGCCTGAGCTGATGACTCGTGCGGAGCGCAGACGCGCGGCCCGTAAAGCACGCGCCGTCAAGACCTGGAAGAAGGTCGCAGCGGGAACAGTGGCGGTCGCCACATTGTTCGGCGGTATGGGTGTGGCATCCACCGCACTTGCCGCCGATCGTGACAGCTATCAGGACACCATCGGAAATCCTTCTTTCGAGTCGGCCCGTAACCAGTACGGTCTGGCCAAGCACATGAAGAACGGCGCCATCCTGCACGCATGGATGTGGTCGTTCAAGACCATCACGCAGCACATGCCTGAGATTGCCGCGGCGGGCTACACTTCCGTGCAGACCGAGCCTATGAGCAAGATCAAGGAAGTCGCCGCCAACGGCAAGAAGTTCACCGAGAACTGGTACTACGTGTACCAGCCGGCGAACACCTCCATCGGCAACTTCGTGGTCGGTACTGAAGCTGACCTGAAGGAAATGACCGCCACCGCCCATAAGTATGGTGTGCGTGTGATCGTGGATGTGGTCGCCAACCACTTCACTTCCGATTGGAACGCCATCGACCCCGATTGGCAGAACAAGGACTACTTCCACAAGCGTACCGGCTGCGACGGTCCCAACGGCGAGATCAACGATTATTCCAACCGTTACAAGGTGACGCAGTGCCACCTGCTTGGCCTGTGGGATCTGAATACGCAGAACCAGGCTGTTGCCGATCGTATGCAGAAGTTCCTGAAGACCGCTGTGGCGGACGGCGTTGACGGCTTCCGTTACGATGCGGCAAAGCACGTCGAGCTGCCGACCGAAGTCTTCGACAATAAGCAGTCGAACTACTGGAACACCATTCTGAAGAACGGCTCCCAGTTCCAGTACGGCGAGGTGCTGCAGGGCGATTCCGGCCTTGACTACAAGGCATACGCCAACATGTTCCGCGACAATTCCTCCGATGGCGGCGGCAACACCGCTTCCAACTACGGCAAGACCATTCGCGCCGCTGTCGGCTCGAACAACCTTGACGTCAAGATGGTGAAGAACATCGATACCGGCGGCGCAAGCGAAGACCAGCTGGTCACCTGGGTTGAGTCCCACGATAACTACGCCAACGGCGACAAGGAATCCACCGGCCTCACCGACTATCAGATCATGATGGGCTGGGCGGTCGTTGGTTCCCGTAGGGCCGGCGCTCCGCTGTACTTCAACCGTCCGAAGGGCTCTGGCGGCACCAACCCGCAGTTCGCCGAGCAGTCCCAGCTGGGTGACGCCGGTGACGACATGTGGAAGAACAAGTCCGTCGCGGCAGTCAACCACTTCCGTAACGCCATGGATGGCAAGGGCGAGAACCTGCAGAACTGCGGCGACAAGTCCTGCCTGATGATTGAGCGCTCCACGTCTGATGGCATTCAGAACGATGGTGTGGTCATTGCCAACATGGGTGGCGACAAGAGCCTTTCCGGCATGGAAACCACACTTGACGATGGCACCTACCCGGATGAGGTCAATGGCGGCCAGCTTGTGGTCTCCAACCATAAGATCGTTTCCGGTACCGCCAAGGGCGGCGCGGTCAGCGTCTTCTACGTGAAGGGCGAATCCGATCCGAACGTGTCCGTGGAAGCGGCTTCCAAGGAATTCTCCTCCGACAATGTCAAGGTCACGTTGCGCGCGCAGGATGCCGACAATCTGAAGTACACCACCACCGAGGGCGAGAGCGGCTCCTTCACTGACGGAAAGGTCATTTCCGTTGGTAAAACTCTTTCCATCGGCGAGACCGCTACCGTCAAGGTGACCGGCACCGCCGCCAAGGATGGCAAGAAGGTTAAGAAGGGTCAGGCGCTGAGCGCTTCCGTGACCGTGAAGAAGGTGGAGGTCCCGAAGCAGAACCTTGCCGCGCAGTACAGTACCAACAAGGTGGGCATGGGCGTCAAGAAGACCATCAACTTCAACGCCGGGAAGGATGCGAGCATCGCTGACTGGGACAGCTCCATGCTGATCGCGCAGGGCGCCGCCAACGACGACCCGCGCGTGTACCGCCCGAATTCCATGTATGAGGTTCCGATCGATCTGTATGCGTTGTATGGCGCCTACGATGACGACAACCTCTACCTCATGTGGGAAATGACTAACGTGCAGGATGTCGTCGACACTGGCGACGACTACCCCCTGAGCCAAGGCCACCTGTGGCAGACCCAGAACCTGCCGTTCCACATCGCCATCGACACCAAGGATGACAGCACCCGCATCGGCAACAACGGCGGTCTGCAGACCGGCGGTTCCCTGTGGGCATCCAACATCACTTGGGGCGGCGAGCAGAAGCTCAATAACGTGGTGACCATTTCCACCAACGGTTCCAACGGGCCGTGGATTTACAAGGGCGACGAGAGCGGTCTGAACTCCAAGGCTGCGTATGGTCCGGCTGCTAACGCCGCCACCAACACCAAGAAGTCGAACATCAAGTTCGGCTATGGCAATGGCATTCTAAGCAAGGATGTCATCGGCATCGACGGTGGCTGGGGTGAAAACAACGGTCGTTTCATCGGCGATATGAAGGCCGAGAACCAGAACAAGGCCAAGTGGGTCAACTTCAACGAGAAGGGCCACAATTCCGCTCAGATGGATGATCACTACGAGATCGCCATCCCGCTGGAAGAGATCGGCACCACCGCTGACCGCATTGCCTCGAGCGGCATCGGCATCGAACTGGCAGCCACCTTCGGTCTGTCCGCCATGGATTCCCTGCCGTACGATCTGGCAATGAACGACAATGCTGATCTGCCGGACACCGGTTCTCAGGTGAATAACTCCTTCGAGAAGTCCGATGACGACATGTTCAGCGTGAAGATGGCCAACATCGGCGGCGAAGAGCCTCCGGTCGAAACCAAGTCTGTGAGGATTGATCAGTCGGATTACAGCGTGGACCTGTCCAATGGCGTGACCACCAAGCAGCTGACCGCCACCACCGACCCGAAGGGCGCGTCCGTGAGCTGGAGCTCGTCCGACAAGGACGTGGCGACCGTCAGCCCGAAGGGCGTGGTCACCCCGAAGAAGGCCGGCAAGGCCACGATCACCGCGAAGTCCGGGACCAAGACCTCGTCGATCACCGTGACCGTGACCGGTGAGCTTCCGCCGGACCCGGTCGCGAAGAACACGATCTACGCTTCGAAGCCCTCGGGCTGGGGCAAGATCTACGCGTACGTGTACACCGGCGACGGCGCGACCGCGAAGAACAACGCGGCCTGGCCGGGCGTGGAGATGACCGCCCCGAGCGCGACCGACGGCTGCCAGCAGACCGACCTGTACAAGTACGTGGTCCCGGACAACCTCGCCAAGGACGCGAAGGTGATCTTCAACGACGGCGGCAGCCAGCAGTATCCGGGATCCCGCGAGCCCGGCCTGGACTACAACGGCGGCATCGTGCAGTGGGACGGCTCCTCCGCGGCCCTGGCCGCGGTCGAGTGCGAGACCACCATCCCGGTCACGTCCGTCTCGGTCTCTGGTGATGGTGTGAAGGACGGGAAGCTCTCGCTGAAGTCCGGGGCGAGCGTGCAGC
>OGRF01001945.1_pt1 | contig 12555 bp, 8 predicted proteins | sample 1553381 | NCBI WGS metagenome assembly OGRF01 (sample SAMEA2580060, study PRJEB22360) | human gut metagenome | biome: human gut; feature: human-associated habitat; material: faeces | place: Denmark | collected 2008/2010
TCCAATACTGGTTGATAGATTTGAGTTTACGACCGTCCATGAGGAACGACGTCCCCGTATTGGTAACGCAGGCGGCCAGATTGTCCAGCCCCAAGTCAATAGCCAGGACACGGTCTGGCAAGGTTTTCATCGGTTCTGGGTCCTGTAAGTAGCAATACTGAATCTTAAAATACCGTCCGTTATACATGGGACAGATGCGGACTTCCTGAATCGTCTTATCCTTCAGTCTGTCGGGAACAGGAATCCGAATCCGATGCCCGTTATGGCGTTTCGCATATTCCCGGCTCATCGGCACCGTCAGGAAACCCTTCTTAATGTTGATGGCGTTCGTCGACAAGACGAGAGGGAACCATCCTCCTTTTTCACGATAGTACGGCAGACGAACATCCTTTGAACCATAGTCACCTGACCTAACTTTCTGCAAAAGCCCGAAAAAAGAACGAAAACTGCGGTCGGCCATCTTCAATATCTGCTGGGCGACACCGGCCTGCAACAAGCCATAGTTTTCATTTTTCTTGCAGATGGGGTAATTTTTTTCGTACCGCAAGAATTGCTGGGTATCGAAGTAATGCTGCCGAATCGTATAGACCGCTACATTGTACAGGTTATTGCTGCATTGGCACATTTCCCGGAGCATCGTATAGTCTTGTTTCGACAAGCCGCGGATGACATTTGATTGCGTCAAGTACATCTAGGATTCACCTCCTCTGTTATCTACCATTATACCGTAGACGAAGTGAAAAGGCTAAGATGGAAAAGACATAGGGTGGATTTCGCAGGCATCGAACCTGCGAAATCCATCGCCATTCATCCCCTACCTAAGAGGAAGGAGTCTTCTGGCGAAACTACGATAAAAAGGCCGTTCCGATGACAAACAGGATAAGCGTTCAATCCACGCACCCGCGAAGGGTGCGACATATAGATTTTCCTTTGGGTTTTTCCAAAAATCGAAAAATTTCAATCCACGCACCCGTGAAGGGTGCGACGCCCACATTTGGGCTCAATTCTGAGCTCTGTTGTAAATTTCAATCCACGCACCCGTGAAGGGTGCGACATGAAATACTTTTACCTTCTTTAGAATATAGAAATATTTCAATCCACGCACCCGTGAAGGGTGCGACTTTATCAAGGCTTTTCACACAACGGTCTAAATACATATTTCAATCCACGCACCCGTGAAGGGTGCGACGGCGTGGCTTGTATGAGTATTGGCGTACCCATATAAATTTCAATCCACGCACCCGTGAAGGGTGCGACAAGGCCCTGGCTGACATCCATCAGACCCTGGCCGATTTCAATCCACGCACCCGTGAAGGGTGCGACGCCTTCAAATTGGCTCAGTCACTATCTGCTCTCTCATCAATCATATTGCGAACTGATTGAATAGCAGTTCAATTTTTGAGTCAATTCTCCGGGTATTGCTTATTTTTATAGAAATCAAGCCGGGTGCGAAGCTCTGATATATTTTATGTGTGATACGGCTTCGCACCCCCTCTCTTTCCTACGTTTAAATCATCCGGGTACACGTAACGTGTTCCGGGATTTTGCTTTCATCTACGGTTACGTCATAGTCCGTATAGTTTCTGGGCGCGACGACGCCTTCTTTTTTCTGGACGTGAACAGTATCAAAAAGTTTATATGCTGGAGCATTTCCCAATTCACTATCGTGTTTGAATACGATGAGTTCGCGCACAGCCATATTCCCTCTGGCAGCGGAATGGTCGTATTCAAACATATTAATGATAGCCTTCCATAAATACTGTAAATCGTCTTCACTGAAACCGGTCACTTTCCGTGCCAGGTTGGCTGATACATAGCCGTCTACGCGGTATAACGCATAGGGAATGATATATTTTCTGCCGATTTCGGTGTTCTTGTTTTCCGCATCTTTTTCCGTCGTGATAGCGACACGGGTAATGGTGACTTCCTGTGGTACGATAGGATCAATGCTGCGGGCAAAGCCTAACTGAACGGGACCGCGGACTTGACCGCAATTGAGTGCACTCTTGACAAAGGTCGTCATGACGGCGCCAAAGGTACGGATGTCAAAGAAATTCTGGCACATAAAGGCACAGATTTTACGGTCCAGTTCCGGATCATCTTTTTTCATCTTTTTTATATCCGTCTTTTCATCAATGCCCACGTAGGTTAACGCTTCTTTGTCACTGCGCTGCAAAGGAACGCCTTCTTTGACGTAAATGCGATAGCCAGGCTGGTCTTCGCAAATCGTTTCAATGCAATTGCGTATCTTACGCTTCAAGCAGACATCGGTAACCAGGCCGTATCCGGTTTCCGGGTCTACGCGCGGCATATTGCCGGCATCGGGATCTCCATTGGGATTGCCATTTTCTACGTCAAACAGGATGGTAAATTCATAGCGATTCTTAATGGGTTCGGACATCTTATTTTTCCTCCTTTTTCATATACCGTTTCTGGGTCTGATGGTAATAGCCTAACATATACCGTTTCTGGGTCTGATGGTAATAGCCTAAAATAAATAAGCCTTGATCGTTCAAATTCATCCGCGCAGGAATAGGCTGGCCATTCATCTCGATTTTCCCTTCCAATTCTGTGACCATTTTTTCAAGAGTAATTTTTAAGCCCTTTCTATCATTCAATTTGCATAAATGGTGGTTGGCCATTTTCAATAAAACAGGAAACACTACACCCGGTGTAGCAGCCGCACTATTAAAGAACCGATCCTTAATCGTGCTGTTGATATCGGGATTGGCTTCTTCCTGAATCTGTTCCAATACAGAGAGCAGTCGGCCTAATACATAAGCCGTATTCGTACTTTCTTCATTCAATGCCACAGTTACTTCCTCTCCTTTCGGAAAATTCTTCAATAAACAAGCCTTGATGATGGCGGCTTTTTCGGCACTAATTTTATAGATATGCTTATCTTTATCATCCTGGTCTGCTTTGACTCTCAACATGACGCTATTGTATAAAGCCTGCGGGTAAGGCGTATCCGAGAGGATGCTGCGCATCACAGCCCCTGCCAGAAGCGGGGATGCTGCTTTATCTTTACTTTTTTTATTTACCGTTTCCCCCAACAGTCTCCATAATGGCAGGTAGGCCCGATGACGCTGAGGCATAACGATTTCCAGTCTCTCATAATGCCTGCGCACATGGTCGATAAAATGACCGAATGTGTCCTGCAAGAAAAAGCGGACCGAAAGCCTTGCCGCATTGGGAGACAGTCCCAGGATATAAAAAGGCGTATCCGGGTGGATGGGGACACCGTGAAAATCAAAGGGCATCCCGTTTTGGATATGCGAAAACAAGGCATCCAGGGTCTCATCGTCGATGGCATCGTCATCTTCAAAAACGGCGCTATGAAGCAAATCCTGATAGGCTTCTTCCCCATCGGCTGCCCAATAGACAACGGTCGTATTGCCAATGACCTTACAGTGCTTTTCATCGGCAATAAGCTGATTCAATGCCGTCGTATAGGCAAAAGCGGCATGTTCGCTGACAGGGGCATTATAGCACTGCCCCCCTGAATGACCGTATGATTCAAAAGCATCTGCGTTGAAAGATACTAAGGAAGCTCCTGAGGACTGAGCGCCGCGGACGCCTTTGATATTGGGATGGATGCGGGCAATGGGCGCTATTTTCCCCGTGACCAAACACTGCCCTTCGACAGCATCAGCAGATGGCTGATTATAATGGGCATCCCAGGCAGCCCTGATGGTTTCATCATCTTTGACAAAGACACCTTCGACGGCATACATTACATTGGCTGTCAACAGGTTGGTGGCCAGATAGGGTTTCAACACGGGATGATTTTTTGCTGTTTCCGGCTTCCACGTCGTAAAGAACCGCTTCAATGCCTCTGCTGACGGCGTGTGGACAGCTTCTAAGATATCCAAATGATATTTTTTCATCGATTCAAAACAAGCTATACTCCGTTTTTTCTCTTTTTCCCATTTAGCTGCCGCATCTTCTGCCATATCCGCTGTCTTCATGTCTTTAGGCAGCCCCAGGCAATAAGCGGCATTGGCCCACAGGAACTGCGGCCGGATACCCGATGATTTTTTCACGCCTTCCGGCAGCATATGGACCGTAGGCACGGATACCGTCTTTTTCCCCCGCATCACTTCTTTTTCTAAGGATAGGATCCCGATGACTTCGCCTTGCTGATTCAGATTCACAGCATAAGAAATCTTATACTTTCCCCATCCTGGTTTGGCAATAGCACCCTGTCGGGCTAAGGTTTCATAGTAATCTACCAATGATTGTAAAATCATGAGTGCACCTCACAATCCCGCAAATCCAGGACCCCATTATGTAAGGTCGCTTTGAAGAACATAGGCCGTATGTGCTGTAAATCGGAATAATCCATGTCATACAGCATATAGCCTAATTCCTTATCTTCCCCGGCATAGGCTGTCGGCACACTGTCAAATTCGTATTCCCGGAAATTGACAGGAAATTCCCGGCAGCCAAAATAAGGCGTATGATAACATTGTCCCCGCTTCAAGCGGCGGCGGATGATATCCTGGAACTTTCCAGCATTGTCAGAAGCATTGGCCTTATCGGTCAGTTCAAAATGCGCTTCGATGACATAATGCACCTTGCACAGTACCATAGAAGCCCGCTGCTGGATTTCTTCTTTCGTACTCAAATACAAGTCCACATTTTTCTTAGTCATCGCCTGCCTGGCCGCTCTGGCGCTGGCCTTTGCCTTGACTTCATTGCGGCGGATATTGGTGAACCGGATAGGACTGAGGACATAGATTTTATCAATAATCCATTTGAGTCCGGGATGCCAATAAATCGCCTCAATGATGCCTCGTGCCGCAGACGGCGTCATGACATCATAACTGACGCGTTCTGTTTTCATTTCCGGCCGGGAGAATAAGGCATAATCTCCCCAAATTTCTACTCGTATTGCCATATCATCATCTCCCTAATTTATAAAAAGATGCCTATTCCATCTTCCATATTGACGACGAGCCCCGTATCCGGATCATATGCCGCCGGATCCGTTAGTACATACAATCCAAACTCCAACGCGTCCAGCTTATTCGTTTCCTCTAGTTTCCTGAACTGATTCTCATAGACGCCGACCATATATTGATTCGCCTTACGGAGTATGGACCGGTTGCAAACACCGCTTCTCAATTGTGCCAGGATTTTCTGGTTGTCCAGGTCATCATCTATGGGAATAAAAACGGTCCGGCTGTCTTCTTCTATCAGTTTGAAATCTTTTGCAATCTCTGTAAAGGCCGGGGTATTCACTTCTAATCGTTTTAACACATCTTTACTGTCCAGCTGGTCTTCGCCCAGCGTATAATGGAGCTGGTCGAAATACGCTTTAATGCTCTCTGCACTGGCTATGTCGGCATGGTCCTTCGCCACCATCTGGGTTATTTCGATAGGACGCCGCACGAAAGCCGGAATCTGGTTCATAGGTTTAGGCAAATCATAAATAGATACGATGCTGTCTTCTGTCCGCTGTTTCCCCTCCCGATTGCAGCGGCCGCCGGTCTGTATGATACTATCCAGGCCCGCAATTTCACGATAAACGACAGGGAAATCGACATCGACACCAGCCTGAATCAAGCTGGTCGAAATGACCCGGCAGGGTAAGCCATCCTGAAGGCGCTGACGGATGATGGCTAAGACACGGCGCCGATGAGCCGGATACATGAAGGTCGACAAATGGTAACACCCGTCGCCCGTCATCAGCTGATACAAGTCCCGGGCATCCTTCTTGGAATTAGTGACACACAGGACCTGCTCATGCTCTTTCAGCTGCGCCGCCAAGGATTCCAGGGAATCTACATCCATGAATCGATAAGTGACGCGCCTGAAAAATCCATACAAGCCTTGGGTATCCGGACAGATTTCCCGCACTTTCAGGCCTTCTCCGATCCGGGAAAAATACGTTTCCAAACTCGGCTGCGTTGCCGTACACAATACTGCCGTACAACGATAATTAGCCACCAATTCGCCCATGTTGCGGATGCAAGGCCGCAAATAAGGCTCAGGGAGCATCTGTGCTTCATCAAAGATGAGGACGCTATTGGCAATATTATGTACCTTGCGGCACCGGCTGGTCTTAGCCGCAAAGAGGGATTCAAAAAACTGCACATTTGTCGTCACAATGACGGGCGCATCCCAATTTTCAGTCGCCAGCTTTTTGCGGTTCAAGCCATCATCTTCCTTTTTGTCATCGTCGTAATTTTTATCGTAATCTTTATCGTAATCGACATTCATATGGTGTTCGATGACGTTACCATCCCCTAGAATATTACGGAAAATATCGGCAGTCTGTTCAATAATCGAAGTATAGGGGATGATATAAATAATCCGCTGTTTCTTGTATTTTATAGCATGTTTCAAGGCAAAAGCCAAGGAAGACAAGGTCTTACCGCCACCGGTCGGAACGGTCAGACTAAACATACCGGGTTCTTTATCAGCCGCATCCAGACATTGCTGATAAATTTCCTGCCGTTTTTGATTGATAGGCGTAGTGGGTTTTCCAAAAGTTGCATAATACGCGAAAAATAAATCGTGAAGTTCCTCCATCGTCGCGAATCCGCCGCGCTGCACTTTGCCATCGTTTACGAATCGCTCCGTATCCAAAAAATCGGCATCGACTAAACAGGAAAAAAGCATGCGGATGAAGAAGGAATAATAGAACTGGTCTTTTCCGTATAAAAAGGCCGGCGCCTTGCGAATCGGTACGGGTTCAGGCAATTCCTGGCGATAAGCCGAATAGTCCAGTTTGCCCTTCAATTCTTTTTTCAGCCGCCCCATCAGGGTACCGTCAGTAACGTCCGAGAATTTCGTTCCCATATTGAGGAGACCGCTGTGATGGCTGGCAATACAGAGAGCCAGAGGTACATTCTTTATTTTCTTCATCAGCAAGGCACCGGCTGTAGAATGATCGACCCGCGGCCCATCTTCCAGGATCCGTCGCTGGAAAGCCGCACTATATTTCCCGATGTCATGATATAACCCAGCCATCCTTCCCCATTCGGGCGCATCAAACACACTGGCAAATCGTTCGGCCAAAAGGCTGGTCCCTTTCAAATGGTCTATCAGCAGTTGCTGTCGTCCCTCTTCGCTAGTATGCCCAATATAGTTTCCCATCTTCATGCCCCTTTCCCTACAATTTTGTGAATTTTACAATTCGTTTTTGATATCTTCAGTATACTCCCTTTAGCCTGGATAGTCAATATTATATTTCTGTAATGTTGATTAGTAAAATATCACTTCTATTCCTTTCCCTTCTGCCGCCAATAGGCCGCTTCGACCGTGTCTTTTTCTACACCTTCGCCTTTTTCCAGGGCATGGGCATAATTCTTCATGCCTTCCTTGTACCCGGAAGCCGCCGACCGGGCGAACCAATAGACGGCCTGGCAAAGATCGTGGCGGACGCCGTGACCGTCGCGGTAGAGTACGCCCAGATTATTCTGGGCCGGCCCGTCTCCGGCCATGGCAGCTTCATAGTACCAGTGGGCTGCCAGTTCCCAGTCCTGCGGGACACCGCGGCCCGTTTCGTAAAGGTATCCCAGGTTGTTCTGAGCAATGGCATTGCCCTTTTTGGCCGCCTGGGCATACCAGTAGGCGGCCTTGTCATAATCCCGCGGGCCGGTATAGCCGAACTGGTACATGATGGCCGTATTGCACTGGCCGTCGGCGTCATCATGGCGGGCAGCCCGGCCGTACCAGTGCAAAGCCAGTCCATAATCCTGGGGCAGGCCGTTCCCCGTTTCGTAGAGATGGCCCAGGTTGTTTTCGGCCGTGCCATACCCCTGATTGGCCGCCCGGCGGTACCAGTACACGGCCTGTTCCATATCGGCATCCGTCCCCAGTCCGTGTTCATACTGATAGGCCAGGTTATACTGACTGGCCGCATGGCCTTTCTGGGCAGCCCGGTGGTACCAGTACAGGGCCTTCTTATATAAAACATCTTTATATTCTATATCGGCATCGAAAGCTTCAAAGAAATAATCGTCGCCCATAGCGCATTGGGCAAAGGCGTCGCCTTCAAACGCTTTCCGTTCTTTTTCATCCATAAGTGCGTCTCCTTCCTGACAGATTAAGTGTAGCGAAAGGCCCCTTCCTTTGTCAAATATATTTTTGACTTTTCTTCTTTTGACCTATTGACTTTTTGACTTTTAACGGTATAATGATACTAGAGCTTGAGGAAAGCTCCTAAGAATGATTACTTCCACCATAAGTAAGGAGGTCTTAATTATGGGAAACGAAAAATATACGCAAAAGGTCATCGAAGCCTTCCAGTCTGCCCAGCAGATCGCCGCGCTCCATTATAACCAGGAACTCTCATCGGTCCATATGCTCATGGGCTTGACGAAAGAACCGGAAGGCCTGCTCAACACGATTTTCTCGGAATGTCATACCGACGTCCCCATGCTCCAGGCCCGCTTGGAACAGTTACTGAAGAAGATTCCGTCCGTCAAGGGCTCCAGCCAGTTGTCCATGTCGACGGAAATGGTCCGTGTCATCGGCAAAGCCCAGCAGTTGGCCGACTCCATGCACGATGAATACATCAGCACGGAACACATCCTCATGGGTATCGTCAGCGAAAGCGACGACGAAGTCCAGCAGTTGTGCCGTGAATTTGGCCTGACCCAGGACAAGATTATGAGTACCATCAAGGCCAACCGCAAGGCCAACGTCAACAGCGATAACCCGGAAGAAAACTACAAGGCCCTGGAAAAATACGGCCGCGACCTGACCGCCGCTGCCCGCCAGAACAAACTGGATCCGGTCATCGGCCGTGATGATGAAATCCGCCGTACCATCGAAATCCTGTCCCGCCGTCGTAAGAACAACCCGGTCCTCATCGGTGAACCTGGTGTCGGCAAGACGGCTATCGTCGAAGGGTTGGCCCGCCGTATCGTCAGCGGTGACGTTCCGGAATCGCTGAAGAACAAGACCCTCTACTCCCTCGATATGGGCTCCCTCATCGCCGGTGCCAAATACCGTGGCGAATTTGAAGAACGACTCAAATCGGTTCTCAATGAAATCGCAAAATCGGACGGCCAGATTCTTCTCTTCATCGATGAAATCCACACCGTCGTCGGCGCTGGCGCTTCGGAAGGCTCTATGGATGCCGGCAACATCCTAAAACCGATGCTGGCCCGTGGTGACCTGCGCTGCATCGGCGCTACGACCCTCAATGAATACCAGAAATACATCGAAAAAGATGCCGCTTTGGAACGTCGTTTCCAGCCGGTCATGGTTGACCAGCCGTCTGTCGAAGACACGATCACCATTCTCCGTGGCTTGAAAGAACGTTACGAAGTCCATCATGGCGTCCGCATCCGTGATAAAGCCTTGGTCGCTGCTGCCGTCTTGTCGGACCGCTACATTTCCGACCGCTTCCTGCCGGATAAGGCCATCGACCTCGTCGACGAAGCCGCCGCTAAACTGCGTACGGAAATCGAATCCATGCCGACGCCCATCGACGAACTGCGCCATAAGATCATGCAGCTGGAAATCGAAGAACAGTCCTTGAACAAAGAAACGGACGACGCTTCTAAAGAACGGCTGGCTAAGATCACAGAAACGAAGAATGAATTGAAAGAAAAGGAAAGCAAGCTCAAAGCTCAGTGGGATAAAGAAAAACAGTCCATCCTGCGCACCCAGGGCTTGAAGAAAGAAATCGACGCCGTCAAGAGCGACATGGCCCAGGCCGAACGCAACTACGATCTGGCCAAAGCTTCGGAACTGAAGTACGGCAAACTGCCGGAACTGCAGAAACAGTTGAAAGAACAGGAAGCTTATCTGGCGGAACACCAGGATTCGCAGCTCCTCAAAGAAGAAGTCGGCGAAGAAGATATCGCCCAGGTCGTCAGCCGCTGGACCGGCATCCCGGTCACTAAGATGATGACCGGCGAACTGGAAAAACTCCTGCACCTCGACGGAACGCTGCATAAACGGGTCGTCGGCCAGGACGATGCCGTCCGCGTCGTCAGCGACGCCATCATCCGCGCCCGTGCCGGCATCAAGGACCCGAACCGTCCGATTGGTTCCTTCATCTTCCTCGGCCCGACCGGTGTCGGCAAGACCGAACTGGCCAAGACCCTGGCAGAAGCCCTCTTCGATGATGAACGTAACATCATCCGCATCGATATGTCGGAATACATGGAAAAACATACCGTATCCCGCCTGATTGGGGCTCCTCCGGGATACGTCGGCTATGATGAAGGGGGCCAGCTCACGGAAGCCGTCCGCCGTCGTCCGTACAGCGTCATCCTCCTCGATGAAATCGAAAAGGCCCATCCGGATATCTTCAACGTCCTGTTGCAGATCCTCGACGATGGCCGCCTGACCGATGGCAAAGGCCGTGTGGTCAACTTCAAGAACACCATCATCATCATGACCAGTAACCTCGGCTCTCACGAAATCCTCGAATCGAAGGACTACGACGAAGCCAATGCGAAAGTCCGCGAACTGCTCAAACAGTACTTCCGTCCGGAATTTCTCAACCGTGTTGACGACATCGTCGTCTTCAAAGCGCTCCAGAAAGACCAGGTACGCAACATCGCCGCTATCCTCTTGGAACGCCTCGGCAAGCGTCTGGAAAAACAGGTCAAGATCCACCTCACCTGGACCGACGAAGCCTTACAGGAATTGGCCGACAAAGGGTTCGACCCGCAGTTCGGTGCCCGTCCGCTGCGCCGTCTGATCACGCATACCGTCGAAACGGCCCTGAGCCGCGACATCATCGCCGGTACTATCCGCGAAGGCGATACGGTCACCATCGGCTACGATGGCAACAACTTCACCTTCACGCCCATGCGTGGCCATGCCGCATGAGCTCGTGGCTAGTGGCTAGTGACTGGCGCACAAAGGACTCGTTCCTGATGTAAAAAAAACATCGGGAACGGGTCTTTTTTTCGGTTTACATCGGCCCGAAAACAGTATATAATAAGCTGTAACTAAGTAACGGGTGGAGATTATGAACAACACATTAGGAAAACATGTACTCATCGATTTTTATAACTGCAAAGCGACCTTTACGGAAGCCGAAGACTTGCAGCCCTTGGTAGAGCGCGCTTTTGACCTCGTCGACACGCCTGTCGAAGGGATTACATTCTTCCATATTGACGACGAACTGACATGCATTGCCGTTTCCGGCAACGCCCATATTTGTATTCACGCCTATCCGCCCCTGTCCTACGTGGCAGTGGACATCTACAGTTTTAATATCGATCTCAAGACGAGCCAGATCATGAGCGCCTTGAAAGTAAACCTGCGCTCAGACCGCATCAAGGCGACGAGTATCCGCCGCGGCGATTTCGGCTCCATCCGCGACATGCGCCCGAAACGCAAGTCCAAGATCACTACAGCACGGCGCATGAAGAATACCGGCGCCCGTATCAAGAAGACGAGTGTGAAGATGTTCAACATCCTCCGTCATCCCCAGAAGGTACGCCGGTCGCATCGGACGACGAACAAGTAACACGTTTGCAGACGAAAGGGTTTGTTGGTCATGTATATGGTATCCCTGAAACAAGCTGCGGGCATTGCCCGGGAAGAAATGACGTCCCTCGACGCCATTACAGCGGAATTGCTCAATTTCATACAGTTGAAGAGCCAGCGCTTGTATATGCATTCCTTACAGGTCGCCAACTATAGCGTCAGCGTCGCTGCCAAATTGACGCTGCCCAAGAGTGAAATCGAACAGGTCAAATATGCAGCCCTCCTGCATGACGTCGGCCTGCTTTTCGTGTCCAATACCCTGCTGGCCAAGATGCCCTACCTCAACCGCTCGGAAAAGGCTCAGTACAAACGCCACGCCGCAGCCGGTGGCAACATGCTGGAAAACATCCCCTGCTGCCAGGACATCGTGCCTTATATCCGCTATCACCACGAACACTGGGACGGATCGGGCTTCCCCAAACATCTGCGCGGCGCCAACATCCCCTTGGGAGCACGCATCATCGCCGTCGCCGATTACTACGACATGATCATCAATCCGTCGGCTGAATTCTGGGCCAAGACAAAAAAACAGGCCGTCCGCGAACTCTTCAGCGCGTCGGGCCTGCTCTTTGATCCGGAAGTCGTCAAGGCTTTTATCGAAACATTAGGTTAATAACATTCGTAATCAAAAAGCGCTGTCGCACGAAGACAGCGCTTTTTGATGTAGTGCCCCCAATAAGTTAGTTAGACCAAAGTGTAGTAGCGATATTGCTGCTACACTTTTATCCAGACAGTTGTCTTTTCGTGACATGCTTTGAAATATATGTTCTTTCTTCAACGTTTTTACATAGTCTTTCATTTGGTACGCCCATCCCTGAGCCGAATTAGACCACCACACCTTGTCCGGTTTCCAGGTATTGCCCTTCTTGATACACATAAGCCGCACTGCGTCACCACCATACATTTTTCCGCCGGCAAACCGGACCAGCCGCTTCCCTTCATGGAAATCGACATGAGTCGATAAATCTGCTGATTTCGGAACCGTCAAAAGAGCATGGTCGGTCCGTAGTTCGTAGGGGCGCCACGTGTGTCAAGAATAACATCGTTTACATTTTGTGCAAGGACATCCTTTACACTTTATGC
>OGRF01001952.1_pt1 | contig 12509 bp, 9 predicted proteins | sample 1553381 | NCBI WGS metagenome assembly OGRF01 (sample SAMEA2580060, study PRJEB22360) | human gut metagenome | biome: human gut; feature: human-associated habitat; material: faeces | place: Denmark | collected 2008/2010
CCTTTGGGGCAGGAGAAATGCCGGACGCAGCCCAGTACGGGGATGAAGGAACAGATACTATGGGACATATTTCCCAGAATGTAGATGAATTTACGATTCCAAACCTTCAGAAGCTTGGAATTGCAAATCTTCATCCGTTGAAACAGGTTGCAGCAGTGGAGCGACCAATGGGTTATTATACATTTTTAAAAGAAGCCAGTACCGGAAAAGATACTATGACAGGACACTGGGAAATGATGGGGCTTCACATCACAAAACCGTTTAAGACTTTTACAGAGACCGGATTTCCAAAAGAGCTGATCGATGAGCTTGAGAAGAGAACGGGACATAAAGTAATTGGAAACAAGAGCTCCAGCGGAACAGAGATCCTGGATGAACTGGCTGAGGAAGAAATCGCTACCGGTCATATGATCGTTTACACATCTGCTGATTCTGTATTACAGATCTGCGGAAACGAGGAGACATTCGGACTGGATGAACTGTATCGCTGCTGTGAGATCGCCCGTGATATCACCATGAGGGATGAGTGGAAAGTCGGACGTGTTATTGCAAGACCTTACCTTGGCAAGAAAAAAGGTGAGTTCAAACGTACCAGCAACCGCCATGATTATGCACTGAAGCCTTACGGAAAAACTGCGCTTAATGCATTGAAGGATGCAGGTTATGATGTGATCTCCGTTGGAAAGATTTTTGATATTTTTGACGGCGAGGGACTGACAGAGTCCAATAAGTCAAAAAGCTCTGTTCATGGAATGGAGCAGACAATTGACATTGCGAAAAGAGAGTTTGAGGGGCTTTGTTTTGTAAATCTTGTAGATTTCGATGCTCTTTGGGGACATCGACGCAATGTAAAGGGATATGCAGAGGAACTTGAAAGATTTGATGTAAAACTTGGTGAACTTCTTGATGAGCTTCGTGAGGATGACCTTCTGATCATTACAGCTGACCACGGAAATGATCCGACGCATACAGGAACTGATCACACAAGAGAAAAAGTACCATTTTTTGCTTATTCTCCATCTATGGAGGGATACGGAAAACTGGAAGATCAGAATACTTTTGCAGTAATCGGTGCAACGATCGCAGATAATTTTGAAGTTAAGATGCCGGAGGGAACAATTGGAAGTTCTCTTCTGGATGAACTGAAGTAAAAGGAAGGTAAAATGGATAAAAAAGATATATTAAAAAAGGTGGATCACACATTACTTGGACAGACTGCAACATGGGATGATATTCGAGGAATCCTGGATGATATCAAAACTTCTACCGGATTTTCCACAGCGGGAGCAACTTTTGCAGATGTAGAGCTGATGAAGAAATATATTGGAAAAGATGTAAAAGTTAAGGCAGCAGGTGGAATTTCATCCTTCGATGATGCAGAAAAATTTATCAGTCTTGGCGCAGAGCGTCTTGGAACAAGCCGTCTTATTAAGATCCTGAAAAATACGGACACTGGTGCAGGATATTAACACTGTGAAAGAGGACTGTCAAAGACAGGATTATACATAAATTATGAACTAACAACAAGTAATAGAATTTGTAAAAGTATCATTTCACATTTTTCTACCAGCTGTGGATAAAGGATGGACGGAATCTAAAAAATACGATAAAATCTGCATTAGAAATGCTGTTGTCGTGAAATTTACAAACGCTCGAAAAAGGAAAAATAAACATGGCAAAGAAAGATTTGCTATCCGGTACCGGCGTTAATTTATATAGGTGATATTATGAAAATTACTTACATTAACCACAGTGGATTTTTGGTTGAGACCAGAGACTGCTACTATATTTTTGATTATTACAAGGGTGAATTACCGAATCTTGACAAGGAGAAAGAAGTGATCGTTTTTTGCAGTCACTTCCATAAGGATCATTTTAACCCACAAATTTTTGGGATCCTTGATGATATGGGAATGACTTATCAGGCAATCCTGGCGAATGATATACGAAAAAGGAATCATTTGTCGGATATGAAGATCACATATGTTTATCATGATCAAGCTTATAGTTTGGATAATGAAACCAAAGTTGACACATTGCTATCTAACGATAGTGGTGTTGCATTTATTGTCAAAACAAAGGAAGGTACCATTTATCATGCCGGTGATTTAAACGACTGGTATTGGGATGGTGGGTCGAAAGCTGATAACCAGAGACTTACTTCAGCATATCGCGCGGCGATCAGGAAAATCAAGGGTATGCATTTTGACGCTGCATTTGTTCCCTTGGATCCGAGACAGGGAGATCACTATGCTGACGGGATCCTGTATTTCCTTAAAAATGTAGATTGCAATGTCATTTTTCCAATGCATTACTGGAATGATGCCAATGTAATTAAGCGGTTTATTACTGAATATCCGCAATATAAGTCACGCATTAGAAACACAGAATGTACAAAAGGAGAAGAAATTTCATCGTAGACCCAGATGGCTACTGGCTTGAGATTCTGCCGTAAAGCGGATGTATGTTGGTGATCTTTTATGGATCAGAGCATTTTATTTTGTGGTCATTTGTGATGAAGTATGAGAGAAGGAGACGGGCATGGAGCACTTACGTTGTGTAGTTGAAAGAATTACATATCAGAATGCCGACAATGGCTACACGGTTCTGAAATGTGCGGTGAAGAATTACAGTGATCTTGTCACAGTAGTTGGCACGATGCCGGATACCCATGTTGGTTCTGTGCTGTCTCTGGAAGGTATGTGGAAGATGGATGCCAAATATGGGCGGCAGTTTTTGGTGGAGAAATTTGAGGAGACACTTCCTGCTACAGTATATGGAATCGAAAAATATCTTGGTTCCGGTCTGGTGAAGGGCGTTGGTCCAAAGTTTGCAAAAAGAATTGTGGAAAAATTCGGGAAGGATACACTGGATGTTATTGAAGAGACACCAGATGAACTGCTCAAAGTATCAGGTATAGGAAAAGTACGTGTAGACCGGATCAAAACAAGCTGGCAGGAGCAAAAAGAGATCAAGAATATCATGCTTTTTCTGCAGAGTCATGAGGTCAGCACCTCTCATGCGACAAAGATTTTCAAGACGTATGGAAGTGAGAGCATTGCGATCGTAAAGGAGAACCCATACCGGCTTGCAGATGACATCTGGGGAATTGGATTTAAGACAGCGGATTCCATTGCACAGAAGATGGGGATTGACAAAGGCAAATTTGTCCGTCTGCGCAGTGGTATTTTTTATACATTGAATAAGCTGGCAGAAGCAGGTCATTGTTATACAACAAGAGAACAGCTGACTGGAAGGGCAAAGGAACTTCTGGAAGTGGAAGAACCGGAGCTGGAGATCACCTTGGATGAGATGATCCGCACGAATGATGTGATCAGAGATGAAGCAGAAGATCGGGAAGCAATCTATCTGCCCCCATATTATTTTTCAGAAAGTGGCTGTGCAAAGCGACTGCTTCGGTTGATGTCCTGTGGAAAGAAGAAATCTGAGGATACGGAAGAAATATTGAAGAAAGTAGCAGCTTCATCAGAAATTACTTATGACGAGATTCAGTGGCAGGCGGTAAAGACAGCAGTTTCTTCTAAGGTCATGGTGCTGACCGGTGGACCTGGAACCGGAAAGACTACAACAACTCTGGGAATTATTTCTGCATATAAGCAGGCTGGATGTCAGATCATTCTTGCTGCACCGACTGGAAGAGCAGCAAAGAGAATGTCAGAAGCAACTGGAATGGAAGCAAAAACGATTCACCGGTTATTGGAATATAAACCTCCGGAAGGCTATCAGAAAAATGAAGAACATCCGCTGGAAGGAGATGTGCTGATACTGGATGAATGTTCCATGATCGATATTATGCTGATGTATAATCTTTTAAAAGCATTGCCGCAGCAGATGTCTCTGATTCTGGTAGGCGACATTGATCAGCTGCCAAGTGTCGGAGCGGGCAATGTTCTCAGAGATATTATTGATTCCGGATGTGTTCCTGTAGTTCGTCTGACACGGATTTTCCGTCAGGCACAGGGAAGTCGGATCATCATGAATGCACACCGGATCAATAAAGGGGAAGGCATTGATATGAGAGGCGGAAAAGATGCCGACTTTTTCTTTGCCACCAAAGAGAGTAATCAGGAAGTGGTGGATACTATCGTCCAATATTGTAAGACGAACCTGCCGAGATACTATCATGTAGATCCACTGCAGGATATTCAGGTGCTGACTCCGATGCAGAGAGGCGAATGTGGGGCAGTAAATCTGAACCAGGTGCTGCAGGAAGCCATGAATCCGTCAAAAATCTTTCTGCGGAGAGGCGGCACACAGTACCGGCTGAAGGATAAGGTGATGCAGATCCGGAATGATTACGATAAGGAAGTATTCAACGGAGATATTGGTACTATCACAAAAGTTGACGTGGAAGAACGAGAACTGACAGTTCTGTTTGATGAACGGGAAGTAGTCTATGATGTGACAGAGCTGGACGAACTGGCGCTTGCCTATGCAGTAACGATCCACAAATCCCAGGGAAGCGAATATCCAATCGTTGTCATGCCATTTACCATGAGTCATTTTGTCATGCTGCAGAGAAATCTCCTTTATACGGGTGTGACCAGGGCGAAAAAGATCCTGGTACTTGTCGGAGAGAAGAAAGCTGTGTATTATGCGATAAAAAATGAAACGACAACTGGCAGAAATACATGTCTGGCAAGACGTCTGCAGCTGGACAGCAAAGAAGCACAGGAAGTGAAGGCACAGCTTTTGAAAGAAGCAGTAGACGAGACCGCAAATGAGAACGGAAGCGACAGTAAGAAGATGATCGTCTATAAGGGCAGCATCCAGCCTTCTATGGTATGTGAGACACCGGCAGTTTATGAGGGAAATCTTTGGAAACGCCTGTCGCAGTCAAAGTTCAGAAGCAGTTTTTCCCTGAAGGCAAACGATCGGAGTTATGTATCAGAAAAGGGAATGGAGAAAGTACGTGAGCATGCCTGCGATTTTATCAGAAAGCGTCTTGCACCGTCAGAAATACCAAATGATGGAAAACAGACACCGATGAGAGGGCATCCGGTTTTTGTAGCCCAGCATGCCACAGCTACCTGTTGCAGGGGATGTCTGGAAAAATGGCATCGTATTCCGAAAGGACGGGAATTGACAGAAGCGGAGCAGGAATATATTGTAAATGTGATCATGGAATGGATCGGTCGGGAAATTCATTGAGAGAATGTCTCGGCTTTGGGGTCTGATTTCTATAGCCGTAATCCTTTAATATCTTTAATACGTGATAAGATTGTATTGCAGCTGCAGCTGATAACGCCGGGCAGTGTAGCAATAAGTGAAATTATGAAACCTGTGGAGGAATATGATAATGTCAAAAGATGAGTATTTGATCACAGATGCGCCTCTTAAAGCGCTGACGGTTTTTGCAATGCCAATGATTTTGGGCAGCTTTTTTCAGCAAATATACAATATGGCTGACTCTATCATCGTCGGCCAATTTGTTGGTTCCTCCGCACTTGCAGCTGTCGGGGCCTGTGCAGCGCTGACCAATGTTTTCATTTGTGTGGCACTGGGGGCAGGTGTCGGTGCCGGTGTGCTGGTGAGCCGCTATTTCGGTGCCAGGGAGTATGGGAAAATGAAGACCATCGTGTCAACATCCTTGTTTAGCTTTTTAATTCTAAGTATAGTCCTTGGGGTTTTTGGATTTTGCTTTTCCCACTGGATGATGAGTGTGTTACAAACCCCTGGCGATATACTGGATGATGCAGTGTTATATCTGAGGGTCTATTTCGTGGGATTTCCGTTTCTGTTTATGTATAACATTCTTTCCAATATGTTTACTTCCATAGGCGAATCAAAAATCCCGCTGGGGCTTCTGATATTTTCGTCAATCTTAAATATTTTTATGGATCTCTGGATGGTGGCCGGACTTGGTCTCGGTGTGTTTGGTGCAGCCCTTGCGACTCTTATAGCACAGGGAATTTCTGCGGTGTTTTCACTTTTGCTTTTCCTTAGCCGGATGCGTCGATATAAAAGTCGCTTTGACTGGTTTGACAGGCAGGAGTTACATTCCATGCTTCAAATTGCTGTACCTTCGGTTCTTCAGCAGTCTACAGTGTCCATCGGTATGATGATCGTACAGGCTGTTGTAAATCCCTTCGGTACACAGGCACTTGCGGGGTATGCGGCGACGATGCGGGTAGAGAATGTTTTTTCATTGATTTTTGTTTCTATTGGCAATGCGGTTTCCCCATATGTTTCCCAGAATCTTGGTGCAAAGAAAATTGAACGGATCAAAAAAGGATATCACGCTGCACTGGTGTTAGATGTATGTTTTGCAGTTCTTGCTTTTATAGTCATTGAAACACTGCACACGCAGATTTCCACGCTATTCCTTGGTAAAGATGGAACTGCCTTGGCCTATCAGGTATCCGAGGGCTATATGAGATGGCTTGGTTACTTCTTCATCTTTATGGGAATCAAAATGGCAACCGATGGGGTTCTTCGTGGTCTTGGGATCATGCGCCCATTCCTCATTGCAAATATGGTGAACCTGGCGATCCGCCTGTCTGTTGCATTGATCTGTGCACCGCGTTTTGGCATTGTATTTGTCTGGCTTGCTGTACCAGCCGGTTGGTTTGCGAACTTTTTAATATCCTATGTGGCTCTTCGGAGATCATGGCCGACTGATAGCAGCACGGAAGAAGGGGATTACAGTTTGTAATATCCTGGCATACAGCACAGAACGTGTGGCACGTACTGCGATCATGATGATATTAAATCTGAGTTTTGCAATGCGGGTACAGATGAAGATGCTGGCATGCGGAAATCATGACAATTTTACCAGAAATCTTCAGGTTCCGCTCAATGCTGTATCAGGTCTATAGTATCTGGCAACAAGTGATGATACAGCTTCCGGGTTTGCAGAGTGAAAAAATATAATTACAATCAATAAGTCAGTGCTTTGATATCTTCTTCCGATACAGCAGGAATAACATAAACAATAGAATTACTGGAAAAATAAGTCCGAATCCCATGCCGATCTTAATATTATTTCCAGCATTCTGAGTGATACGACCAACAATTCCAGGTCCAATGCTGCCACCTAAATCTCCTGCCATGGCAAGAAGAGAGAACATAGCCGTTCCACCTGTTGGAAAAGTTTTTGAGGAAATACTGATGGTTCCAGGCCACATGATTCCAACTGAAAATCCACATGCAATACAACCGATCAGTCCGATGATCGGGTTGGATGACAAAGCAGTAAGCAGATAACAGACAACGCATAATATGCCTGAACCACTCATAAACTTCATTAAATCTAACTGCTCTCCATATTTACCAAAAATTATACGGCTGATTCCCATTGTTACTGCAAACATACATGGACCTGTTAGATCTCCCAGAGCTTTTGATAATCCCAGTGCTGATTCTGCATAAGCAGATGCCCATTGAGCCATTGCAAGTTCAGAAGCTCCGGAACAGATCATCAGACATATTGCAACCCAGAAAAATGGCTTGGAAAACAGATCCTTAATTTCCATTCCAGAACCATTGTCAACCAGAGATTCAATGGGACAGGTCATGAAGTTATAAGTATTAATTGCAGGAATGATTGCCCATATTACGGCGAGCCACTTCCAACTGTCTATTCCAAATATCAGGAAAAATAAGCTGGAAATCAAAATTGTCCCAACAGCTCCCCAACAGTAAAACGAATGGAGCAGACTCATAGTTGCTTCTTTGTTTTCAAATGGACAGGCCTCGATAATAGGGCTGCAAAGTACTTCTATTAAACCACTTCCGATGGCATAAACAATAACACTACATATAATTCCAATAAAAGGATCAGGTAAAAAATCAGGTAAAAATGCCAGTCCAAGCAGACCCAATGCAGCAAATATTTCTGATGCAACAATGCACACACGATATCCGATATGATCTACGAATTTGGCACAGAACAGATCAACCAGAAGCTGTGTGAAAAAGAAGAAAGTGGATATCAGAGCAATGTTACCGAGAGAAATATGGTAGTCACTGTGAAATTTCAAAAAAAGAAGCGGTGCGAAGTTTGCCGCAATAGCCTGTGTGATAAATCCCATATAACAGGCTATTTTTGTCTTATGGTAGTTAGTTTTTTTTACAGCATTCATTTTTTATTTTCCTCTCCGAATGTTTTTAACAGTTTTATGTTCAATCTTCACATTCATCAATACTTCCACAAAAAAGTCTGTTCTGGGTGGTGCGGTTATTTCAATTTTGTCGCCCTCAATGTTGATCTCACTTTCATTCATCCATTTAAAAATCATAAGAATACCTCTTTTCTTTTTTTTACTTGATTATATAGCAAATATTAAATATATACATTGAATTAAATTATAGAAATACTGTATAATATCGTAAAAAAGAAAGAACGTGATATGGGATGGATTATAATAAAATACTTACAGACGAGGAGTTCATGGAAATTAAACAGCATGGAAGCAGTGATTATCCATTCCAGTATTATTATGATAATCTGGAATTGTTTGATTTTCATTGTATTGAGTGGCACTGGCACAGAGAATTTGAGTTTTTATATGTGGAGTCCGGACAAGTTACATGCGGAATAGGAGAAAAACAGATTATATTGTCAGAAGGAGAAGCAATTTTTATTAATTCTAAAATATTGCACCGCTTTTACGCATCATCAGGTGGTATCATTCCTAACTTTGTATGTATGCCGGAATTTATTGCGCCGGAGAACAGCCTGATCTATAAGAAATATATCTTGCCAATCATTTCATCGAATATATATTTCCAGCGTTTTCAGCCTGATGAACTATGGCAAACAAAGATCATACAAACTATGATAAAAATAATGGAAATACAGAGGAATGAGAAAATAAAAGAGCTTGCTACTTTGGCATTGCTGCAGGATTTATGGCTGACTTTTTATGAAAATGTAAAGTTATCTGATAAAGGAGATGTACAGACAGTGGATGAAGTTGCACAGAAAAGAGTGCAGTTGATCATGCAATATATACATGAAAACTATAATCGCAATTTGTCTCTGGATGAAATTGCTTCGCATATAGGAATCAGCAAAAGTACTGCACTTAATTTGTTCCACCGTTTTTTACATACTACACCGGTTAATTATCTGATAGGATATCGACTTCAGGCAGCTTCCTGGTTATTGAAAAATACGAATAAAAAAGTAAAAACGATCGCTTATGAAAGCGGATTTCATAACGTTGATTATTTTTGCAGATTGTTTAAAAAACGTTATCATTTAACTCCATCAGAATATCGCTGCACATGTTTAAAAGTGTTGTCGGCTGATCCGAGTCTTCAGACCTGTAAATAAAGCCGATGCAGGACTTTTGGAATCCTGTATCGGCTTTGTTGATTTTGTAAAGGCTTTGAAAAATTTACTTTTACTGGTTCATCAGTGCTTTGATATCCTCTTCCGGTGTGGTGATAGGTGCAATACCATAATTTTCAACCAGGAAGTTCAGAATATTAGGAGACAGGAACGCCGGAAGAGAAGGACCAAGGCGGATATTTTTGATACCCAGATGCAGGAGGGTTAACAGGATACAGACTGCTTTCTGTTCATACCAGGAGAGTACGAAGGAAAGCGGAAGTTCATTTACAGAACATCCAAATGCATCTGCAAGTGCCACAGCAACCTGGATCGCACCATAAGCATCATTACACTGACCCATATCCATCAGTCGTGGCAGACCACCGATCTCTCCCAGATCGAGATCATTGAAACGGAATTTTCCACATGCCAGGGTGAGAACGATACTGTCAGAAGGTGTCTGTTTCACAAATTCCGTATAATAGTTTCGACCTGGCTTGGCACCGTCACAGCCGGCAACCAGGAAGAAATGGCGGATCGCGCCTGATTTTACGGCTTCTACCACAGTACCTGCATGGGACAGGATAGCTGCATGACCAAAACCGGTTGTCACTTTTTTACCACCGTTGATACCGGAGAACATCTGATCCTCTTTGTAACCACCCAGCTCCAGTGCTTTTTCAATAAGCGGTGTGAAATCTTTTTTCTCGTCAATATGGACAGCTCCCGGGAAGGCAACCACTTCTGTTGTAAACACTCTGTCAGCGTAGCTGCTTTTTGGAGGCATCAGACAGTTGGTAGTGTAGAGGATCGGGGCCGGAAGATGGTCAAACTCTTTCTGCTGATTCTGCCATGCAGTTCCGAAATTGCCTTTCAGGTGAGAGTATTTCTTTAAGAATGGATAGGCATGGGCAGGGAGCATTTCACCATGTGTATAGATATTGATTCCTTTTCCCTCAGTCTGTTCAAGTAAAAGCTGCAGATCTTTCAGATCATGTCCGGTCACGACAATAAAAGGCCCTTTTTCTACCGTAAGTGTAACATCAGTTGGCTCTGGTGTTCCATAGGTTTCTGTATTTGCCTTATCAAGAAGTGCCATGCACTTCAGATTGATCTCTCCTGTTTTGAGTACTGTGGAAAGCAGTGCTTCTGTGCTTTCTTCATAACCGATCTTAGATAATGCCTCGCAGAAGAACTGATTCACTTCGGCATCTTCATAATTCAGAACATTTGCATGATAGGCATAGGCAGCCATTCCGCGGATACCAAAGAGAATAAGAGATTTCAAGGAGCGGATATCTTCATTGGCATTCCACAGCTGCTGAAGATCATATTCCTTTGTTCTGCAGTCAGGAGCCAGTCTTTCTTTTTCAGCTCTGACTTTTTGTATCATATTTTCGATTGCTGCATTGTCAAAACTTACATTTGTAACTGTAGTAAACAGTCCTTCGATTATGATCTGTCCGGTTCTTTTTGAAATAGTTTCCGTGCTGTCGGCAGCTTTAGCCAGACTGATCAATGCACCTGTCAGCTCATCCTGTAATTTCGCTGTATCTGCTTTTTTTCCGCAGACACCGGCATTTCCTGTACAGCCGGTACATCCGACTGTCTGTTCACACTGAAAACAAAACATTTTTTTATCCATTATTGTATTCTCCTTTTATTCTGTGATTTTTCCGAAGGATCTTTCTTATTATTTTATCCTCGGTCAGTAGTATTTATCCTTGGTTTCTGTTAGGAGTATAGTATAATAATTACAACGTGTATGTTTGATTTCCAACAGGAGGATTAATTTTGAAAAAATATTTATCCATTCTAAGAACGAGCCCTTTCTTTAAAGGTCTTACTGATAATGAGATATTATCCATACTGCATTGTGTAAATGCAGCAACGATCTCCAGAAAACGGGATTCTTATATTTTCAGAGCCGGAGACTCTACTGAAGTAATGGGACTTGTGGTGTCAGGCTGTGTTCTTGTTATTCAGGAAGACCTGTGGGGACATCGGAATATTCTGTCAAAATGTCATGCAGGAGATTTTTTTGGTGAACCATATGCAGCAAGTCCGGGAGCTGTTCTGAATGTCAGTGTGGTAGCAGACGAAGATTGTGAGATTATTTTATTAAATGTTCAAAGGCTTCTGGTTTCCTGCCCAACAGTATGTGACCATCATCAGAAGCTGATCCGTAACCTGGTCGGGGTCCTGGCAAATAAGATCCTGATCCTCAACGATAAGATCACACATGTTGGCAAGCGAACGACAAGGGATAAGCTGCTGTCCTATCTGTCGTCGGTATCTATCAGACAGGCATCGTTATCCTTTGATATTCCTTTTGACCGGCAGCAGCTGGCAGATTATCTTTGCATTGACCGTGCGGCAATGTCTTCGGAGATATCAAAGCTGCAAAAAGAAGGGCTTATAAAAACAAACAGAAACCATTTTGAGCTGACTGTCTGTAATGATACGGATTCAGGAATAAAAATGTGATATACATCACGGAAAACGATAAACTTTTTCATTATAATACAAAAGGAATGCGAGACAAGAGTAGTTTATTATCAGAAACTGCAAAAGCTATACCAGCGAGGTTGATACAATGGGACAGATAACACTCAGGGAACTGGAGAAGATGGATTTTTTTAAAGAAATACCAAAGGATATTCTGCAGAACCTGCTTAATGAAAGTAAAGTTGTTTCTTATAAGAAAAAAGAAGTGATTTTTCATTCACGCAGCAGAACAAAAACAGTGTATTTTGTGTATTCCGGAGAAGTGATGCTTTATAATCTGACAAAGCACGGAAATCGAAAGGTGATTTTTATCCTGGGAAAAGGACGGCTTTTAAATCAGAGTATTGTAAGTAAAAAGCCCAATGCACTTTTTTGTGAGGCTGCCTGTCCGGTGCAGATACTGGAAATTGCAGAAGAACCATTCCTTCATCTTATGGAGCAGAGTCATGATCTGACAAGAGCTGTTCTGAGAGAATATGAAAGAAATCTCTGGCGAATGGGCCATCAGTTAAAAAATACGACCGGGAACATGCAGATGGAGCGAAAAATAGCTGCAAAATTGTGGAAGCTGGGTCGTGATTTTGGTGTGGATACGGAAGACGGAGTGATGATAGATATTGATCTTACCATTACCCTGATGGCAGATTTGGTTGGAGCACCAAGGGAAAATGTATCCCGTGCCTGTAAGGTCCTTACAGAC
>OGRF01001957.1_pt1 | contig 12489 bp, 9 predicted proteins | sample 1553381 | NCBI WGS metagenome assembly OGRF01 (sample SAMEA2580060, study PRJEB22360) | human gut metagenome | biome: human gut; feature: human-associated habitat; material: faeces | place: Denmark | collected 2008/2010
AATATCTGTTCTTTGTAGTTAATTAAAAACTACTTTTCATGCAAATATAATGATTATTCCTTATAAAAGCCTACCTTTGTGCTCTAATTAAAAGAAATGATGACATTTAAACAGATGAATATTTCGGAGCCGGTGTGCCGTGCGCTCCTTGAAAAAAACTATTCTACTCCTACTCTTATACAAGAACAAGCCATACCGGAAGCCCTGACAGGGCGTGATTTATTAGGACTGGCTCAAACCGGAACTGGTAAAACGGCGGCATTTGCCATACCTATCATAGAACAATTGCTTGCCGACCCTACATCTCAGCAGAAAGGTGCTCCACGTAAGATTCGTGCTCTTATCCTTACTCCAACGCGTGAGTTGGCAATCCAGATCGATGAATCGCTGGCAGACTATACACGATATACCACGTTGCGCCATACCGTTATTTTCGGTGGGGTAAAGCAGAAGTCGCAAACTGATGAATTGCGCGCCGGAACGGATATCCTGACGGCTACTCCCGGTCGTTTGCTCGATCTGATGTCACAAGGATTTATCCGCCTCGACCATGTGCGGCACTTCGTGCTTGACGAAGCTGACCGTATGCTCGATATGGGATTCATTCACGATGTGAAGCGCTTGTTGCCTAAACTCCCGCCCAAGAAGCAAACCTTGTTCTTCTCGGCTACTATGCCTGATAGTATTGATCGTCTGGCTAAAAGTTTATTGCGCAATCCGGCGAGGGTGGAAGTCACTCCGGCATCCAGCGTAGTGGAAATTATCAGCCAGTCCGTCTATCGTGTGGAAAAGCCTCAGAAGAAGGAATTGCTGGCACAACTATTACTCGGAGAGGCCGGACACCAGGTACTTGTATTTTCCCGTACCAAACATGGGGCAGATAATATAGCGCGCTATTTATCACGTCGTGGCATCACTTGTGAAAGTATCCATGGAGATAAGTCACAAAATTCCCGCCAGCGTGCATTGAGTAATTTCAAGGAAGGTCGTTCCAATGTAATTATCGCTACGGATATTGCGGCACGCGGTATTGATATCAAAGGTTTGGATTTGGTTCTCAACTACGATTTGCCCGATGTGCCGGAAACTTATGTCCATCGTATCGGACGTACGGGGCGTGCGGGTTGCGAGGGACGTGCCATTGCCTTTTGTTCGGGTGAAGAAGCGTCGATGTTGCGTGAGATAGAGAAACTTACAGGTATCAAACTGGAGCAACGGAAACATGATTTACCGTCTTTGGAGGAGACGAAAACAGCTCCGGTTGCCAATGTTGTACGAAAGGTACAAGCAAAAGCACCGGCAGATAAGCAACAAGCCAAGCAGAGCAATAAGAGGCGGGAGAGCAGAAAGCCTGCCGAACCCTTGAAGAATACTCAGCAAGCAATGGTTGTTGCTGAAAAGCCCAAACGTCATAATCGTCCGGCGAAACCGAAATTGGTCCGCGAACCGCAACAAAAGCAATCGGCGGATAAACCGGAACAAGCATCCAGTCGTTCGGCAAAGTTGCGTTCGCGTTATGAAAATTATGAATGATTGGCTATAGTTTATCTAAACGCTTAAAGTTATCCGTTGGCGGAATTAATTCCTTTCTTTTCCGGTTATGAGCTAAATTGATACGCGGACTACGCGGACAAGGCGGACGAACGCGGATTTTATAAGGCTGAAAGCCTGAGGTTACATAGCGTAGGGCAATGCCCTACGTGATTATGTATATCTCTATTTAAGCCCTGAAAGGGCGCAATCAAGCATACACGCTTTATCTCGCCCTTTCAGGGCTCAGAAATGGGGATGTATATTACGTAGGGCGATGCCCTACGCTATATAATGCAAGCCTTTCAGGCTTAAAATTCAGCCCGCTAACTTATCATTTAGCTCATTATTTTTCCGTAATGAATTAATTCTGCCAACGGACTAAAGTTGTATTTCTTGATAAATTAACTTGTAAAATAAATTAGATTTTATGCTTCTTGTTTTGTTCGAAAAGAAGAAAAAAAGTGGTAGTTAAGTACATAGAAAACCTTTTTTATTCTTTTAAAAGTTTGTATATTAGCGCCTTGAAGATACTCGAAAATGTATTTTATTTTTGTTTTTAAGTGTCTCTAACCCTAAGGTGTAAAAAGCAATATGATCGAAAAGAACAAGAGTTTAAGTGTATTTCTCCTTCATTTCTTAGAGCGTTTAAATGGATGTGAATCCATTGAAAAGAAAATCACGGAATCATTGACGGATATTTGTACTTTTTATAAGTTTAAAAAAGGATTTGTCTATCAGACCGATGGTTTTCGCTATTTCTTCCTGAAAGAAACCATTGGAAATGAAGACTATTCTCTGAAGCTTCGCTTTGAGATGAGTGAAATGACCAAAATACATTCCGATCGTATGAAGGTCAAGAACCGTCCTTTTTATGCCAATAGAAACGATGAAAATTCCTTAGTTGATATTGACGTTCTTGATTTTCATAAAACGGACTCCTTGCTGGTCCGTCAATTTGAAGATAGTGAAGGAAAGATTATCGGGTTTATAGGATTTGCGGATAGGGAGAATACAACGCCTTTCACGGATGAGGAATTGCAAACCATTCATCTATTGCTGGGCTCGCTTTCCAAAGAAATAGCCGTTCGTGAGTATAAAGAACGGGAAGTGCGGGCAAGCAACACGCTGGGTAGCATCATGAACAATATGGGAGTCGACATTTATGTGAACTCTTTTGATTCTCATGATATGTTGTATGCCAATGCGTCTATGGCGGCTCCGTATGGTGGCATTAAGCATTTTGAAGGAAAGAAGTGCTGGCAGGCCCTTTATACTGATAAAACGGGCGAATGTGAGTTTTGTCCTAAAAGACATCTGATCGACGAAAACGGTCTACCTACTAAAGTTTACTCCTGGGATTACCAACGCCCGTTCGATCAATGTTGGTTTCGTGTATTTAGTGCGGCATTTCCTTGGATAGACGGCCAGATGGCACATGTCATTACTAGCGTTGATATCGACCATCAGAAAAAGATAGAAGAGGAATTAAGGATAGCCAAGGAGAAGGCCGAAAATCTGGATCGTTTGAAGTCAGCCTTTCTGGCTAACATGAGTCATGAGATTCGTACTCCGTTGAATTCCATTGTCGGTTTCGCAAGTATGCTTGTTGAGGAGGAAGATAAAGAAGAGCGTCAGGGCTATATTGAAATCATGCAAGAGAACACGGAATTGCTCTTACAATTGATATCCGACATTCTGGATTTATCCAAGATAGAGGCGGGAACGCTCGATTTCAACATGGGATATTTGAATATCAGGGACTTCTGTGAAGATATATTGCGTGGTTATGAAATTAAGGAAGATAAACCTGTACCGGTTGTACTGGCTTCCGGTCTGCCCGATTATCGTATCTATACGGATAAGAAACGTCTGATGCAGGTCATCACCAACTTTATAAATAATGCTCTGAAATTCACCAGTAAGGGGCAGATCACTCTGGAGTACCATTTTAAAGAGGGTGCCAATGAAATAGAGTTCTCGGTTACGGATACGGGTATCGGCATCGCACCGGATGCGGTAGGTCAGGTTTTCGACCGATTTGTGAAACTGAACACATTCTCCAAGGGCACCGGCTTAGGGCTGTCCATCTGCCGGAGTATCGTGGAGCACCTTGGTGGCACGATTGGCGCCGAATCGGAAGTAGGAGTAGGGAGTCGTTTCTGGTTTACGCATCCTTGCGCGGAATCGGCCTGATTATGTAGTAGTCTATTATTTATGAACTAAATTTATAAGCTAATGAGAAACAAAACGTGGAAGTATCTGGTTGTTACATCTGCAATATTCGTGTTATCAGCTTGTGGCGGAGGCACAAAAAAGCAAGTAAATGAGGATATTAGTATGGATAGTGTAAATGGGGTGTGCGATGGCCTGAAGACATTGCAACTGGATGAAGTGAAAGTTACCTGGATACAGGATAATGCGAAAGAGCGCCTGATGGAAAGAACGCTTTTTGCGGATGCTGACGATAGTCTGATAGAGAGTTTGAAACTAGAAGGCGGAATACCTTCGTCCATAAGTGCTTTTCTGGTAGAAACGGGTGGAATCCGAATTCTGTTCGATACGGGCATGGGAGCGCCGGATAGCCGTCTGCTATCGGGTTTGGCTTCTTTGGGAGTTACCCCTTCCGATATTAAATATTTGTATCTTACCCATTTCCATGGCGATCACATCGGTGGAATGATGAAAGGGGATAGTGTTGTGTTTCCTGATGCTGAAGTGTATGCATCGAAAGTGGAATATGATGCCTGGCTCAAGATGCCTGTCGACAGGAATGCCCAAGTGGTGAAAACGATGAATGCTTATAAAGACCGTTTGCATCTGTTTGAGTTCGGAGAAACATTGCCGGGCAATGTCGTTGCGATGAATGCTGAGGGACATACTCCCGGGCATACCGTGTTCCGGGCGAACAAATTGTTGGTGATTGCCGATCTTATCCATGGAGCCGCCCTTCAGTTGGAGCATCCCGAAATCTGCGCTACGTATGATATGGATAAGGAGAAAGCGGTGAAATCACGTAAGTATTTCCTTCAATATGCCAAAGACAATGGTTTGACGATGGCAGGCATGCATTTGCCCGCTCCGGCATTCAAATAGTATTTTCCAAATTGGTATTAACAGGGGGTATTTCTTCACCCTCTTTTGATTTTTCCAAAGTTTTCGGACGCTTCATAGGCGAGGGCTTCTTTCCGTATTTACGTTCTTTTTCCCAAGCGGCTTTCCGGGCTTGGTATGCTTCGTATTGTTTTTCTAAATAATTGTCGGCCATAATGTAATCGTTTAAAATAAAGATGCTTATCGTTGGGTAGGCAATGAGAACTCTTGCCAGTCGTACTCCTGTCCGTTTTCATCGGCTACGGCAACGCGTATGATGACTTCTCCCGTCTTTATCCGTTCTCCGGCATTGATGCTGGCGGTATATTTCACACCTTCATGAGGCTTAATCTGCTCTATCATAACCGAGGGTGAAATATAGATACGCTTCATGCCCGTGATTTCGGCCACTACCGGTACTACATTGAAAGCTGTTCTGTTTCCTTCGTTTATGATTTCGAAGATCACTTTACAATTTTCGCCTGAGTTGATTGTGTGGTCGCGATTGGCGTCAATGAAACGTATGTTATGTATTCTCAGATTTTCGATAGCTGATGAATATTGAGGTTGGGGTCTGGACGGTTGAGTCCTTTCTACCCGGTAGCTATATTCTTCTGTCTGCTTGGGGGCGGTAGTGGCATTTGCGATGGCTGCTCCGGCGATGGTTCCGACGATGGTACCAATGGCGGAACCCCGGTAGCCACCTCTCCATCCCCTGTTACTTTCGCCAATGAGGCCTCCGATGGCGCCTCCCACATTTCCTCCGATGGATGCTCCGGCCAACACCGCGCCCGGGTCACCTGCCGCCATACGATTGGTGCTACATCCGCTACATAGCATGGCTAATGCTAATATTCCTATGAAATATGTAGTAATTCGTTTCTTCATATCTGAATCCTTTAATACTTGCATTTTACTCAGTGCACTGAGTGTTTTTACTCAATACAAAGATAACAAATATATTAAATTAATAATCATGTGTTTACGAAGAAAATCCGATTTTTGCAATCAGACAAGTGTTCTGTAATACCTATGTGATCAGCACAACTGTGAGAACCAGATAGTTGGAAAGGTGAGTTTATTGAACAAAAGTTCTTTAGAATATTGTGGGTTTGGAGTATATAGTTTATTTTTACGGGAAATAAAATGTAAGATTGACTATGAGTACTTTTCGTTCTATAGAAGAATTAGTGAAGAGTCTTGAACGCGAGAAAGAGCTACTGAAAGAAATGTTTGCCAAACGGAAGTCGCTTTCGTTTCGTTATGATTATGCGCTTGAGATGACAGAGTATAAAGAAGAACGTGTTCGTTATCTGATCGACTATGGTGTAATACGTGACACGGGCGATTTTCTTGAAATGGAAGATCTTTATCTGAAATTCTTTGAAGACGTGTTGGAAGTGAACGAGGAAATCAATGTGTCTTTTGTGCAGGACTATCTTACCCGCCTCAATGAAAACATAGATTATTACCTGAAAGAAAATAATGAAAAGCGTAAGTATAATTATCAGCGTGAAGTGAAACGCTGTCTGAAAAACATTGCCCTTACTACTGTCCGCAATGTAATGGACCTGAAAAGGAACATGGATAATACTTACAAGAATGAACCCAACTACCAAATAAAAAAAGCGAAGTTGATGAGATTAAGTGAAAAACTCAAGAACATCTCTTTGCTGATAACTAAAAGTGAGGAGCTGATTGATAACCAGCAACCGGTCTTTTTTCGCGTAGCCATGGATGTGCAAATGCGAAATGTGGTGAGCGACGTCAAACTGCAATTGAACGATTCTTATCATAACCTGCTCGAAATTCACCGGCAGATTGTCCATTACCTGAACTTGATAGACTATCAGAACCGTATCTTTGAGAAAATAAGGAAGCTGAAGTATCTGAAAGACCAGTTCCTATTGGAAGAGAACACGACTATTCGACAAGTGGTTTCGCAACGTCATCCGTTATGGATGGAACCTCAGACAAACTACCGCATAAAGTTATCAATAGATTATCTGCGAACTTCGGATGAGGCTTTCCAAGCCGTCAGGAAGTTGGTGGCACAGCAAAAGAACAGGAAGCACGGTCCGAAAAATCTGGCTGAGGCTATCCCGGAAGGATATCTGGATAATCAGTCGCAACGGATTGACGCGATAAACTTGCGGGAAGTGTACAATGCTTTTACGGCATCCGGGATGCATCTGTTTGGTTTCGTGATGAACTATCGTTTTCGCAAAGAAGTATCCCGGGGAGATAAACTGATTTATTTTTGTCAGTTGGCTTCCCAATATGCTGATGAACTCAATTTTATGGAAAGCTATGAGTGCTCGGGCGATGTGGAATATCCTTTGATTTATGCCAAATAAAACTTTTGAATATGAAATATACCGAAGAGATTTTTAATATACTTAGTAAAGGAGGGTTTATTTCCTCGAACAGTATTTCCACTCAGGTGAAGCGTTACTATGATGCTATTGAAGAAGACTTACCCGATTATTATGAATACTATCAGGGAATCGGCCTTTATCTGGAAGGAGGAGACGGTTACTATTATTTTACGCGCAAAGAGGCGAAAGTAGATTTGGAGCGTAAATTGGAGGCTGCCTTGAAATGGATTGATTATATGAGTTTCTTGAAAACCTATAATTCGGCTTTCGGTCCCGGATTCCTGTTTCGTGCTGCTGATATTGAAATTCAGATCGGTTGTGATATGGAGTTGAAAGAGAAAGCTTCCAAACTGTTTTCCGACAAGAAGAAGCATGAGGAAGTAGTGGCTAAATTGATTAATGAACTGGAAAAGATGGGATTTATAGAAAAGGAAAATGAAGTGGACGGGACATACAAAGTGCTGACTGCTTTCCATTATATGGAAGAATTGATTGACTGTATCACTATATCGGAGGAGGTGCAAGATGAGATACCTGAATAAAATTATTTTTCTGAACAGTGCCCATATTCCTTATGCAGAGGTGAAACTGGATGGCAATGTACATTTCATTGGTACGCAGGGAGTGGGGAAGAGTACATTGCTCCGTGCTCTGTTGTTTTTCTACAATGCCGATAAACTTAAGCTCGGCATCCCCAAGGAGAAGAAGAGTTTTGATGCGTTCTACTTTCCATATTCCAATTCTTACATTGTCTATGAGGTGATGCGTGAGAATGGAGCCTACTGTGTAGTTGCTGCCAAGTCGCAGGGGAGAGTGGTTTTCCGTTTTGTGGATGCTTCGTTTGAGAGGGATTGGTTTATCAATGAACATAATGAGGTGTATCCGGAGTGGGGGCATATCCGTGAACGTATCGGTGGAAAACGCCAGATTACCTCGCAAATCACTGTCTACGAGATGTATCGTGACATTATCTTCGGTAATAACCGTAAGCAGGACATGACTCCTTACCGGAAATTCGCTATCGTGGAAAGTGCGAAGTACCAGAATATTCCGCGTACCATACAGAACGTCTTCCTCAACTCTAAGCTGGATGCCGATTTTATAAAAGATACCATTATCCGTTCCATGACCGATGAAGAGGTTTTTGTTGACTTGAGTTTTTATCGCAGCCAGATTAAAGAGTTTGAGCAGGAATATAATGACGTGATGCTCTGGTTTACCAGAAACAAGAATGGGGAAATTCCTGTACGGAAGATAGCAGATAAGGTGATAAATTCGTATCGTGACTTGATTTATTCCCATAAACAGATAGATGAGGAACGTGCTGAGTTGAACTATGCAGAGAAACGAGCGTTACAGGAAATCCCTCATATCAGAGAGAAGATAAACAAAACGGAGACTGAACGTGAACGGGCTATTCGGCTGATTGATGAATTGAGAGAGAAATATAATAAGGAAAGAGATAGTCTCATTAGTGGTATGGGCGGTATTGAAACGCTGTTGAAGCAAGTACGTGAGAAACGGTTGTATTATGAACAAATCAGCATTGAGGAAATCATAAAGCGGGTGGCACAGGAGGAATTGCAAAACGGAGAACTGGCACGCATCTCGACTATGAAGGAAGAACTGACACGGGCCTATCAGGATGTGTTGTCCAAATACACTTCGTTGTTTAAGAATCTGGATGCTGATTTGAGTTTGTTTGAAAATAATAAGCAGACTCAGATTCTTGAAAAAAGATCATCTGTTGCCGGGCGTCAGGAGAAAGCTATGGCGCAGTCTCGTTCCGAAGAGGATAAAGTGCGGGTGGCATCTGAGGAAAAGCTGCAAACGGTGGAGCAACGATTGGCACAACTGCGTGGCGAGGAGATGCAGATGAAATTGAGGCAGCAGAAAGCATTTCATGAAGAACACTATAAGAAAGAAATTTCTGATTGTGAAGCTGGCATTGATGAATTGCTTAGAAGGGATAAGGAACTGGATTTGCAGATACGTCGGCTGCAAATGGATATTGGTCAACAGAGAAATGAATGTGAGCTAAAACGCAAAGAACTGGAGATGGCGGCTCAGAGAAGTATGGATGTAGTACGTAGGGAAAAGACGGATGCTGAAGAACAGTTGCGGGCACTGGATGCATTGATAGAGAAACGGAAAGGTTCTTTTTGCGATTGGTTGGAACAGCATAATCCCGGCTGGCAAGAAACGATAGGTAAAGTGGCGGATGAGGAGTCGGTGCTATACAATCATGAGTTGAATCCCCGTTTGACGGATGATGCCGGAACTCTGTTCGGGGTTTCATTGAACTTGTCGGCCATTGACCGGAGCATCCGTACTCCCGAAGAGATGAAACAGGAACGGGCGGCGAAACAGGTAGTTTATCAGGATTATTGCAACCGACTGACACGGTTGGCGGAGGAATTGAGTGAAAATATCAGTCGCCTGGAGAAGAAGTATTCCAAACAAATCAGGGAAATGGCAGGGCAACAACATCTGATGGAAGCTGAGCGAGGGCAAATTCCTTATAAGCTAAAGAATCTGCAAGCGGATCATGCCACTTGGAAGACGAAGGAAGAAGAGTGGAAAAGAGTACGGATGGAAGAATCTCAGGCTGGTCTGAATGAGATTGCCCGTCGGTTCTATCTGGTGGATGAAGAGAAAAAGAAATATCTGCTGGAGCGTGAGAAACAGTTGAAGGCTTGTCAGAAGAACTATAAAGATGTCAAGACAGAACTTCAGCTTGAACTGGATCGTTATGTTGACGAAGTTCGGCAGGAGATTAATAGTCATAAGCAATTGATTGAAGAACAGAAGAGAGAACTCCGGCAGGCACAGGATGATGAGCTTAATGGTAAGGGAGCTGATATGGCAACCATTCGTAAATATGATGAGAGATTGGCGGAGATCAGGGAAGAGCTGAAGTATATCAGCGAGCATCGCAATCAGGTGGCTTATTATGAAAAGGATAAGCAAGAACTCTTTGATAAAGAACCTGCCATGCGTAGTCGAAAGAAAGAATATGAGGCCAAACTTTCGGCTTTGGATGAGCGGTTTGCACTGCGACGGGAGAAACTGCAAAATGGGCTGAAAGAAATAAATAGTGCTTTGGAAAAGCTAAAGCTGGAATTGCAGATATTAGAAAGCGGATTAACGGAAGCAGATGCTTTTTTGAATGACGAAACCTTTTGTCCGGTCGGAGCGATGGAAGTAGGAGAGAAATCTACCAGAAAAACCTGTGATACTCTTGTGAAGGAACTTAAGTCGCTCATAGTCTCTTTTATCAGAAAGACGGAAGATTTCAAGAAAGCCGTGATGCAATTCAAAGGTTATTTTTCTGCGAAGAATACATTTCATTTCCGCACGGAACTGATTAGCGAACAAGATTACTATGATTTTGCTTCGAACTTATGCGAGTTTGTAGATAATGATAAAATTTCTGATTATCAGAAGCATATCAGTGGTCGATACACTGATATTATCCAGCGTATATCGAAGGAGGTGGGAGACTTGACCCGAAATGAGAGTGAGATTCGTAAAACCATTGGGGATATCAACGATGATTTCATAGAGCGGAACTTTGCCGGGGTGATAAAGGAAATATCCCTCCGTCCCTTGCCGAGCAGTGACAAACTGATGCAGCTGCTATTGGAGATAAAGAAATTCAGCGATGACAACCAGCATAATATGGGAGAAGCGGATTTATTTTCGCAGGCTTCCCGAGAAGATGTCAATGCGACAGCAGTACGTTATCTGTTGTCGTTCATGAAACATTTATTGGACGATCCGGGCAGAAAACAATTGGCTTTGTCGGATACTTTTAAACTGGAGTTTCGGGTTAAGGAGAATGATAATGATACGGGATGGGTGGAAAAGATTGCCAACGTAGGTTCTGATGGAACGGATATTCTGGTGAAGGCTATGGTAAATATTATGCTTATCAATGTGTTCAAAGAAAAGGCATCCCGTAAGTTCGGTGACTTTAAGATACACTGCATGATGGATGAGATAGGCAAATTGCATCCCAACAATGTGAAAGGAATTCTGGACTTTGCCAATTGCCGAAATATCCTTTTGGTGAACAGTTCGCCTACTACATATAATGTGGAGGATTATAAATATACTTATTTGTTAAATAAAGATGGGCATTCTAATACGCAGGTGGTGCCTTTGCTAAAATATAGTAAGGCATGAGAAATGGAAAAGGATATATTATGACTGTGGCTGCGGCACGTAAAGTTGCACGGATGTTGAACGGTGAATCTGTGGGTTATTCTTCGTTTCCTGCATCATTGGCAGAAGAACTATTGGCAGAAGGTGTTTTGGTGCAAAGTGCTTTTGGAAGGCGTGGCAGTTATCGGATATGTGATGTGGAAGGATGTCGCACTTTTTTGGCCCAGCGTTATTCCATAAACGGGAATTTGGAGGAGTGGATTGAGATGATGTCTCGTCAGGAAGCAGTGTCGCGTGCGGAGCAGGTGGCTATGGCAGGCAATTCTAAAGCTCGGAAAGCCCGTGGGTTTAAAGGGTTTCTTGTCAACAGTTATGTTCCGATAGAAGCAAGCTTGTGTGAAGAGGTTTTTGTGATTTATCCGGTGGAAGGTACTTCTGTATTTATAGAAGATTATGAGCACTTTCGAATTCCCGATGATGTGGTTGTGATAGGAATGGAAAATGGAGAGAATTTTCAGCGGATTCGTGGGCAGCAATATTTATTTGATGACTTGAAAGTTCTTTTTGTGTCCCGTTACCCTCAATCAACGGACTTGCGCACTTGGTTGCAGATGATTCCTAATCGTTATATCCATTTTGGTGACTTTGACCTAGCGGGGATTGAAATCTTTCAGAGAGAGTTTTACGCTTTTCTGAGAGAACGTTCTGAGTTCTTTATTCCGGCAGATGTAGAGGAACGGCTGAAGAATGGTAACCGTAGGCTTTATGACATGCAGTATGCCCGGTATAAATTTATGGATATTATGGATGAACGCTTGTTGCCTCTTGTTGAGATGATCCATAGATATGGGAAGGGGTATGAACAAGAGGGATATATAATTTAGATTATAAGAAACGGGCTGAGTTAAATACAATGAATAACGAAAATAAAAACTGTATTTTATGGTAACAATATCTAACTTTGAACGCTATGTTCTTCCTAAGATTCTGGCGCGTGGTGAAGATTATTACGACTCTGGTGCTGTGCTGGAAATTGAAGAAGAGTCTCCGGGGGAATGGTTTGCAACAGTTTGTGGAACGGAGCACTATGAGGTAACCGTATCGCTGGTAGGGGATGAAATTGCTGACTGGGAATGTGATTGTCCTTACGATGGAAATATTTGTAAGCATGTAGTGGCTACGCTTCTGGCAATTCGTGACAATAGAAGCAAAGCCAGCTGTTTTTTATCTGCTATATCAGGTTTTGTATCTATTTTCCTGACACTACCATCCTGACATATTGTGGAGGTAAATAATTATATATAGAGCCATTTTCAAAAGA
>OGRF01001959.1_pt1 | contig 12484 bp, 9 predicted proteins | sample 1553381 | NCBI WGS metagenome assembly OGRF01 (sample SAMEA2580060, study PRJEB22360) | human gut metagenome | biome: human gut; feature: human-associated habitat; material: faeces | place: Denmark | collected 2008/2010
ATATTCGAATTTTAAGATTACCATTCAAAAAGAGGATGGTACAACTTTTGATTTAGAAAGCTTGGAACAAGTTGGTAATTTAATTAAGTTTTCCAATGTCTTTAGTAATAAGGGTGAATATCAAGTAACTTCGCTTCATTATGTATATAATGGACAATCTTATTATTTAAACTTAAGTGATTTAGAAATGGATGTTAAATTTGGTGTGGATCAAGAATATGATGGGTATGATGCTACATTACCGGATTTAACAGAGGATTCAATAAGTTCAGAAGGTGTTATTGAAGTTACAGATGTAAATAAGGCTGAAGAAGAGATTGTGAATGGGGTTGCGAGTCAACCGGCTACAATGTCAGTAGATGAGTTTTCAAGACATGCGACTGGTGGAATGACAATTTGTTTGGATCCAGGACATGGTGGTAGTGATTCAGGTGCTAATGCATTTGGTACAAAGGAATCGGATTTAACTTTAAAGATTGCTCAATATTGTAAGGAAGAACTAGCTAAATATGATGTAAATGTAGTTATGACAAGAACTACAGATACTCGTTTAAGTGAAGAAGCGGCTATGGATTTGAAAAATCGTGTAGAAGTAGCAAAAAAAGCAGGTGCTTCATACTTTATTAGTATTCATATTAATTCAGCAGCAAATAGTGCTGCCAAAGGGGCTGAAGTATATTATCCAAATACAAGTGGTAATAAGAACCTTTCTAGTAATGGTCAAAATTTAGCAAAGGCGATTCAAAGTCAATTAGCTTCATTAGGTTTATATGATCGTGGTATTAAGATTCGTAACTATACAGATGGTACGACTTCTTATGATCCGACTAGTAGTGATAAGGACTATTATGGAGTCATTCGTTATGCCAAAGAAGCGAATATTACAGGATTGATTGTTGAACATTGTTTTATTAGTAATAAAGAAGAGTTTGATAAGTATTTAGGTTCGAATGCTAAGTTACAACAACTTGGTATTGCGGATGCGAAGGGTATTGTAAGTGCACTTGGTCTACAAGCTAAGAATGCCGATATAGATACGTTGGCAGCGGAAAACAGAAATGTTTTAGCGGATGGTACATATACGATTTCGACTTTATTAAATTCTAATTATGTGCTAGATGTAAAAGATGGCTCAACATCAAATGGAGCCAACATTCAATTATATGAAGCAAATGATACGGCAGCTCAACAATTTAAAGTTTCACATGACTCACAAGGTTACGTAACATTTACAAATGTTAAATCTGGAAGAGTATTAGACTTAAATGGAGCAGTTGTAAAAGATGCAGGTAATATACAGCAATACACTTCCAATGGTACACGTGCTCAAAAATGGATTGTAAAGCAAGATGGTAATGGATATGTTGTGATGTCTGCAATAAATCCAAACTATATTCTTGATTTAAATGGTGGATCTGTTCGAAATGGAAGTAATATTCAATTACATTCTGTAACAGGTTCAAATTCACAAAGATGGAATATTACTAAGTATGTAAGTAAAGATGAAAGAATCAATAGTTTGGCGGCACAAAACAAGAACACATTAGCCGATGGTGTATACGAGATCAATAGTGTAAAAAACAGTAATTATACTTTAGATGTTAATTCAGCTTCAACAAGAAATGGTGCGAATGTTCAATTATACTTACGTAATGGAACACAAGCACAAGCATTTAGAGTGAGTCATGATTCTCGAGGTTTTGTCACATTTACAAATGTGAATTCAGGAAAAGTAATTGATTTAGATGGAGCTATCACAAAAAATGGTAGAAATATTCATCAATACGCATCTAATGGTACGCGTGCTCAAAAATGGATTGTACAAAAGAGTGGCTCAGGATATGCGATTGTTTCTGCGATTGACACAAGTTATGTCCTAGATTTAAGAAATGGAACTGTATCTTCAGGATCAAATATTCAATTATATAAGAGTAATAATACAGCTGCACAACAATGGACTTTTAGTAAATATGTAACGGATCGTGAGCTTTGCGATTCGTATGCCAGTCAAAATAAGGGGCGTATGGCAGACGGTGTCTATTACATCAAAAATCAAAATGTAGGCTTTGCATTAGATGTTGCGGATGGAAGTCTATATGGAGGTGCAAACGTTCAATTGTATACTACAAATAGAACAAATGCACAAAAATGGAAAATTACACATGATTCAACTGGCTATGTTTCTTTCCAAAATGTTGGTTCAGGTATGTATTTGACAGCTAGTGGAAGTGGTAGAACAGCTAACGTTTATCAACAAAAACAAACGAATGGCTATAATCAGAAATGGATTGTGATGTTTGATAATAATCAAAATCTACGCATTGTATCTGCCTTGAATTCAACAATGGTATTGGACGACGTTAAAGATGGAAAGATTCAAAGAAGTTCAAATATTCAGTTATATACTTCTAACAACACAAATGCGCAGAAATGGGTATTTGAATATATTAACACTAGCGCAACTGGTGATTTGATGCAGATTATGGGTACAAGCCAGACTACAGTTGCTCAAATGGTTCGTTACTATAATGCGAATGCGTCAGGTTATGATACATTTAAAGCAAAATACAACGGTAAATATAATGGATGTTTAGCTAAGGGTGGAGCTCGTACAATCAATCAATTTGCACAAATTTTCTATGAAGAAGCAACGGCTGAGGGTGTTAGAGCGGAAGTAGCATTTACTCAATGCATGAAAGAAACAGGTTTCTTAAAATATGGTGGAGATGTACTTCCAAACCAATATAACTTTGCGGGTATTGGTGCCACTGGAGCAGTACATGGAGCAAGTTTTAGTAATGTAAGAATGGGTATTCGTGCTCAAATTCAACATTTAAAAGCTTATGGTTCTGTATCCCCATTAACAAACCAATGTGTGGATCCAAGATTTAACTTAGTTAAGCGTGGTAGTGCTCAATATGTGGAATGGTTAGGAATTAAAGAAAATCCAAATGGATATGGATGGGCTACCTCTAAGAGCTATGGTCATGATATTGTGAACATGGTAAATGTGTTATTAAGTAAATAATGATTAAGAGTTCTTCGGAACTCTTTTTTAGGGAAAGGGGTAAAGGGTATGTTATTTCCAAGTGAAGTATTTTTGTTTTTGTTTTTACCTTTCGTATTAGCTGTATATTATCTTGTGTTAAGAAAACATACAGTGGGTAAGAATATATTTCTATTTATTATGAGTTTATTATTCTATGCATATGGAGAACCAAAATATGTGTTCTTGATGCTGTTTATGATTCTATTACATTATGGACTAGGTTTATTAATCAATAAATATTCAGACGATAAGAGAACGCAGAAGTTGATTCTATTCTTAATGGTAGTAATCGATGTATGTATACTGGGATATTTTAAGTATTTGAATTTTATTGTTTCTATTTTCACGGGTAAAGCAGATACGTTTAAAATAGCTCTTCCAATTGGAATTTCTTTCTTTACATTTCAAGCTATTTCTTATGTAGTGGATGTATATCGTGGTAAGGGGAAGGTACAGACTCAATTTTTAAATGTTGGTTTATATATTTCTTTGTTTCCACAATTGATTGCAGGTCCTATTGTGCGTTATGAAACTGTCGCAAACGAAATAGAAAATCGTAAAGAGAATTTAAATGATTTTGCGGTGGGTGTAAATCGTTTTATTATTGGTTTAGGCAAAAAGGTATTATTAGCCAATCAATTTGCGGTTGTTTCGGATACTGTATTTGGAAATGTAACAAGTACAGGAACAACCAATTCATTCTTATTATTATGGATGGGAGCGATTGCGTATACGCTTCAAATCTTCTTTGATTTTGCAGGCTATTCGGATATGGCGATTGGTTTAGGCCGTATGTTTGGTTTTCATTTTTTAGAAAACTTTAAGTATCCATATATTTCTAAGAGTATTTCAGAATTCTGGAGAAGGTGGCATATTTCTTTACAAACATGGTTTAAAGACTATATCTATATTCCACTAGGTGGTTCTAGAGTAACTAGTAAGGCTCGTTTAGTGTTCAATATCTTTGTTGTATGGTTTTTAACGGGTGTTTGGCATGGTGCAAACTGGACTTTTATTGTATGGGGACTCATGTATTTTGTGCTTTTAATACTAGAAAAATTCTTTCATATGGATGAGAAAATGGGAATATTTAAAAACCTATATACAATGTTCTTTGTCATGATGGGATGGGTATTATTTAGAAGTGATAGTTTAAGTGCTGCACTTGTATATGTTCGTTCTATGTTTGGATTTGGTTGTAAAGGATTTATAGATGCCTATGTGATTCAATATTTCAAACAATACATTCTATATTTTATAATGGGTATTCTTTGTTGTTTTCCTATTTTTAAAAATATCAATCGTATATTTAAAAAGAATATGGTTTATAACTTGTTGTATGTCGTGTGTATGTGTGGAATCTTGTATTTGAGTATTATATTTATTTTTTCGAATGCATACAATCCGTTTATTTATTTCAATTTTTAGAAGGAGTTCTAATTTCTAGGAGGGCACCATGAAAGAAAAAATAATAATGATCGTATTTTGTTTCGTGATTTTTGGTATTTCCATTTCAACACTATTTAATCAAACTGTTTCTTTATTTAAAAAGGATGAAAAGGTGAGTGATGTTGTTAAGGGGCATGAACAAGAAACAAAGAAAGATAAGTCAGGAGTAAAGGGTGCAGTGGATTCTTTTACGTCGAATTTAACGGGTAAAAAAGAAGGGGCAAAAGCAGCTAGTGAAGTAACAAAGAAAACTTCAGGAAATACATATATTGAATCGACCCAGGTATTACTTGGAAAAGAAGATTGGTTATTCTATAAATCTACAGAGGATGGGGATCCGATTTCAGATTATCAGGGTACAAATCATTATGATGAGGCTACTATGCAGGCAGTTGCGGATAAACTAACGAATGAAAGAAATCAATTCGCAAATTATGGAATAGATTTCTATATTCTTTCAGTTCCAAACAAATCGAGTGTATATCCTGAATATATGCCAGACACAATTGAAAGAAAAGATACAACATCAAAGACAGATTTATTGATGAAGTATTTAGAAGAGAATACGGATTTAAATGTCGTGGATGCAAAACCATCACTTGTGAAAGCTAAAAAGAAGAAACAAATCTACTATAAAAGTGATACACACTTTAATCAGATTGGTGCATTTGTGACAGTACAGGCACTAAAGGATAAGATTGATGGTAAAACAGATACTTTGAAGGATGTTAAGTTTGGCAAAATCACAAATCATTATTCTGGAGATTTAGCACGTTTATGTGATATGCAAGATACTTTTAATAATGATATTCAATATCAATTGGATGCGGCTACAGTAAACACTAAGATTAAATCAAATAAAAGAATATTAGTAATCGGAGATTCTTTCTCAGAAGTCATGCAAAGTATTATGAGTCAATACTTTGCAGAAGTAAAAACTGTAAACATTTGGTCTTTTGAGCCGAGCTTATTAGATGAATATAAGCCGGATATTGTAGTATGGGAACATGCAGAAAGATATACAGATCGTTTCAATTGGATCTCATTATTTGGTTAGATATGTTAATAAAATATAAAAAGTTATAAATAAACACTTTAATTTAAAAAACATCATATTATATAGTAGCAAATAATACTATTCTTTGATATAGTTGAAGTAGAGTTTCACCTATAGAAAGGAAAATATAATATGAGGAGAATTTTAGGTGTATTTATGGCGTTGTTTATGTGTTGTGTACCAATTGGTATACAAGCAGAAGAGGGGGTGTTATCTTTTGAATATACAGGTCAAAAGATAGAGATTGATGATGCAATTGGTTATCATCTAATTGATGATGATAAATTTGTATTTAAAGCTCCAAAGGATTGTGGAAGGTATCGTGCTTATTATTCAGATGGTAGTTATATTGAGTATGAAATTACTCCAAAAGTAGTTCATGTGAAAGTAAAATATAAAAAAGATTGGAGACCAGGGGATCCAGAAGAAAATCGATATTTATGTGAGTATGATGGTGACTATGAATTTATATTAAGTTCTTATGTAAACGGTGATTTTAAAACAGATTATGATGATAACTACAAATTTGAATTTGAGCCAAAGAATAAGAAGGATGTAGAAATAGTTAAAACAACAATAACTCATCCAGATGTTGAATATGTTTATACAGGTTCTGATATCGTGATTGATAGTAAAGTGGATTCTATTAGTCCAATTGCATTTAAGAATGTTGGAGAATACATTGTAAGTTTCAATGTTGATTCTAATTATTATGAATCCATTCCCTTCAAGGTTACAATTCTTCCTAAAACAGTACAATTAAGATTGAATAAGTATCAAAAGTATGTTGGAGAAAAAGATCCTGTATTAGAAACAGATGATTACATATTAACAAGAGAAGTTGGCGAAGATGTTGGCAATTATAAACTTACTGCAAAAAGTAAATCAAGAAATTATAAGTATGAAATCATTGAGAATGATGTATTTACAATCTTAGAAAACAAATCTCAACAAGTAAAACAAGAGGTAACTAATCCACCAAGCAATGATGAAAAAAGAGAACCATTACAATCAGTTAATGTTTCGAATAAAGATAAAAACAAATATGCAGATGCTTCGGATAAGAATACAAGTATGAACATTGAAACTAAAGTAGATAAAGAATCTGCGAAAACAGAAACAAAAGTTGTAACAGGCGTATCAAATGTAGCATCAACGTATTTTTCTTTAATGGTTTTATGCACAGTTGTAATTATTAGTTTAAAAGTATATCGTTGAACTATGATGAGAGAGATTTATTAGAAAAAGGATTTATTTTAAATGTTTTATGAAGCATTCATTAACTATACTTATTAGTGTAAGATTACTTCTAATATCCTGATTATATACATAAAAAATATTGAAAGCCGTTCGAATAACAGTTTATTTTAAAATCGACAAAGATGACGAAAGTATTAAAATGGTTGAAAAAAAAGGACCCGGACAACTAAATAAAATAAAATGTTGTCCGAGCCCAAAATTAGCAATAAACCGTTTTGGAGTATATCCGCCCCTTAAATTCTTGGAGAGCAAATTCATCTAACTCCATCCAAATTTATTGCGGCCATTTTTTTGTTATTTGAGTTTTGAATAATCCTCTCGAAGTGATCTGCCTTTTAAAAGAATTGTATAAGATGAGTTTCTAATACGATCTAGAATGGAATCAGCGAGTGGTCCATCACCTAATTTGCCAATCCATTCTTCAGGAGCCCATTGACTGCAGTAGATAGTTGATTTTTTATCTGTTCTCGATTGTATCACTTCAAATAAATCGTTTTGTTCACATTCACTGGTGGCTGTTAATAAAAATTCATCCAGAATCAAAAGATCAACTTTGGAAAAGTTCTTCATATATTTTTTTGTAATATCCTTGAATCTTAGCTTCTTCAATTTCCTGTAACAAGTCATGTGGAGACGGTAGTATTGATGTCAAAAGTGAACCCAGGCAAGTAGAAAAAGCACTGTAAATAAAAGGCTTTTCAGAGAGCTATCGTTAAAGAGTACGATTGGCTGCTGGAAAGTCTTTCTTTTTATGTGAAGTAATGACTTTGTGGAAACTGGTCCAGAATGCAGGGTTGACACTAGGGAATGTATATCAAGGAAAAATTAACCCTAGGGTTCACCTTATAACGATAAGAAAAATGAGAAAAACAGCGGCTGGAGAAGTTTCCAGCCACTGCACGTCATTCACGATAATTCTTATTGTAGAGCTCTTTTGCGTATGACTGCATCTTTTTTACGTAATGATATGCTTGGCTCTTTCCCTTCTTCAAATCGACCTGTTTCAGAGCATTGCTGATTTGTGGATCTACCATCAGAAGGGAGAAGATAGCTTTTGCTTCTGGGTACTTAAGAGACACCTCATTGATGAGATCGTCGATCATAGTAAGAATGAGAACTGAGTTTTCAGTTGAAGTGTTATCTGTTGGTTCCCATCCGCTGCGATTAGTATCGTCGTCGCTGTTATCATCCATAAACTTGTCAAATGAAATATAGCGAGAGAAGTACTGGTCCTTTTCAGGACGTTCGCACTCTTCGCATTTATTGCACTTAGAGCAGCGGATGTATTCGCCCTTGGAATTTAGAATTAAACATCTTTTTTTGCGAGTCGATTCAAGATACGCATCTTTTTCTTTCCAGAATCTTTCCATGTAGGATTCGACATGATCCTTAGAGATAGCTGTGAAACCTACAAGAATCTTTCTACCGCGAATATTCCAGGTTTCGAAGTTATCTTCGATAATGCCATCATTACGCTTGCGAATACCGTCTCTAATATCCTGATGGTAATTCTTTAAAACTTCATGTGCTAAGAATGGAACCAATGCCTCATTCTCTTTTGGTGTTACACCGTCGTAGCTGCGTTTGTTACTGTAATCGTAATTTTTCTCTGCCATGTGGCTTTCCTCCTTGGGTTGACACGGAGGAAATTCCACATGTGCGATACCTGAATATAGTTGGCCATTGCCATAGCGAGTTTCCTCCTATTGGTTTGGCCAGCTTGTCCTATTCAGCTGGTTTGGTTATTTAGTTGTTCATCAGAGTCGGATAGGACCGTTCTTGATCAGGGAACGCCGATCCTGATGAGTGGCACCTTTAACGTCGGCCTCTGGACAAAATCAAGAAAAAATTTCTGCGATAACATAAATATTTACATCAATGCATAGAAATCTAAGCGTTAAACTGTTATAATGAATAACGATAAGGCGCTTAGAACGCTTCCTCTTGATCTACTATCATCATAAACTGTTGAGGCAAATAAGTATTTGCCATCGTTTTACCACTGTTTTGCCAAACTTTTACTGGCATGAAAGGAGAATGGGGAATTGAATGAATTAATATTGAGTACATATATCCAAATCATGCAGGATGGATTGGTAGAACATAATAAGCAGGAAGTAGCAGGAAGGTTCATCCTCGAATCTATAGCTTTGCAAGAGACTGCATGTGTGATGACTAATTTGGATGCAAAAAAAATAAGCCGTTTGGTTAGCAGGAAAGATCCTGTTCCAGACGACATTAAGCAAGCATCGTTAAAAAGTGCGGTAGTATTGGGCGTAAAGAACTATTTTAGAGATAAAGTTGTTTCGGATTTGAATCCGTACACACAAGATGACACGTTGCAGAAAATAATGAATGTTATTGTTCAAGATGTTCAAATATCAGACAAGCTTAAAGATAGATTTAAATGCATTTATTGTTCAGATGATGTTGCTGAATTTTTATCAGAAACCTTTTTGTATTGTTTGCAAAGAAATAATAAAGTTGTAGATAACAAGGTTGACTATCAAGATGTACCACTATTGGCGGAAGTAAGTTACGAGTGTCCCTTACTTCATGTGAAATTGGTGGAAGATGTAAAAGGGGTCCCGAAGAAAAATTACGAGATTACTCAAATATTCCCAGATGGAATTTCTACAGAGTTAGAAGAAGCATTCTCAAGGATACAAGCGAAACCTAGTAATTTAGATGATCCTTCAAATTTAATTGCATTAAGCGTTGAGGCATCAGAAAAATATTTATTGAAGCCAACAGAAGACGAGTATCGTCAGCTAGTTAAAATAAAGAGAGTCGTTGGTAGAAAGTACAAAGCGTTGAATGCAATAAATCGAATTGATCTTGAAGAAGAGATTAGGTTGGCTTTAAATGCATTGGTAGAACTGACGACATCAAAGCAATTACCACAGCTAGAATATGAAGCTCTTAGAATAGACGAGAAAGTGGATGATATCTTGTTACAGAATGAAGTGCAAGGTCATGTCTTGCTTTACTATCGATACATAGAGTCCATTTTTTCAGAGTCAACAGATAATTTCGATGAAATAGCAGGAGAAGTAAAACTAAGTTCGCAGAAGCTTGAAAAATCGGGAATGACACAGGAAGAAGTAATTAATGCTTTAGCTGAATGGATACATAATAAAGCGTTTATGAATGGGGCAAAAGGGTTGTTAGCATGTAGGATAGTAGTATGCTTCTTTATTCAGAATTGTGAGGTGTTTTATAGATGAGATTTCCAAGCAAAGTGACTTCGTATAAAGAAAGTACTATAGCTCTATTTCCTGTTGTTTTGAGTCAATTAGAAAAGAAGGACTTAACACCTTCAGAACTATATAAAAAAGTGAAAAACAAGGTATCCGGCGTACAAGAATACTTAGAAATATTAGATTGTTTATATGCCTTAGATAAAATTGAATTGGAAGGAGAGGTGATTCATTATGCTGAAAGAGATATATTGCAGTAAGTTTAAAATTGGCGGTAAAAATGGTGAGACACGTCCAGCTATTCAATTTCACGAGGGTTTGAATGCGGTAATTGGAGATGGCAATAGATCGAATTCTATTGGAAAATCCACAATGCTTATGATTATAGATTTTGTATTTGGTGGAACTGACTACATTCATAAATGTGCAGCGGTCCATCAACCTGAAAATGTTGGTGAGCATAATATCTGTTTTACATTTGAGTTCGATGGTAAAGAATATTCATTTCTTCGAAATAATGTCAAATATCAGGAAATAGTAGTGTGTAATAGGTCCTATAAACCGATTGAAAATAAGGCTCCTATTAGTTTAGACAATTACATGTCTTTTCTTGCTGAGAAATATGATGTGAATATAGAAGGGTTAACTTGGCGAGGGGTGATGTCAAAGCATATAAGAGTGTTTAACAGAGATACTATGGATGCCTCAAGACCGCTTCAAGCATCAAAAGATGGTAAAATAGCAGACGATATAAAAAGATACCTAAAGCAATTCGGTAGATATGCTGTTGTAGAAAAACAGATTAATCAAGCAAAAGCTGCAGATGAAGAAAAAGAAGCATTTAGAAAGTCTGTAGCATTTGAACACATTAGAATGGCAAAAAACGATACAGAGTATAAGGATAATGAAAATAAGGCTGTAGAATTAGAAATCCAAGAGAAACAATTGGCAGAGAATAGCAGTAAAGGTCTGTTGGAATTAGATGATATGCAGGCTCAAAGGATCAATGAACTGAATATTCAGCTTATTAGTTATACAAGGCAAAGAGCAAAGGTACAGTCTCAATTAAATTCACTAAGACGAGAGATGGCTGAAGGGAAAAAGACATTTAAACGTACATATTCAGATTTAGAAAAATTTTTCCCTGGTATCGAGTTTAGGAGAATTGAAGAAATCGAAAGATTTCATTAAAGTCTTTACAAAGTATTGACTTCAGAGTTTAAGGATAGTGAGAAGGATCTTGCGACAACATATGTTTTACTTGGCAATGAAATTGCAAAGTTAAAAGAGCAGATTGTTGAGGTAAAAAGTATACCAAATGTAACGCAAGCGGTTCTTAAAGAATATGCACGTATTACAACAGAACTAAGTAACGTTAAAGCGGCAAATGAAAATTATAAGACATTTGATGGCTTGAAAGCGACAGCAAAAGAATATGCAGCAAGACGAGATGAAGTGATTGCTGAACAGCTGTCAGTTATAGAAGATTTGATTAATACAAAGATGAAGGGAATTACAGCTCGTATTGTAAATGATATACGAATCATACCTCCAAAACTTCACCTTGAAAAAATGAATACATATTCTTTTGATACTAAAGGGGATGGAGGAAGTGGTACTGCTTTAAGAGGTTTGATTACATTTGATCTTGCAAATATGGCAGTATCAAATATTCCTTTTGTTATACATGACGCTGATCTAATGGATCCAATAGAAAAAGACACGTTAACAAAAATAATAGCTGAATATGATTCTGTAAAAAAAGATCATAAGCAGGTCTTTGCATCGTTCAGATCATTTGAATTTTATGCTGAGGAAGCTAGACCGCTTCTTGAAAGTTGTAGGGTAATACAGCTTGAGGCCAAGGGTCAGGAACTGTTTGGCTGGGCGTGGAACAAAGAGGTTGAAAAAGAAGAGAGCTAAGGTAATGATTATGGTTAAGAAAAACACAGAACTTAAAACACAATTTAGTTACAACCCATTGTGGCATCTGCTGATTGACAGAGGAATCAAAAAGCAAGAATTGCAAAAGATGAGTGATGTTAGCGCCACATCTATTGCAAAAATGGGTCGTTGTGAAAATGTTACTATGGATGTGTTGCTAAGAATTTGTGAAGCTTTGGATTGTCAATTGTCTGATATTGTGGAGCGAGTACCAAGACAAATAGAAGAAAAATAATGATTAAAGAATTATACCAATGTCATTAAGTTAAGTGAATACGGACCCAGATGTTATGGCTATGAAGGTGGGGTTAATTGATATTACAAATTCAATCCACTTATCACAGTGTAAGAGTAAAATCAGTATGGCTGAGCTGGCTAATATTATAGCAACTATTCCTAATATTGATGATAGAATAGCAGCAGGAAATCCTGAGGTTGTAAATGTAATTGCAAGAAGTAATGGGAAAATAAATCTTTTCTCATTTGCTTCAAAGTATTGTTGCTATCATAACAGAAATCTGTATG
>OGRF01001969.1_pt1 | contig 12416 bp, 14 predicted proteins | sample 1553381 | NCBI WGS metagenome assembly OGRF01 (sample SAMEA2580060, study PRJEB22360) | human gut metagenome | biome: human gut; feature: human-associated habitat; material: faeces | place: Denmark | collected 2008/2010
GTTCACGCCTCAGCTCTTTTATAAGCTCGCCAACGTTCCACTTTTGATTGTGTGCTTAACGACTCAAAGGTGCTTCCTGCGAGGATATACGGCGAGCGTGAGGACACAGGCTCGTTCATTGAGTTTTTGCTTGTGGAGCAGAAAGAGAACATGGTCTGGGAGATTCTTTGCAGACCTGGCAAAAAAGCCAAGATCGGCACTAGATTTGTTTTCGGCGGTGGTAAGCTGAAGGCTGAGATAATTGATGTGTTGGAGGACGGAAACCGTATCGCACGATTTGAGTGCGAGGAGAATTTCTTTGCCACACTTGACGAGATAGGTCAGATGCCTTTGCCGCCTTATATTACTGAAAAGCTGAAGGACAAGGACAGATACCAGACGGTTTATGCTCATGAGCTTGGCTCGTCTGCTGCGCCGACTGCCGGTCTGCATTTCACTGAACAACAGCTTGAGGACTTAAAGGCAATGGGTGTGAACATTGCGTATGTTACTTTGCACGTTGGTCTTGGCACGTTCAGACCTGTTAAGGAGGACAAGGTCCTTGACCATAAGATGCACAGAGAGCACTATGAGCTTAGCCGTGAAACCGCAGACATGATAAACGAAACGAAGAAAAATGGCGGACGTGTTATTGCGGTGGGTACTACTTCATGCAGGACGCTGGAGAGTGTGGCGGCATTCAATGACGGAAAGATAGTTCCATGTGACGGTTACACGGAGATATTTATTTATCCTGGCTTTGAGTTCAAGGTGCTTGACGGACTTGTTACTAATTTTCACCTGCCTGAAAGCACGCTTATAATGCTTGTTTCTGCATTTATGGGATACGAGAACACTATGAACGCTTACAAGATAGCGGTTGAAGAGAAATACAGATTTTTCAGCTTTGGTGATTGTATGCTCATAATATCTGAGTGAGGAATTAAGGTATCGTCTGCAGCGATGATATCTTATTTCAAACTTTGTTTTACGGAGGTTTTTTCTATATGAATGACATTAAGTCAGGGGAGAAGAAACGACTGTATTTATATGACAATCTGAAATTTCTGCTTATAGTGCTTGTGGTCTTGGGGCATTTGATAGACGACAGCACTGTCAAGCTTTTTGGTGACGGCGGCGGTGAAACAGGTGTACCGCAGGCAAAGGTTTTCAGCGGCGCATTTGTGTTTCTGTATGCTTTTCATATGCCGTTGTTTTTATTCATATCAGGACTGTTCAACAGGGGGCATGATGACGGCAGGAAAGTGCTTGGAAAGACGCTTGGATTTGTTGTTATCGGAATGTTAATGAAATGCCTGAATTATTGGTCGCAGGTGAGATTTCAGACGGATTTTGACAAGGAAAACAGTGATGGAGAGATATTCTTTGACCTTTTAGGCGGCGACGGTGTATATTGGTATATGTTCGCAATGGCGGCGTTTATGGGGCTTTGCTATCTGTTAAGAAACAGCAGACCTTGGGCGGTGCTTACGGCGGCTATGGTGACGGCACTTTCGGCAGGGTATGACCCTTGCGTGGGCGATGAATATGAGCTATCCAGGATAGTGGTGTTTTTCCCGTTTTACTACTGCGGATATGTGCTTGACCCTGAAAAGGTGGCTGATTTTGTGAAGAAGTGGTATGTAAGGGTGCTGTCCTTGGGAGTGATAGGCATTTGGGCTTATTTCTGCTTTGGAAAAACAAAGCTTGTTTATCCGCTGAGAATGCTCCTTACGGGAAGAAACTCTTATTTTGCCATATCTGAAGCAACGGACATGGATTGCACTTTTTTGAGCAGGCTTCTTGTTATGGGTATCTCGGCACTGCTTTGTTTGGCGGTGCTTGGTATTGGGCTTGATGTGAAGATCCCACTGATAACAAAGTGCGGCTCCAGAACTTTGCAGGTGTACTTCTGGCACAGAACTATAGTTTATATGCTCACATACTATGGTTATCAGGCATATCTTGCAAAGGCTTTTCCTGAACGTTGGGAGCTTTATTTGGCACTTACAGCGATACCTATTGTATTGGTGCTTTGCATAAAAATATTTGGTGTGCCTCTGGATATGGTGCTTAAAGGAATAAGGGGCAGGAATGATATCATAAAGGAGAACGGAAATGGAAAATAACTTTTTTAAGAGCGTTATTGACGCAGACGATGCACCTGTGGTTATTTGCGACCTTGAGCATACGATAGTATATATGAACCCGACAGCGGTCAAAAGATATGAAAAGCGTGGAGGAGCGGCTCTTGTGGGCAGGTCCATAAAGGGCTGTCACAACGGGGATTCTAATGACAAGATAGAGCAGGTCATTGCATGGTTCAAAAAGGACAAGGGTAACAACAAGGTGTATACTTTCCGCAACGAAAAGGAAAATAAGGACGTTTACATGATAGCTCTCAGAAATGATGAGGGAGAGCTTATTGGATATTATGAAAAGCATGAGTACAGAACAAGAGAAAGTATGGCTATGTACGATCTTAGAAATGGTGAGAATTAATGGATAAGATCATTGATCTTTCGCTGCCTGAAAAATGCAGGATACTTGCTGTCAGTGATATCCATACCCATTGGCAGCTTTTTGATAGACTGCTGAAAAAGGCAAAATATGACCCGCAAAATGACTATCTTGTGATAGTCGGCGACATACTTGAACATGGCAGTGACAATATAAAGACCCTTGAATATGTCAAGGCTCTTTGCGATAAAAGTGACAAGGCAATATTATTAATGGGCAATAATGACATAATGTGTTCAAGAATGGCTTATCACTATGAGTTCAAGCGGTTCCAGCAGCAGTTTTACCGCAATGAGCATAACACGTTCAGGCAAATGGCTAATACGCTGGGATATGTTGACTGCTGGGAGGGCAACTGGCTTGAGATAAGAGAAAAAGTTGTAGAGAAGTATGGTGAGCTGTTATCTTTTATCAGAGAGCTTCCAACGTGCCTTGAAACAGAGAAATATGTTTTTGTTCATGCAGGGCTTGAAAACCGTCCTGATTGGAGAAATACAGATGATATTTATGCTATAACTGTTCCGTGGTTTTTGCGGAAAGAAAATCCAACAGGAAAGCAGCTTGTATTCGGGCATTATCCCACATATAATTATAAGCGTTCAAATATGACTAATCTTCCGATAATCGACAGCAAAAAGAAAATGATATGTATTGACGGCGGAATGACTATCAAGAAGGCTTGTCAGATGAATTTGTTTATCATTGATAAGTGCGGCGAGAATTATTCTCATAGAATAATTTGGGATACAGATGTGCCAAAGAAAACTGTCTTAAAAGATTTTTCATGTGACAAGAAACCTGTTTATATTGATTGGGAAAAGCAGGATTTAACGATAATTGAGAAAAATGGATATATGACAAAGGTCAGAGATGAGTATTCAGGGGGCGAGGGTCTTATTCCTGACCGTGAAATATACTTTTTTGATGAAAAGCCTCATGTATATCAGTTTTTGTCATCGTTTCCTGCTGTCAGAAAAGGTGAGCGGGTATCGGTCTTTGATGAAGATGAAACAATGTCTTTGGTAATTACGGAAAATGCCACAGTCGGCTGGCTGCCGTCTGATATAATAGAATGATAAAGGAGAATTTATGTTTACATTACTTAAACAAGAGGGTGCAGCTCGAAGAGGGCAGTTTGAAACTGTTCATGGAACTATACAGACACCTGTATTTATGAACGTGGGAACTTCGGCGGCGATAAAGGGCGGAGTTTCTTCCATTGATTTAAAAAATGAGCTTAAAACTCAGGTGGAGCTTTGCAATACCTATCATTTGCACGTCAGACCGGGCGATGACATTATATACAAAATGGGCGGACTTCACAAGTTCATGAACTGGGACAAGCCTATTCTTACAGACAGCGGCGGATTTCAGGTATTTTCTTTGGCCAAGCTGCGTAAAATCAAAGAGGATGGCGTGTACTTCAACTCTCATGTTGACGGTCGTAGGATTTTTATGGGTCCTGAGGAGAGTATGCAGATACAATCGCACCTTGCGTCTACTATCGCAATGGCGTTTGACGAGTGTGTGGAAAACCCTGCTGAGCATAGCTATTCAAAGGCAAGCTGTGATAGAACGGTAAGGTGGCTTGAGAGATGTATCGCTGAGCAGAAAAGGCTCAACGGACTTGAGGAGACTATAAACAAGCATCAGATGCTGTTCGGTATCAATCAGGGCTGTACTTATGAGGATCTGCGTATCGAGCATATGAAGCGCATAAGAGAAATGGAATACTGTTCGGGCTTTGCTATTGGCGGTCTGGCTGTGGGTGAGCCTACTGATGTGATGTATAACATTATCGAAAAGGTCGAGCCTTTTATGCCAAAGGATAAGCCGAGATATCTTATGGGCGTTGGCACACCGACAAACATAATCGAGGCTGTTTACAGAGGCGTGGACTTCTTTGATTGCGTAATGCCAAGCAGAAATGCACGTCACGGAACGCTGTTCACATGGAACGGCATTATGCACATCACTAATAAAAGGTATGAAACTGACCCCAGACCTATTGACGAGCATTGCGATTGTCCTGCTTGCCGTAATCACAGCAGGGCATACATTCGTCATCTGTTCAAGTCTGAGGAGCAGTTGGGCGGCAGGCTGGCAGTTATGCACAATCTGTATTTCTACAACACGCTCACGGAGAAGATAAGAGAGGCTCTTGACGAGGGCAGATTTGAGCAGTTCAGAAATCAATACAGCTCGCTTCTTGCTTCAAAGTGTGAGGATTAACAAAATATAACGGTATGACGCTGTTTTCGGAAAATGCAAAGATGTTATTTTGTATTTTCCGAGATGGCGTTTTTTTGTTGGGTGGGGGCTATTTTATTTGATGAAAGCATGGGTTTGTTGCTTCGACTGGCGAACGCTGTTCGCCCCTACAGAAAAGGTGTGGTAGCAGATGTAAAAAGTGTGGGTGCAGATAAAAATATAAGGGAAGTCAAGATTGAATGTAAAGCTGTTTTTATAAATTATACAGGGGGATTATATGAGTATTTTTGAGCTTTTTCTTACTGCGTGTGGACTTTCTATGGACGCTTTTGCGGTATCGGTGACTAATGGGCTTTGTGTCAGAAAGGGGAGAGTTAGGGGAGCATTGATGTGCGGTATTATATTCGGGCTTTTTCAGGGGATAATGCCTGCAATCGGCTATGCGCTGGGCATGAATTTTGCGGAGTACATAGAGAGGTTCGACCACTGGATAGCTTTGATACTGCTTGGGTTCATAGGGTTGAACATGATATGCGGTTCGGGGGACGATGAGATCCAGACAGGGGGCAGGCTCACTTTCGGGGCGGTGCTTGTGCAGGGATTTGCCACCTCTGTGGACGCACTGGCTGTGGGCATAAGCTTTGCGGCACTTGGTGTGGGCATAGTCAGGTCGGCGACGTTTATATGTGTTGTTACGGCGGCCTTATCGTTCTGTGGGTTTATGCTTGGTAACAAATTCAGTGGAAAACTCAAAAGCAAGGCAAGGATAGTTGGGGGAGTTATTTTAATATGTATAGGGCTTAAGATATTCGCTGAACAGACTATATTTGCTTAAAACAATTTTCTTATTCACATAAATATGTATCACATAGATATCTTTGTGAATTTTAATTTAACAATTACAGGTGTGTATGTTCATAAACAAGCCACAATATCAGTGTATAATAAATCTCGTGATTTTTAGACAAGTGTATAAATTTGCGATTGATGTACAAACTTATGATAAGTGTACAAACTTGCGATAAGTGTAAAAATTAGTGCATGGTGACCGACAAGTTTATGGAAAGTCGGAGGGAGGAAAGGCTTTTTGTATAGCTGGTTTTATGAAAAAGCTATTTATTTTTGATCTGGACGGAACGCTTGTAAATTCTATTTATGATCTTGGGGACGCCATGAACGCGGTACTTGAGAGATATGGGTTTCCTGTGTTTGATTATGATACCTACAAGCATTTAGTGGGAAATGGTACTTTGAAGCTTGTTGAGCGGGCTTTGCCTGAGAAGCTGAGAAGCGAGGAGAACATCAAAAAGTATCATGCTGAGTTCTCTGAGGAATACAACAAGAGATGTGTGAACAAGACCAAGCCTTATGAGCATATCTGCGAGGTGCTTGACACGCTTCGCAATGAGGGCATTATGACGGCGGTGGCTTCAAACAAGCCTGACGGCTTTGTGAACTACATTGTAAAGAATATTTTCGGTGAGAAAGATTTTGACCTGATCGAGGGCAAAAAGGACGGTGTTCCGACAAAGCCTGCGCCTGAGATAATATACAATATTCTTGGCACGCTTGGGGTCAAGGCTGAGGAAGCTGTGCTTATCGGAGATTCTGATGTGGACGTTATGACGGCAAAAAATGCGGGTCTTGACTGCATTGGCTGTGAATGGGGTTTCAGGGGCAGAGAAGAACTTGAAAATGCAGGTGCGAAGTATATTGCGGAAGTTCCGCAGGACATAGTGAGCATTTGTCATGAGATAAACAGGATATAATTAAAACGGAGGATTTCATATATGAGTTTTGTAATGGCTGATTTTTACAAGAGGTTTGTTGACGAGGAGCTTGACAGCGAGGGCAGACTTAAAAGCTTTAAGCTTGACCTGCCTGAGAACTTCAACTTCTCATATGACGTTATAGACGAGCTGGCTAAGAATGTGCCTGATAAGGTGGCTATGCAGTGGGTCAACGAGGAGGGTGAGGAGCATATCTTCACTTACAAGGATCTTTCTGAAAAGAGCAGTCAGGTGGCTAATATGATGCTGGCACACGGAGTTAAGAAGGGCGATTTTGTTATGGCTGTTCTTAAGCGTCATTATGAGTTCTGGTTCCTTGCTTACGGTCTTATGAAGATAGGCGCTATCCTTGTGCCTGCAACTTGTCAGCTCAAGAAAAAAGACTATGTTTACCGCTTTGACGCTGCTTCTATCTCTTATATCGTGGCAACTGCGGAGGACGATGTTCCTAATCAGGTGGATTCCGCTCTTGAGCAGTACAGCGGCATGAAGGAGAAGTTTATCACTCACGGTGCTAAAGAGGGTTGGATAGATTTTCTCAGCGAAATGGACAAGTATCCAAAGACTTTTGAGAGGATCGAAACACACGTTACTGAGTCAATGCTCATGTATTTCAGCTCCGGTACTACCGGTTATCCTAAAATGGTACTGCACAAGTATTCACTGGCTGCGGCGCACATTATCACTGCTAAGCACTGGCACCACCTTGACGAGAACTCACTGCACCTTACTGTTTCTGAGACAGGCTGGGCAAAGTGTGCATGGGGCAAGATGTTTGGTCAGTTTATCTGCGGTGCAACGACTTTTGTATATGACTTCGACAGATTTATTCCTGCAAACGTGCTGAAAGTAATTCAGGATTACAAGCTGACTTCTTTCTGCGCACCTCCGACAATGTACAGATTTTTCATCAAGGAGGGTCTTGAAAACTATGACCTTTCTTCACTGAAATATAGCTGTATCGCCGGTGAGGCTCTTAACCCTGAGGTATTCAACAAGTGGTATGAGTACACAGGTCTTAAGCTTATGGAGGGCTTCGGTCAGACAGAGGGCGCTGTGCTTGTGGGAAATCTTTACGGCATGGAGCCAAAGCCAGGCTCGATGGGTAAGCCTACACCGCTTTACAACATCGGTATCGTTGACAACGAGGGCAAGCCTGTTAAGGTAGGCGAGACAGGTGAGATCGTTGTTTACGCTAAAAGGGGCGAAAACCCTGCGCTGTTCAAGGAGTATTACAGAAACCCTGAGGCAACGGACAACGCTTGGAGATTTGGTATGTATCACACAGGCGACACTGCTTACATGGACGATGACGGCTACTACTGGTATGTTGGAAGAACGGACGACCTTATCAAGGCTTCGGGTTATCGTATAGGACCTTTCGAGATAGAGAGTATCCTTATGGAACACCCTTCTGTACTTGAGTGCGCTATCACGGCGGCTGATGACGCTATCAGAGGCAAGGTAGTTAAGGCTACTATCGTTCTTGCAAAGGGCTACACTGCGTCACCTGAGCTTGCTAAGGAGCTTCAGAACTATGTTAAGCAATCAACTGCACCTTACAAGTATCCTAGAATAGTTGAGTTCGTGGACGAGCTTCCTAAGACTATCAGCGGTAAGATACGCCGTGTTGAGATAAGAGAGAATGACAGCAAGAAGAATAAGTAAGATATACAAGGCACGTTTCCGTGAGGGGACGTGTCTTTTTTATGGAAAAAGAGTTGACAAATATTTGGCTTTATGGTATTATATAATATTACCATGACATATTGGGAATTATAGAGAATCGGAAGAGGTGCTTTTTATGAAGAATGGTATGAAGAAAACGGCGGCTGTTGTTATGGCGGCAATGCTTATGGGTACGGGGGCTGTTGTACCTGCGGCGGAGGATATGGGGATATTCTCACAGACGGCTATCGTTGCGGAAGCGGGGAGTGTTGGCAAGGTAACGGGGCTTAAATCTAAGACGCTTTCAAACAGTGAGATACAGCTCAACTGGAGCAAGGTAAAGGGTGCGAGCGGTTACACTGTTTATATGCGAAAAAACGGCAAGTACAACAAGCTTGGGGATTGCAAGGGTACGAGCTACACAGTTAAGAAGCTGCCTAATGCAACGAGAGAAAATTTTAAAGTAAGGGCATACAAGACTGTAAAGGGCAAGAAAGTTTACGGAGAATATTCCGCAAACTGGAACACGGCGACCAATCCGCAGGCTTGCAAGGGGCTAAAGGTAAGCAGTGTTGGCACTGACAACGTTAAGCTTTCTTGGACGAAGATAGGCTGTACAAATTACCGCATTTATCAGAACATAAAAGGCGAATGGAAAGAGATCGGCAAGACCACAGGGACAAGCTACACTGTGAAGAAGCTTGCGCCTGCGACAAAGTATCAGTTCAAGATAAGGGCTTGCAAGCAGGACGACAAAAAGACGAATAATAATCACTATGGCAAGTATTCGGGGGTCGTGACGGCGACAACTAAGAAAAGTGATAAGATAACACAGGCTGATATTGATGCTATGAAGGCAGAACTCACAGCATATTCAAGAGAAAAAGCAACGTATATCAAGGAACATTATACGGAGTTTTGGAAATATGGTACAGATTTTAATACCATAGAAGAATATTTTGAACTAAAAGAAAAAAGTGTTACCCCTGAAAATGCAGGCTATGATGCGGTTTATGTTATACCATACACACAGGATAATCTTGATGAAACAATTCAATTGTACAAGAGAAAAATTGATTATTTGTACGAGAAAGAAGGAGATGTATACTATGTTGTATATATAGAAAACTGCCCGAACGGTCATAGGGTAAATTCCAACCCTTGTTGGGCAACATATTTCCTTTATTAAAAGCGGACACATATAGCACAATTTCATTCAAATGTGTTGACTTTTTTACACTGTGGGTGTATAATAAAACTGAAAATAGATAAGAAAATGTACAATGCTCTTATGGGTGTTGTGCATTTTTTGTATCATATGGTTATCCTAATTGTGAGGTGAATGTTTTGCAGGCGGTTTATGAATATCCTCCGAAGCTGTCAAGGGCGGAGAGGCAGGTCAAGGCGGCACATGATATTGAAGAACACAGGAAAATGCAGAGGAATATGTATAAGAATATCCTGCTTGGGGTCGTTATCATCATAATTGGTGCGGTGTTTGCAAGTGCGGTCTTTGCAAAGGTTCTGCTTATATTGCTTGGGGCTTGCAATTGTTCTGTGGGCGGACTTATGTACTGGTATTACTCGCTTTCACGGGACGCTGATGTTTACACGAGGATATATGAGGATCACATTGAACACTCTCAACGCATGGGGCTTTCTAAAAGCTATCTGCACATATGCCTTTACTATGAGGAGGTAGAGAAGTCTTATCAGACAAACAAGGGAAGACTCGTTTGCGTGCTGAAAAATGTGGAGAAGTCAAGCTTTGTGGTAAAGGACAAAGAGGGCAGGGAGAAAGCTTTTGTGCCTGAGGACGGTATGATAGCTCTGAGCTTTCAGGACACTAAGGGCAAGCTTGTGCTTATCAATGACTTTTATGAGAAGATAGGTTATCCACACAAGGAATACAACAAGATAGAGGACGAGGAGGACGATTATTACTCCGAGGAGGATATGAAGTGGGACAGACTTCATAAGCATGGGCTGTAGTTGTAAACTTTTTGTTAAGCCCTTGAAATGTGGGGCAGAATGTGATAACATATTATTGTATCAATACACTTAAAACACTATGACCGAGAGAGTAGTTTTGCTAAGGGTCTTCAGAGAGAAGCTGCGGCGTGTGTGCGTTTTCTGAAAGCGGCTTTATATCCTGACAAAATGAAGTTCACTTGCGAGTGGTCATGCCGAATGAGAGATAGTCTTTAGTAAGCGTGAACGTCTGTCTGCGTTAAGGACGGGAGAGTGTTGGCTCTTTACTGATAGGTGGTATAAACAAGAATTTCAAAGTCTTGTCCTGTTTAGTCGGGGCAGGGCTTATTATTATAGGAGGATAAGTAATGAAAGAACAGTTGAAAAGCATTGACGAGCGTGCGAAAGAAGAACTTTCACATATTGATGACGCCAAGCTGTTGGAAGATTTCAGAGTAAGATTTCTTGGCAAAAAGGGAGAGATAACTTCCATACTTAAGCAAATGGGCAAGCTTTCCGCAGAGGAAAGACCTGTTATCGGTCAGCTTGCAAACAAGGTAAGAGCTGATATCGAGAATGCTCTCAACAAGCGTAAGGAAGAGCTTAAGAGCAAAATGGAGCAGGTAAGGCTTACAGAGGAAGCTATAGACGTTACGCTTCCGGGCAAGAAAACAAGAATAGGCAGACCTCACCCTCTGAACGCTACTCTTGAAGAGGTAGAGGAAGTGTTCCTTGGCATGGGCTTTGATATCGTTGACGGTCCAGAGGTAGAAACAGACCACTACTGCTTTGAGGCACTGAATATGCCTAAATCTCACCCTGCAAGAGATACGCAGGATACATTCTACATCAATGAGAACGTTGTTCTTAGAACACAGACTTCTTCCGTTCAGATAAGAACTATGGAAAAGAGAAAGCCGCCTATCAGAATCATTTCACCGGGCAGAGTTTATCGTTCTGACACAGTGGACGCTACACATTCACCGCTGTTCCACCAGATAGAGGGCCTTGTTATTGACAAGGGCATCACTATGGCTGACCTTAAGGGTACTCTTGAGCTGCTTATGAAGCGTCTTTATGGCGAGGACACTCAGATAAGACTTCGTCCGCACCACTTCCCATACACAGAGCCTTCTGCTGAAGTTGACCTTATGTGCTTCAACTGCCATGGCAAGGGTTGTTCAATGTGCAAGCAGGAGGGCTGGGTAGAGCTTCTCGGCGCAGGTATGGTACACCCTAAGGTACTTGAGGGCTGTGGCATTGACCCTGAGGTTTACAGCGGATTTGCATTTGGTATCGGTCTTGAAAGAATAACAATGGGCAGATACAACATCAATGACATGCGTCTGCTTTATGAGAACGATATGAGATTTTTAGAGCAGTTCTGATGAATGAAGTTATGAGCCAGAGCAGGCTTTACAGAAAGCTTGTGCCGTCAAAGGCTAAACTTGTAACGTCGGCGGCTATCAGCATACTTATGGCGCTGATAGTAGGCGTTGGCGGTGGGTTATCGGTCATGCTTGTAAAAGAACAGCAGAGTGCATGGGATATGCTCATGCTATGTGGGTTTCTGGTGATTTTTCTGGGTATCCTGCTTTTTATCGGAATAAGAGGATTTAAAAGGCAGGTAAAACAATACAGAGGGAACCTTGCAAGGCTGGAGCAATTTGACGCTTAGGATATGCTGGCTTTGGAAAGCGAGATAGAGGGAAGCGAGTTCAGATACAAGACCTTTTATCTACTTGACAGATATATGTATGTGCCTAAGGCTAAACTGCTTATAAAATATACGGATATTAGAGAGTTCAAGACCATAGTTCACAGCACAAATGGTGTCAATGACAGCATGAAAGCTGAGATAACTGATAATTTCGGGATAAAATATACTGTGAACATAAAACAGTGGAAGGATTTCTATATTTATAGACCACTGTTTTTAAAGGACTTGGACGAGAAGATACAAAACTGCGGTAAATGATAAGATTACGGAGGAATAATAAATGGATTTGTCAATGAAATGGCTTGCAGACTATGTAGACTGCGATATGCCGATAAAGGATTTTGTTTCCGCTCTGACGCTTTCAGGCTCAAAGGTAGAGTGTTTTGAGCAGGAGGGCAAGGATATTTCTAACGTTGTTGTGGGCAAGGTGGTTTCTATGGAGCGTCACCCTGATTCTGACCATATGTTCATCACTCAGGTAGACGTTGGAGAGGACGAGCCTGTTCAGATAGTTACCGGTGCTCAAGCATTTTCTGTTCGATAAGGTGAACAAGGTC
>OGRF01001971.1_pt1 | contig 12402 bp, 6 predicted proteins | sample 1553381 | NCBI WGS metagenome assembly OGRF01 (sample SAMEA2580060, study PRJEB22360) | human gut metagenome | biome: human gut; feature: human-associated habitat; material: faeces | place: Denmark | collected 2008/2010
TAATTAATATTAATAGTTTAAATTGACTAATTTAGATTTTGCATCAATCTAACTTTGACTGATTTTGACTGTTTCATTTGTAAATATATTGTAATTCATAAATCATCATGCTAGAATATCTTCATTAAGGTACATATATTGTTATTTCGGTGCATATTTTATTATTTAATTGAACATTTTTGATTTGAGTATATTTGATTTGAGTATATTTGATTTGAATATATTTTTGATTTGAATATATTTTTGATTTAATTATATTTTATGATTTAAGTTGATATTTTGTAATTTAACTGAATTTGTAATAATTTATATACCTTCACAGCTACAGTACCTTATTAAAAAAGGAGGAATTCATATGAAACAGCTTAATTGGGCCACACTCGGCTGCGGCGTAATAGCTAATGAGCTCGCGCAGGCTCTCTCAAAGGAAGGGCGCACTCTTTATTCAGTTGCCAACAGGACTCATGAAAAGGCTCAAGCTTTTGCACAAAAATATGGCATTTCAAAGGTATATGACAACATTGATGACGTCTTTTATGATCCTGATGTGGATATCATTTACATCTCCACTCCACACAATACTCACATTAATTATTTAAGAAAAGCCCTTTCTAATGGAAAGCATGTACTCTGTGAGAAACCTTTCGCTTCGAATGCGTGGGAGGTGAGAGAGATGATCGCAGCCTCTGCAAAATATGACGTTACGCTGATGGAGGCGATGAAACCGACCCTTACCCTGAATTTCCGGTCTGTGCGGGAAAACTTAGGACGCTTGGGAACGATACGGCGTTATTTTTCCTGCTATTGTCAGTATTCTTCCCGCTATGATAAGTTCAAGGAGGGAGTTGTGCTGAACGCATTCAGGCCGGAATTGTCGAACGGGGCGATGATGGATATCGGGATTTATACTGTCTATCCGATGGTCGTTTTGTTCGGACGTCCGAAAAAGATAGATGCTTCAGGAATCGTCCTTTCATCCGGTGCGGACGGACAGGGAGCCGTCAATTTCGAATACGAAGGGATGAATGCGACCGTTCTCTATTCCAAGATAGCCAATTCATCCTTGCCGACAGAGATACAGGGAGAAGAGGGAAACATAACGCTCGACCGGATCAATATAATCGGAGAGGTAAAATATACTCCCCGTCTGGCGGCCGCTTCCGGTAGAGGTCCCTCTGCCGAAGCTCAGGATATAAGCGTCGTGACGGACAAGGATGAATATTATTATGAGGTGGCGGAGTTTATCGATCTGGTTCTGTCCGGCAAACGCCAGTCTGGAATCAACAGCCACGAACACTCCCTGATCACGTTGGAGATCATCGATGAGGTGCGCAGGCAGTTGGGAATCCGGTATCCGGCTGATCGATATTGATTGTTACTTTTCTCCCAAGAGAAAAGTAACAATCAATATTCCCGAAGGAAATACCGCATCAGGAACTCCCAGTTCTCGTGAACGATCGCTTTGCTACGTTCTTCACCGGCCAGGCTCTTCGCTTGCGCATCGGCTAACATGCCTTTTTCTTCCAATATTCTCAGCAGATACGGGCTGCATTTCCGGATCATGAAGAAGGACAAACCTTGGTTTTCCGCCTTTTTCTGATTGTAGAAAGGATTGTTTTCGTCTTTGATATACTCAACACCATCGGCCAGGACTTGCAAACCTTCTGACGGAGTGGCATAAACGGCAAATTTCCGGGAGGCGGTATCGCCTGTCGCTCCTTCCGTCTCGATGCCGATCTTCGTCAGGAAATCGAGGAATTCACGCTTGTTTTGGAAATAAAGGAGTGCTTTTCCTTCTGCCGCTGCCGTGAATTTCTCAAAGTGCTCGGTCAGCATTTTCTTGCTCTCTTCGGACACCGGTTCTTTGAATGCCTGTGACTTTTCACCTTCTTCAACGAACAAGCTGTGATCCGGATGATCTGCCGGAAAGATCAGCGAAAGCCATTTGGGAGCCGTGTAAGCCAAAAATGCACTTTTGGAAATATGTGCCAGAGCCTCGTAGGCGGTCATGATGAACTGCTCGTCTTTCTCTTTCGTTTGTTCCCAATATTCTTTGACTGTATCTGTCAGTTCCTGGTGTGAATCGGTAAACAGGTAACATTGGTAATGGAACCAGTGAAGCAACTCGTTATATTTGTCGACATCCTCATAGCGGGTTTCCGGGGCAAAGAGCTGTTGCAGCCGTTCGTTCTCCGGTGCAGTTGTCCATTCGTCACAGAACATCTGGTAGATCAGTTTGGCTGTGTCGCCGTTTGCCGCATTGTCGGGACTGACGAATGTGCCTTTGTGAAACCCGTGATACTGCTGTGTGTAATGCCAAAGCAAGAACCGGATATCTTCGTAGTTGACCTCGTCATCATAATAGTGATCGTCAGGTGTATAAAACGGCAGGAATTTACCGTATAAGGCTTTGTGTTCCGTGATGAATGAGCGCCAGATATTCAGACCGGAAATCACATCTTCGAAATAGGCAGCCATGCGTATACTGATCTGTTTGACCTCGTCCTTCTCAAAAGAATAGGCAAGACGTGTTTCTTCCAACATGCCGTAAATACGGTTTGCGATATTGGTATAATAGGAATCTGTCGGATCTGACTGTTTATAAGGGTGCAACTGCAACCAATCTTTCGGATAGATTTTAATGTTCTTCATACTATAGATTATTTGTGCCCAATCGAGCAATAATTTTAAGGTCACAAATGTAACAAATATTTTACAATTTATTGTTCGGCAGCACCTCGTCTTTGAACTGTTCGTGAATCCCCCTCCCGGCTGTGTGCAGAGAGGGGGATTTTTATGTGGGGGCGGTCGCGATCGCCCTCAGTTTGCATATAATAAACAGGGTTAGCGTACGATTATTTTCCGTGGCATTTCTCTTGAGAAGCGTACAATGTAGACTCCTGCTGCCAATCCATTGAGCCGTGTGTCGCCTACCGGAATGTTGCGGTAGAAGAGAGTGCTTCCGGCGAGGTTTACCACCTGTATCTGCTGTGGGGAAGAGGTGTGGATGAAGATCGTGCCGTCGGCGGTCCATATCTTCGTGTCTGTTTCGATACTTTTGATACTTGTTGGAAGATTCTTCACGATGCCGGAGATAGAGACGACAATGTCTTCAGCCACGTTGTTGATCTTGTATCTGCCATTCGTGTCCGGTATGATCGTCTCGCCGCGATCGGTGGTGACAACAGGGATGGACTCACTATAGTTTTCATCCAAGGTGATGGCGAAGGTGAAACTGTATCCTTTCTCGACCGTATGGTCACCTGCCTGCTTGCTGAGTGTCGCGCCTTCCACGGAGGGGAGAGTGACGGTGTAGTAGGTGGCTGCCGGCGGAGTATATATCCTCTTAAACTCGGCAGCGACTGTAAAATCACCGTCGGGAGCAGTAAAGCTGCCATCTGTATCAACCGTCACATTGTTATTACCCTGTCTTACAGAGAAGCTTTTGATACTATATCCTGGTGAAGGAGTGGCGATTATAGTCATCGGTGTGCCTGCTGGGACCTGGTCACCGTTTTCAAAGAGGGTTTCTCCCTGGTCGGCTCCGATCGTGCCTTTGAGAGCTAGCGTGCCGTTCTCGACCGTTGTCGGAAGGGTGATGGCACACAATGTGGCGTCACCCGGATAGCGGTAGTTGAAACCGGCTTTATAGAGCATCTTATTGTCGGCCTTATGGGTGAAACTGTATGTACCCGACAGTTCGGAAGCCGTGATAATCGACTGGTTATCCGATGCTTTTCCGTTCAAATTGACCAGATGGAAATCTCCGGTCAGTCCGGTCCCTTCTATTTCCATAGTCTCTCCGTTCCCCATGTCGAGCCTGAATGCCGATGTCCGGTCCTTTTCTTTGATAAAAGAGTTTTCCAGGATGACTTTATCGATGGAGCGCAGTTCGGAAATCAGATAGGGAGTGTCGGCTGTTCCGCAGTTTCTGTAGGTTACATGTGTTTTGTGGTTATTGTTGCTGTCTATTTGTCCGATGGTGGTATGGCCTTTTTCTATGGTAATCTGGATTATTCCGCTGTAAGTGGGAGTTGGTGAATCTGCAGACAAGGAATAGTCGATGCCACTTATTCTTTTGACCTCTCCTCCTTTCACGTTTATGTTGATCTTCCCCTCGACAGCTGAGGAGCAGCCGATCAGGCTCCCGGTGATTCTGCCGTCCAGAACGGTGAGATTGACATTTCCCGAAACTTTCCCGTGTACTGTATTATTGTAGTTAATACCAGCTCCGTGTACTTCCTGGATGGGATTATCTGCGGATGTGTCAAGTGTCACATCCGTGTTGCCTGCCGTGCCGGTTCCTTCCGTGTTGCCGATGATAAAGCCGCTGACAACCGTGTTTTCGCCAGAGATATTCGTCGTGGCTGTACCGGTGACGTCCCCGTTCCAGCCGCCTCCGTAGATATAGTTTAGAGTTCCTCCGGTAATGTTCAACTCGGTATTGCCGACTGTGCTTCCTGCGGCATGGCTTCCACCGAAAACAGAGTTGTTCACGGTTCCGCCCGATATGGTCACCTTGGTTGTCCCTGTGATGTTACCGGCATTGCCGCCGCCGTAGATCCAGCCGAATTGTCCGCTTTTGATTACGATATTGGTTTTGTCGATCGTATTGTTGTCTTTAGTTCCTCCCCAGATGTTACGTATGCCGGTCAGGGTGTTGCCGTTGTTGGTGTATGTCGACGGGCGGCAATCGACAGACTCGTCGAATGTCAAATCGTGGCCGTTGGCATAAATGGTGCTCATGTTCAGTTTGATGCTTTTGAAGGTAAGGGCGGCTTGCAGTTCGAGGTCGCCGGCATATGTCAACGTTTTTCCGTCGCCTGTTATGATACAGGGTTTTGGAGGTGTGCTTGTAGCTGTTTCGTCGTCTAACAGAGTGATGATATTGACCGGTTCTTCGGAACCTGCGAGTGCAGCTGTTGCCTCCGCCCATGTTTTGTAACTTGTCCCGTTGAGGTCAACCTTGTCTTTGGTCACCGTGTTTCCTGTTATCTGGTTTGCGGTCAGTGCACCTTTGCTATAAATGGTTCCTTGATTATCCAGTGTTCCGTTTACGGTGAGCGAGCAGCCTGTCGGGATGAAAAGCGTCTGTCCGTTCTTGATGGTGCAGTCTCCTGACAGCGTCACGTCTCCGTATACTTCACCATAATATCCTAATGTCCCGGTGTTCCGGTAGTTGTAGAACAGAACGGAATTTTCCACCTTTATGTTGTGGTTGTAGAGAGGTAAACCGGAAGGATTGGTCGTTTTTTCCCAAGTGATATCCAACCATGCATTGTTCCTGAGGATTGTTTCACCCGTTTTTCCCCACTCTCCGTTTTCGTCTTTGGCATTGCCTCCTACCGACAGGCCGTTTGTGATGACGGTCGAGCTTTCTATCACAAGTATGGCTTTGTTCTTGATCGTGCTCGTACCTGCGTTAAAAATGGCGCTGGGGGTGTTCGTGCTGTTCAGGGTTAAGGCCCCGTCTCCCTTTATAGTCAGGGTTCCGCCTGGGTCTTGCTCTGTGGAACCGATATTGAAGAGGATGGCCCTGCTTGCTCCTTCGATGTAATTGTCTCCTTGTAGCGTGATTGTTGAATTGGGAGGAAGCTCTATGCCCATCATCTGACTTGTCCTTAGGTCTATTCCGTCAAGAGCCAGTATCTTGTTGCTGAGGTCCCAACGATATCCGTTGCCGTTTATGTCTGTTGTAGCGTTTGCGCAGTCGATGGTGGTTGTGACGGTTTGAGAGGATACCGTAAATGGCATTAGTATCATGATACTAATCAATACGCCAAGAATCTGGCGTATTGAACTTTTGATATTTAAATCTCTATTCATGTGTATGTAGTTATTTAGGTGTTATGAAAAAAGCATCCAATTTGATGAATGCCTCCTTTGGATGCAAGGGAGAGATTCACTTGGAGGTAGTGGAGATGTTTCCTTCGAGGCGAGGGAGCCTCTCCCTTGGCTTGAAGGAAACGTCTCCATCGTTGTCAGAGTTCGCCGGGGCGTTCCTCGTCATTGCTTTTCCCGTCGCTCAAGAGGATGGGGAAGCGGTAGGTGCGCGGGTTTTTCAGCATCTTGTTGCTGCTGCTGTATTGTGTTGTCACGCTCAGCGTGTACAGAACCTTTGTTTCGATGGCGGGGAGCATGACGGTGAGTTCGGATGGGGCGTTGCGGATGATGACCGGGCATTTCATCGGAGCTGCACCCTCTTCGTCCTTGGTCAGGAAGACGCCGACAGACGGGTCGTCGCCTATCACTTTGGCATTGCTGCAACTGATCACGGCGGGGCCTGCCGAGGTGATGATCTCGTTGACGCTGCCGGTCGTGCTGTCGGTGATGGAATTGATGACCGGACCTGTTTTGGCTGTGCCATTGCAGACGACTTTGGTTTTTTTCAGCTGGCTGCGCAGAAGCTGACCGGGCGTGTAGGAAACGCCTAAGGAATGTTTGACAGGATCGAACTGCGCGTTTTCACCGATAAACGAGCCGCGTGCGGTGACGAGGTATTGCCCGACGCCGTCTATTACGCTCTTACCTTCGGCGATGGCTTCTACTTTCGCTTTGTCGGCACGATCGAGGATATACTCGATGCTTTCCTGTTTGTACTCCGTACCTGCTTTCACGATACGGGCGGCTATCTGTTTGTTGTACAGAGTGCCGGTGATACGAGGGCGGCCGGTGTAGTCGCCTTCCTTCTCCGTCATGATGTTGTCGTAGAGATCGATGTTGAGAGTGATCTGTTCTTCTTCGTTGGTCATGATTCCAATGTTTAAGTGCCCGGTGGTTGGCCGGGCGTTAACCGTTTGGAGGCAAAGATGGGGAGAGAAGGACAGAAAGGATGCCCAAAATCCGTAAAGTTGTGCCCGAAATCAGCAATGATGAGTATGATGTAGTTTTGTCCGTCGGGCGGACAGGGGTGTTCCTCTCGGGAGGGCGGGGGTATTCCTGTCATGTGCGGCTCCGGAACCGGGAAGGGGTTGTTTTCATCAGTTTCAGGAAATTCCGGTTGTAGGTGCTTGTAGACTGGAAACCGGACGAGAAAGCGATGTCCTCGATCGTGCGCTCGGCGTTTTCGGGCAGTAGCAGCAGGTCTGCGGAGTGGCCGATGCGGAGGCGGAGTACGTAGTCTTGGACCGTCAGCCCGGTGGCACGGCCGACAGCGGTCGAGAGCTTGTGTGGGTTTGCACCGATGGTTCTGGGCAGGTCGGATATCCTGAAGTCAGGGTCCAGATAGGGCTGCTCTTTCTGAAAATAGGCTTCTATGTCCTTGAAGAGACGGTTGTTGTCGTCATCCGGTTGGAGGTAGCAGATCAATTCTTCCATGTCCGCTCCGGCGGGAGGAGAAAAGGCTGAGTTCTGTTCACAGATGCGGGTTCGGACATCCCGATAGGTGGAACTGAAGTTTGCGTAGAAGATTCCGAAGGCGAAATAGAAAACGGTGAATAGGAAGGTCACGGTGATTTCGTGAGGCAAGTGAGGATTCAAGGCGAGGCTCAGCGTACAAAGGCCGATGCCTGAGGCAAGGAAGAACGCGCTTGTCACCTGTCCGAGTTTGAGCCACCTGTCTTCTGTCTTCACTCCTCCCAAGAGGGAGAGGTAAGTATGTCGTTCGTGCAGGAATAGTTTTGCATAGATGCCTGACTGGATGATGTAGGCAAGCAGATAGAGCGTGCGGATCAGGGAAGGCGGATTCGTGACCAGTGACTTCCATTCCGAGTAAGCATAGACGGGGGGGTCTTTCCAGATCAGGCATGCTCCGGCGTAGGCCAGGGTGAAGAGGAGGGAAGGAGTTGCGTGCAGCAGGATCCGCTGCCGGGTGGCATACTGTTCGTTGAACAGCAGGATCAGTGAGAATGTGAACAGCAGGGTTTGCGAGGAGGCGATCAGGGTGACGGGAAACGAGGCGATGTCCCATCCGACGGGTTGCCATTTTCTGGTGGTAAGCGAGATGAGGAGACCGATGGCCACGAGGAAGGTCGCAAATGCGAGGATCCGCCGTGCCTTCAGGTAAACAGGGTTTGTCTCGATATTGCCGTAGTTCAAGAACAGCAGGATGGCGCAACTGCCCAGGCTGGAAGTGGTGCTGGTGGCATAAGCGATGATGTATAAAGTGTGTATGTCCATTCTGCGGTCGTTGTGATAGTTTTGTTATTCACATAGCCATCTTGTGATATTCTGTTCTTCGGCAAATTCCATGCAGACTTTGACGATGTCACGTCTGTCACTTTGGTAGGGGATGAGGCTTCTTTTGCCGAACCTGTGGAGGCTGGTTTGTATTCCGATTGGGAGTTTGCGCATGACCTAGTTCATCGTATATTGTTTATTTAATTGTTTCCAAAGATACTATAAATAGTTTCTTAGCAGCCTTTTTTCTCGTAAAATCTGCTATGGGTGGTCGCTTTGTCAAATGGTTGCTTTCTTTTTGTTGTCAACGGATTGTAATAATCGTTTTTACAATGTAATTCTGTTTACATCTTCTTGCAATACGTCTCTTCTACTTTTGCCGGCAAATAAATGTAACAAGTAATAAGGAATGGGAAACAAGTGTGAAACAGGAAATGTGAAGAGGTTCTTTCTTTTGTTGTTGGGGAGTTTTCTTTCGTTGTCTGCCTGGGCGCAGACAGGCGTTATTTGCGGAACGGTGTCGGATGCCAAATTCAAAGATGCGCTGATCGGTGCTTCGGTCGTAATCGAAGGGACTACGGTGGGGGCCATTGCCGACGTGGAGGGAAACTTCCGTATAGAGAATGTCAAACCGGGAAAATATACGATTGTCGCTTCTTATGTCTCTTATAAATCGGAAACCATTCGTGATGTCGTGGTGAAAGCCCATCAGGAGTCGGTGCTGAGAATCGAACTATCCGATGCCGACCTGCAACTTCAGAATGTGGTGGTCGTGGCACAACGAAAGTTGGGAACGGAAACCGCCATTATCAATACGGTACGGAAAAGCCTACCGGTCGTAAGCGGTATTTCAGCCCAACAGATCGGCAAGACACAGGACAGTGATGCCGCCGAGGTGTTGCGCCGTATTCCGGGGCTTACGATCGTGGATGACCGTTTTGTGGTGGTCCGGGGGTTGGCGCAACGATATAATAATGTATGGCTGAACGAGGCGACCACTCCTTCGAGCGAGACGGACAGCCGGGCATTCTCGTTCGATGTGCTTCCTTCTTCGCTGATCGACAATATGATGGTCTATAAGAGTCCGTCTGCCGAGCTGCCGGCCGATTTCTCCGGTGGTTTCGTGCAAGTGATGACCAAAAATATACCGGACGGGAATACCTTCAACGTATCTTACCAGATGGGATTTAATACGAATGCTACTTTCCGGAGTTTCCAGCTGACGGACGGGAGTTGGAAAGACTATCTCGGATTTGGGGCCGGGGTGCGGAGTTTGCCCTCTTCTTTCTCTTCTCATTTAGGGGATTATTCGACAGAGGAAGCCGCTGCCTTTACACGGCGGATCAACCAGAGGTGGGGAATCAACAGGTTCACGGCTATTCCGGACCAAAAGATTTCGCTCACTTCACACCGCTCCTTCGATGCAGGCGACTGGAAGATCGGGAATATCGCGAATGTGAACTGGAGTACCGGCTACGATTATTCGGAGACGGTGAATAACAACTATATCGCCTATGATGTGGCGAACGATCTCTCACGTCCGCGCTTTGAGTACAACGATGTCCGCTATAAGAATACTTCCAAGTTAGGAGCCTTGTTCAACTGGTCGTTTATGAAAGGCGATCATAAATACGAGTTTCGTAACTTTTTCAGCCAGCGTGGTGTTTCCGCCCTGACACAGAGGGAGGGGATGAACTATTATTCTGACAAGGCGATCCGCAAGTGGGAATCCCTTTATACCGGACGTACGACCTATTCAGGGCAGCTTGGCGGCACGCATACGTTACAGGAGGATATCAACAAAGTGGACTGGACTGCCGGCTATGCTTTTGCTGCCTATCGGGAACCGGACCGCAAGATCGTCAATTCCATCCTCGACGAGACGAAGACGGACTTACCGAATTACTATGTATCCGATCCGATGCGCTATTACCAGGACTTGAAGGATCACGGTGTTTCGCTCGCTGCCAATTATGAACATAAGTTCACTGTCTCCGACAAGTTCGCCCCTGTTCTTGACGGTGGTGTCTATGGAGAATATAAGAGTCGTACGTTCGATGCTCGCCGATTCGGTTACAATCTGTTAGGTAAAGGGTATGACCGGTATGCCGATTGGGATTATACGGGGCTGTTCTGTGATGAGAACATTTCGGCAGACAGGATATGGATGCGTGAGACGACGACGAACAGCGACTCCTATACTTCCGAAAATATCTTGGGAGCCGCTTATGTCTCTGCCAAGTTGAACTACGGGGAGGCGCTGAATGCCAATATCGGTGTCCGTATGGAATATTATAACCTTAAAATGGACGGTTACAGTTCAGACGGTACGACTCCTGTTCACTTGGATAACCGGACGAGCGATTTTTTCCCTTCCGTCAATATCTCTTACAACCTGTCTGCGAAACACCTTGTGCGTGCTGCTTACGGCCGTTCGGTCAACCGGCCGGAGTTCCGTGAGGTAGTACCATATGTGTATTTTAATTTCGAGCGGGATGCGAATATAGTCGGTAATACCGAATTGAAGAATGCTTATGCGGACAATCTGGAGGTGCGTTATGAATTCTATCCGGCATCCGGCGAGATGATAACAGTCGGTGCATTCTACAAACGGTTCAAGGATCCGATCGAGGAAACCTATAACGAGGCGGGTTCCGGTTTGCAATATACCTATCACAATGCGAAGAATGCCGAGACGTTCGGCATTGAGTTGGATATGAAGAAAAGCCTTGACTTTATCGGATTAAGAGGGTTGAGCTTGGTCTGTAATGCCGCCTATATCCATAGCCGTGTCCGCTTTGAGGAAGGAGCGCCTGAGCGTGACCGGCCATTGGCGGGGCAATCTCCTTATCTGGTGAATGCCGGTCTGTTTTATCAGCACGATGACAAGGGAATCTCCGCTTCGCTACTTTACAACCGTATCGGGAAGCGCATCGAGTCGGTCGGTGTCCCGATGCAGGACCAGAATGAAGATATTCCCGACATATATGAGATGCCTCGTAATTCCCTGGATTTGACTTTTTCGAAGAAGATCGGCAAAGCTGTTGAGATCAAAGCTGGGATTCAGGATATGCTGAACTCTAAAATCGAATACAAACAGTTCGTGAAGTTGACGGACCAGAACGGCGGCAAGCGTGAACGTGAACAGCTGGTACGCAGCTACCGTCCGGGAGTGGATATTAATGTCGGTGTTTCTCTCAAGTTTTAAAGTGAATTAGAATATATCTCTATTACAAACAAAATGTTTTTATTATGAACAGATTTCTATTGAAAGGTTTGGCCTCTGTATGTGCGTTGGCCGTTATGTTTGGAACTGTATCTTGTAGTGATGATGACAAGCCTGATGGCTCTATAGCTGTATCGGCTGTTGCCGTAAGTCCTACGACTGCGACTGTCAAGGTTGGCGAGTCCGTGACATTGTCTGCCACCATTACTCCGGACGATGCAACGGATAAAACGATAACATGGAGTTCCTCCGATGAAAAGGTGGCAACAGTAGATGCCGGTAAGGTGACAGGGGTTACCGAGGGTACTGCCATGATCACCGCTACTACAAAAGATGACAATAAGACGGCAACTTGTGCAGTGACTGTTTCTAATGAGGCTCCGTTTTCCAAAGAAGTGATCTTGGAGGGAGAGATAACTTCTGATCTTACGCTGAATGCTGCAGATAAGAACTATATGAAAGGCTTTGTTTATGTAAAACCGGGTGTTACGTTGACAATCGAAGCAGGAACGGTTATCAAGGGTATATCTGTTTCTTCCGGTGAAAAGGCTGCCTCTTTGATTATCGAACCGGGTGCGAAGATCATGGCTGAAGGTACGGTTGACAAACCGATCGTCTTTACTTCCGATAAAGAACCGGGCAAGCGTGCGACGGGAGACTGGGGAGGTTTGATTATCTGCGGTAATGCTCGTGTAAACCAGACAAAAAGACCGGTTATCGAGGGTGGACCCGGAACGGAATATGGTAACACAACCTCCGATGAATTTAATGGTGAAAGCTCTGGTAAGTTGAAATATGTCCGTATTGAATTTGCTGGCTATCCTTTGGAACCCGACAAGGAGATCAACGGTCTGACATTCGGTGGTGTCGGTAGTGGTACGGAAGTGGAGTTCGTACAGGTGTCTTATTCTAATGACGATTCGTATGAATGGTTCGGTGGAACGGTCAATGCTAAGCATTTGGTTGCTTACAAAGGTTGGGACGATGATTTCGATACCGATTACGGTTATACGGGTAACTTGCAGTTTCTGTTGAGCGTGCGTGACAAGGACATCGCT
>OGRF01001972.1_pt1 | contig 12399 bp, 18 predicted proteins | sample 1553381 | NCBI WGS metagenome assembly OGRF01 (sample SAMEA2580060, study PRJEB22360) | human gut metagenome | biome: human gut; feature: human-associated habitat; material: faeces | place: Denmark | collected 2008/2010
CCCGCCGATGGAAGGTGGATCAATCGCGATCCAATCGCTGAAGAAGGGGGATGGAATTTATATAGTTTTAATAAAAATATAATATATACAACAGATTATTTGGGATTATTATCATTGGGGCGATTTATAACTAAAAGATTGATAGGAAAAATAAAAAAATCTCTTATAACTGATCTTAATGGACCCTATATTCCAGGATATTGGGAAGAAGATGCAGAGAATTCTGGAATAATAGCAATTTGTTTGAAGTGTAAAGGAACGAATAAACCTTTTAAAATTAATTTAGGTAACAACCCTAATCGTATTGGCAATACAACTACTTTATGTAATGGATGGGAAAAAATTGCAACATTTGATGGTTATGATTTATCTTGCAAGTGGAAGGAATTCCGATGAAGCACCCCGATATACAGGGAGAGTTCAAAGTAAAACCTATGAGTGTGTAAAATTGTTAGGAACAGGTAGTCTGTGTGGTACTAATTTCCCAGAAGATTGGAGAGCATAGCAATGAAAATCAAAAGAAAGAAATTCTATATTGTCGCAGGAATCGCAGTCTTATGTGCTGCTTTAATATATTGGTTATTGACCATATTTTTACGAGTATACGTAATGAAGTCGCCAGTTATGGAACCATTAGTTCCAACGGGATCAATCGTTATCATGAAACGCATTCACAATATAGATGAATTAAAACGGGGAGATATAGTTCATTGGAATTTTCCTTCTTACACATCCATTCCTAGCAATACAAGTACATTAGGAATAGTAGTTGGTTTTCCCAATGAACATCTAGAGTTAAAACATAGTGATATATGGATTAATGATCAAATAGCTCATATTAGACCTTTCCAATATGTTTATACGAAATCAGAACCAAATGTGTTGGAAGGATATAAAATGAAGCAGAAATATATGAATATGATTATTCCGAAAAATACATTCTACATCCTCTGTTTAGACAGAAATGCCATGGACAGCAGGGTAGTAGGCCCTATTCCATGGACTAATATAAAGAGTAAAGTAATTGAGCATATAAATCCTTAAATAATTATAAATCATCTATTCTATTTTTCATTTTAGGAATTATCATTTTATTCATTATATCGTCATTATTATTTTAATTAATAAACAAATTTGTGGAATCCTCTGAAACCAGTGGCAACAAGGTCATTGGTTTTGGTTCAAGATAATGCTATCTACTTTTACAGCCATGACTTCATCAAGAATGTGACGGAAGTCTTCGACGCACAGGGAACGATCGCGGCGGCTTACGATTACTCCCCCTATGGGACAGCCACCCGCACCGGAAGACTCGTCCAGCCCGTCCAGTGGTCCGGCGAGATGCACGACGAAGAATCCGCCCTGGCCTATTACAATTACCGCTTTTACAACCCCAAAGACGGCAGGTGGATTAACCGCGATCCCATCGCTGAAGAAGGGGGGTGGAATCTTTATGCGTTCGTAGGGAACAGTTTGAATATTGATAATCTAGGGTTATCATCTAATGATGGCAGCGGTATAATCATTCCAAACACAGAAACAGAGGGTAATTGTATTGGAAATGCGTGTGGAACGACAAAACCATTATCTCCAGATCCAGAGAAGATACCTAAAAATTTAGATTTAAACACATTTCTTGATGTTATTCGAGAAATTCTTATTGGAGATTGTTCTCGAATGGAGAAAAACAGTACACAAAATGAGACTCAATGCCAAGAATGTGAAAGAGAAATCATTTGCTTAGCATACTTTTATCATGAAGCAGAGCAAATTGGTATTGAAGTTCATTGCGTGGGACGTACAATTCCATTAGGAATTCCAAAACAATTACCTCCTTTTGAATCTAAATTAGGCCTAGATGGGAATCGTGTCATAGGTATAACCAACATTCAAAACCATATGATAAAATATATTATTAACCCAGGGATAGATAAAATATTCCGTAAAGATGGAAAGATATTAGGAAAATGGGGGACGTATTGTTGTAAAGAACAAAAATAAAAATCAACAAAATGAATACAATGATAATAATTTTAAGTTTACTGTGCGGAAGTTTTATTGAAGGTAATATAATTTACAATAAAATGGAAAAAATCAAAATAACAAAATCTTTACCAATATTTATAAAAGGCAATTTAGATAGTAACTTATCAGCCAATAAACACAATATTACTACTTTAAAGGATTTTCTCAAATATAAAATTTTTAAAACATTCGATTCCAAGTCTATTTTACCGCCATTAAATTAACTATTAAAAGTAATATAATTTCTATTCGGATGAAATTTAAGAATTTAATAAAATTCCAAACTACCGCGAAAGCAACTGGACGATTACTTCACAGTCGGAACAGCAGTATGGTATAGTAGAGTGCGGCTACGACTATCAGGGACGCCGCTACATGAAGAAAGTGACCCAAAACGGCACGGTCGCCAGCCACGAACGGTATCTGTACCGAGGCTATTTGCAGATAGCCGCCTTGGACATGCTGGACAACCGTAACGTGCTCCGCACGCTGTTGTGGGATCCTCTGGAACCGGTGGCCACCCGCCCCCTGGCCCTCGCGCAGGGCGCTTCCCTGTACTGCTACGGCGTGGACTTCAACAAGAATGTGTCGGAGGTCTTCGACGCACAGGGAACGATCGCGGCGGCTTACGATTACTCCCCCTATGGGGCCGTGACCGGTACGGGCAGCCTCGGCCAGCCCGTCCAGTGGTCCGGCGAGATGCACGACGAAGAACTCGCCCTGGCCTATTACAATTACCGCTTTTATAATCCTGCAGACGGCAGGTGGATCAACCGCGATCCCATCGCTGAACAGGCAGGATGGAATCTTTATGCGTTCGTAGGGAATAGTTTGAATATTGAAATAGATTTATTAGGGACAGCTTGGTCGTCACTGCAAACAGAGGCGGGGGCCGCATTGGCTGCACGGTAAGCGGCAGAAGCTGCGGCAAAGGCAGCAGCCAGAGCAGCAGGAACAGCAATCGCTGCTGAAAGAAGTAAAAGGAATAAAAGATGTGCAGAATTATATCGCGAAAAATCCGAGGCAAAAAAAGAGGCTAGAGGTAGTTCCTGTAGGGATATGATAATTCCTGAATGTCCTACTCAAAGCGAGTGTAATGCTTTTAATGATCGATACGAAAAAATGAAAAGGTTTGCCGAGGCTCGTAAAGCTTATGATGACGAATGTCATCAAGGAGGTGACAAAGGACATCAGGAACAAAGTAAAGGTTGGAATGAAGGAGCACAGAATTGCAAAAATAAGTATGATGAATGTATTGCTAATACTAAATAAATTAATTTAATTGTAAATATGCAAGCAAATTTTTATAAAGAAAAGATTGAAGAATTATACGATTTATTTCCTATTTCTTCTCCACCCTTTCCCAGCAATAATCCGCATGATCTACTTATTAATTATGTTGATTCTGAAGAAGAAATGCATGATTATGCTCGATCTTTATTGGGACTCACTTGGACAGAGATCGATTGTAAATTTTGGTATGATTGTGGAGACTATTTATTTTTTGCGACGCCCAAGGGATTTTCTTCCTTCTTTAATAAAATGTCGTTATGAATGGTTTTTAGACCATGAAATTACTGTTGGAACAGCCATAGATTTTGTCTTTTATTGCATAGTAGGTAATTTTGACAATGACGCAGAGTTTGAATATGCATTAACTCAAGACGACAAAGGATATTTGCTAAACAGAATCTATGAGGTTTTTTTGTCCTATAATATTGATCAAATTCTTGCAGTGAAACAATGGATCACACAGGAAGAAGCATCCGATATGAGATTAAGTAAAGGTGCATTTAATGCGACTACATATCGCCGTATTTATTATCTAATTAATAATGTGTTGAAAGTAAGATGACCAATTCTCCGAAAATAGATTCACAAAGAAAGTTAGGTTTATTAACCTAACAAAAAACAATGAAAAAATACAGTATGGAGAAAATCCTAAAAATTCTCAGTGAAAAAAACAGACGGACAAACGATACGAGAGGATCTGCCGGGAACTCAACATCACGGAGTAAACCTACTACCGATAGCGTAGCAAATACGAAAGAATGGAGTTGAAGAAAGCCTTGATAATGAAACAGCCTGAAGAAGAAAACTAATGTTTGAAGTAAAGCATAACCAACAACCCTGGATATCTCAATACTGAAAGAAGTGAACTCAAAAAATGGTAAGCCCCTCCCGGTGTCTGCCCCTGAAGTAGAACGCCTCTCTTTACTACTACGGCGTGGACTTCAACAAGAATGTGACGGAGGTCTTCGACGCACAGGGAACGATCGCGGCGGCTTACGATTACTCCCCCTATGGAACAGCCACCCGCACCGGAAGACTCGTCCAGCCCGTCCACCTGTGGGATATCAAAAGCAGCAATGTCGCAGAACTCATGCACACAACGGCTGGAATCCTCATTATCATATTTTTACAGTTAATCAGTTTCCTATAGTAGCTGGTTGCCGGTGTTTCGATAAACGTACTACAATTTCGAACAATCCCTATTATCCTGAATATACAGGTGACCTACCAAGGAGGAATTGAAACCATCAAGTAACAAAAATTATGGCAAATTATTTTTCAGGAGAAGAAATCAAAGTTGGAGATTTCATTACTACAGATAACGGATATGACAAAAATAAAGTAATGAAATTAATAGATAACACATATTTAATGCAATCTTATGGTTTAGATTGTTTTGGCGCATTATTATCTAGCAGCAGCGCTAAAGGAATGATCTTTGTATCGTTTAAAGAACTTTCATCTCCAGATACAAAATTTATAAGAAGGAAAACAATTTAAATAAAATTATGAAAACATGAATAATCATTTTAACAGGTCTTTCTTTTCTATCAGGAAGCAATTTGTCATTTGCAGAAAAGGAGCAAAAGAACACACGGCAAGAATTTTCTTTTGGAGATGATCATTGTGTGACTAGATTTAATTTTTTTGAAAACTATTCAACTGATTAATACGGAAAAATATACACATTCAGTATTCGACTTCTCAATACTGGATATGGTTAAATGGAATATTTGATAGCAGAAGGTGTAATGACCAAAAATATAAATTCTCCTTCTATTCCGTATAAGGATGAATCTATCATAAATAATTGGGAGAATGTAAAAAAACAGTGGAAGGAAATAAAAAATAACGATTATTATAAATCCTCTGATCTTAAAAAATTGTTTGAAAGGTATGATTGTAATATGAATTTAATTTTTAAAGAAATACCAGTTTTCAGCAGCAGTCATTTCGACAGCTCTTTGCCTGGTAAATGCTGAAGAACAGTGTCAAGAAATCTCGTGTTGTTCAGAAAGAAACAACTGTAGGTTGAAAGCCCATGTGACTTGTTATGCTAGTCGAGCCTTTATCCCTTTTTTAGGATTTCCGGAAGGAGGCGCTGATATTGGTTGGAATATGTTACTTAATGATTCTCAATGCGATTAATATACAACATAATCCATATCATGTTAATTTGCGGGTTGGCTCCTTGGCTTATTGGAATTGGATATTCCATATGTGTATCTAATTTTCACCATGCTCTCATGTCTGGATTTTCGATGATTATATTTTCATTTCCGGTAACATTTATATTGACTATAACCAGCTGGATAATTTGGCGTGTTTTTTGTGATAAAATAAGTAAATTCTTATCTTGTTTTTCAGGGATGATTATCGGACTTATAATAGGAGCCATGTTAAGCTATATCTTATGCGATGAACATTATTATTTTTTGATATTGTCAGGAATGGTAGGGTTAATGATAGGACATATTGAATTTTATTTATTTAATTATATAATGGATGAATAGTGAAAATATATTAATATAATTATTTAAATTAAGTTTGTTGTGCGAATAAACAAAATATTCTCTTCATTATTTAAAAATAAAAAGAAGAGTTTTTGTTGCTGAAGGATGTAGTTATTAATTACGGCAGAAACGAAATTACTGTAACCGCCCAGTGAACTTCACCAGCAAAGATGGAAACACAGCAATAGAATGCAGCTACGACTACATGGGCAGAAGGCACATGAAAAAAGTGCCCCAAAACGGCACGGTCGCCAGCCACGAACGCTACCTGTACCGAGGCTACCTGCAGATAGCCGCCCTGGATATGCTGGACAACCGGAATGTGCTCCGCACGCTGTTGTGGGATCCTCTGGAACCGGTGGCCACCCGCCCCCTGGCCCTCGCGCAGGGCGCTTCCCTGTACTGCTACGGCGTGGACTTCAACAAGAATGTGTCGGAGGTCTTCGACGCACAGGGAACGATCGCGGCGGCTTACGATTACTCCCCCTATGGGGCCGTGACCAGTACGGGCAGCCTCGTCCAGCCCGTCCAGTGGTCCGGCGAGATGCACGATGGGGAATTGGAACTGGACTATTATAATTACCGCTATTACAACCCAAAAGACGGCAGATGGATCAACCGTGACCCCATCGCTGAAGAAGGGGGGATGGAATTTGTACGGGTTTGTTGATAATAATCCTATTGATAGTTTTGATATTAATGGTCAAAATGCTATGGCAAGAGCTGTTCCTTTTGCCGCAGGAGCTGCAGCCGTAGATGGGCCTCTTCCAATTGGCGATGTAATAGGAGCAATTGTAATAGTTTCTGCAGGTGCTTATGATTTATCACAGCCAGGTCCAGGAACTGGAAATTGTACCCGTTTATTTCATGGGATGTTACAAAGTGCTGTTAATGCAGCCAAAATAGAGACAGCATTACTAGGTAAATGTAAGGACGCAGATTGTTGTTGGCTGTTGAAAATCAAGGTTGCAGCTTGGCTAAAAAATGCAATTGCTCGAGATACTATTAACTCCAAATGTTACCAAGGAGGAGATTCAGGACACCGGAAAGTATCTGAACAAGCTTGGACAAACGTAATCAATTGTCAAAGAAAAATAAAAATAAAGTGCAATGGATGATTTTTTTAAAGAAGTAAAAGCCGCATTTCCTGTATACCCTATTCCTTCCTTTGATTTGGTATATGGTTATAAAATATCTAGCGAAGAATCATATGAAGAACTTATTCTGTTAGAAGGTAAAGAATGGACGTTAATAGAATCGAATTATCTACAAAATCATTACACATTTCCTTTCTGGCTTTCCATATCCGGATTACATTATTATCTACCGGCTATCATGATTTTTTCCTGGAATGAATATATGAATAAAAAAGATATTGTTTTAGTTGCTGATTCGGCTGCATTGGCTCTAGAAAAATTTAATGATTATAGCATATATACAAACCCACAGTTGGATGTACTAATAAAATGGGCAGATACTTTAAATTTTGAAATTTAATTACAAAAAAAATCAAGAATTTTATTTGGCTATTTTATTAAAATGAATTTATAAAATTTGCCGTGTTAGTAATAAAATCTGTATTAGGTTTATTATTGAATCTTATTTTACTAATAATTTCTTTTGAAAAATAATCGGCATTATTTACTTTAGTCTTGTTTCATTGATCTTTCCGATTTTTTATCGGAGAAATTTGCTAAATATCAATATCTAAGATATTCTGAAAATCTTGCGCCAAGACTATTCTACATAATTCCGAAAATAATTAACATTAAACAAATTACATCATGAATTATATGCTATATTTCTTAATTAGTATTATATGTATAAATTATTCTTTAGGAAATATTCAAGAAATAAAAAATATTCCTAAAGTCCAAGTAAAATATAGCGATCTAAAATTTTATCAAAATACATCAGAAATTACAATAGATATTACAGATTCAGAAAAGAGTCGAAAAATGTTTAGTCTTGGAAAAGAAATCATACTTTTCAACCACCAAGAGCAAGTTCCATGTAATGCTATTGGTTCATTTTCTTTTCTATTTTCTGAAGATGGCAGTATAGGTCGAGTGAAGTTATTTTTTAAAACAGAATTGGAAAAAGCATTAAATGGAACTTTAACTGTATTAACATCACAAAAAACAGTTCCATTAAAAGAAAAAATAATAAAAATTAAAAAAGATGAAAAATTTAATTTAGATGGAACTTTAGTAAAAATAACATCAGTAAAAAAATCAAAAGATGGCTACAACATTTCTTTTTCTTTTAAAGATTCAATTGGAATTGCTAAATTTGAATTTAAATCACTAGATGGCGTGCAACTCAAATCAGAACAAGAACGTTTGATAAGTTTTGGGTTAGATGGAACACAAGTATCTTCATATTATGTATTTACTACAAAAGAAAGCAAACAATTAGAATTAATTATTACACCTTATAAATGGATTGAAATAAAATGCCTCCATATTCCTTTATTCATTAATCTACCCATTTTAAATAAATAAAAGATACTGTTGTGGGATCCTCTGGAACCGGTGGCCACCCGCCCCCTGGCCCTCGCGCAGGGCTCAACCGTGCCCCCATTGCTGAAGAAGGGGGATGGAATCTTTATGCTTTCGTAGGGAATAGCACTATATGGCATAACGACTATCGTGGGATTTCTAATGCTAAAGAAAAATGTTGTTGTGGAAAGAAAAGATTACCTAATAAATCTTGTTGCAAAAATGGTGAAATTGTGAATTCTAAATCTTGCAAAATAAGAATTCTCATGGGACATTATAATAAGGAAAATTTAGAAAAAAAGATTAATCAATTTTGTAAAGTTGATAGGTTTGGAATCGTAAGTTGTTATTCTACAGAAACAAATACATGGATTCCTACTACTCAATCTTATCCTAATGATGGTAGAAATTCTGATATAATTAACAGAGGAGGAGAAGCTGCACGGTATTTGCGGGCAGAGTTGGAGGCAGCTAAACAGGAAGCCAAAAATATGTGTAGCAAAGAAAATAAAAGATGTTGCTCTAAGGTTATCATTATCGTTTCGGATTCAGGAGATAAGAATGGTAAAGGAGCTTGGCAAGTAAAATTTACTTTTGGAATAAATCCCTATACAGTTATAATAGACTGCGATAAGCCCAAACCCAGAAATTGCAAAACCAGAGGAGGAATGGTTTCCTCTAAATAAGTCGAGATGTTTTAAGTTTATTCTACTATGAAATTAACATGTATTATATTTTTATTTTTTATTTTTTGTGTTATCGCAATTGGTGAAATGGAAGATAAGGAATATAAAGACTTTGACCTATATACAGAATCATCATTTTTAAAAAATGGGAAGAAATTTCGAGCCACGAAGTTATCTTTAAATCAAAGGAAGGAATTGAGAGATATTTTAAGTAAATATGATTTATTCTTGGAAGGAAGAACAGAAAACACCTTCCCTTTTATAGGAACTTTGGCTATATTTCGTGTTGCTATAGATAAAAAGCCGTATTTATTATGCATGATAAATAATACAAACCATATTTTCGCAAAAAAAAAGATTGGGCGAGAGGAATATCAAAAAAAATTATTTTGGATACAGGAAATAGATGGAAATAATAATCCGGAAAAACCGGAAATTAGGATATTTGAATCCGCCGCCCTCTATTTAGAGTTAGAGAAATTTTTGGAAAGAATTGCATCTCCTGTCTTGAAAAAAGAGTAATAATTGTTATAACATTGTTCCCTGCCTCCCCCTCTGAATATAGATTTAAAGTTACGCGACGTTTGGGGCGTTGTTACCACAACTGTCCTCAGTAACGGGGAACAGAACCTACATGCCGTGCGTCCTACGACTGCACCTACACGGCAACATCAACAACCGCAAGAGGACGCAGGAAATAATCGAAGAGCTCACCTACGCGACTAACAGCTTGAACCAGTCACCAGCATTATCAATTCAACTCTCAATTTTCCACTCCTCCACAACCTTTTATTCCCGCTTATGACGCCTTGGGCAACCAGGCCTTGATCAAAAAACTTCAACGGACATTTGGAACGCTGTTGTACACTGCGGCCAACCGTGCGGTGAGTTTCACCAGCCGGGACGGCGCGACAGTCGTGGAATGCGGCTACGACTACCAGGGACGGCGCTACATGAAGAAAGTGACCCAAAACGGCACGGTCGCCAGCCACGAACGGTACCTGTACCGAGGCTATTTGCAGATAGCCGCCCTGGACATGCTGGATAACCGGAACGTGTTTCACACGCCCTTGTGTTGTTGCCCGGCAGGCACTTTCTGAATTTCCGGTACGGGGAGTGGCGTTTTCTGAATGGTAACGGGCGTTCCTATGCTGGTTTGCCTGTAGAGGATTTCCGCAACATTTCGCGGCAAACGGACGCAGCCATGGGAAACAGGATGCCGCCGAACTTTCCCTACATGCAGGCCCAGCCCCGCGTTGGTAAGACGCTGCCAATAAGGCATGGGAGAGCCGTCAAAACGACCTCCCTCCGGTATGGGATCCGTGGATTCGGCATTGTAGTTGATGCATTTGCCTTCGGCATCATACATTTTGCCGTAGAGGTTGGAAGCATGGTCTTCCTTTTTGGAGATAACGGCGTAGTCCCCCGTTTTGGTCGGATAGGCTTTTACGCCGGAGGAGAGGGGGAAGTCCATGGCGACCAAGCCGTCCACCAGATACTGGCCCCGTTGTTCGTCCAGGCAGACGAAGATTTTTCGGGATTTTTTCGGCTGGCGGTTCAGCAAGGTATCGTCCTTATAGACGTCGTACGTTTTCCGGTAGTCCTTGCGGGCTACAAAATGAGCGTATGTGGAAGGATGAAACGGGTTTTTATATTCCGGAACGGATTTGTCCACGGCACGCGGATCCGGCAGGGCCGCATGGCCCGTGCCGGAGTGGGAACAGGACGCCCACCCCATGAGCACCACGGGGAAGGCGGCCAGAACAAGGAGAGGCTTCATAAGTGGTGGAACCGGGAGGATCCCCCGGATTACTTGGAACGCGGAATCGTCAACTTCTGGTTGATGTGAATCAGATCGGACTTAAGGCCGTTAGCCCTTTTAAGGGCCTTGACAGAGGTGCCGTTCCTGCGGGCGATGGCTCCCAGCGTATCGCCTTTCTTCACGGTGTAGGTGCGGGCCTTGGGAGCGGATTTACGGGAGGAGCTCTTTCTGGCAGCCGTGCTGCGGGAGGATTTGCTGCCGGCCGTGCTCTTCCGCGCGGATGATTTTTTAGTGACGGAAGGCTTGGCGGGGGGATTGTAAGCGTAGCTGGAAGAACTCTGAACCGGGCTGTAATGGCCGGATTCGTAAGCGGGATCAGAGCTTTCCGCGATCCACGGCGGGATTTCGCCGCTGGCCGGTTCCGCAGTGTCGTAACCGGCCGTGGAGGAATTCTGGGTGGAGCAGGAAGAGAGGGGGAATACCAGCGCGGCAGCGCAGGCGCAGGTTAAAATGAATGGCGTTTTCATGTGTGCCCTGTTCATACTAATTTATGATTTCGGATTCAAGGCGGTAGCGCGGATTGTCGGGATTTTTTTTCAGACCTTGCCCAGATTATAAAAGGTTTCCGCATTTCGGGTCGTCACATGGGCCAGATCTTCCAGGTTCATGCCTCTGGCAGCGGCGATGAAACGGGCTGTATGAATGAGATGGGCGGGTTCGTTCATGCGGCCCCGGAGGGGTTCCGGGCTGAGATAGGGGGAGTCCGTTTCCAGCATGATACGGTTTTCCGGGCACCAGTTTGCGGTTTCCGCCACTACGGGGGCGTTTTTAAAAGTAGCCACCCCGGTGAAGGAGACCATGCCGTCCAGTTCGTCAAAGATCCGCATGGCCTGAGCGGTATTTCCGATGAAGCAGTGAAATACGGGACGCACGCGGCCCGCGTAGTTCCTGGCAATAGCCAAGGCGTCCTCAAAGCTCGCGGAGCCTTTCCGGTCCCGCGTATGCAGGACGATATTAAGGCCCAGGCGCTCCGCCAGGTCAAAGTGCCGTTCCAGAAGGTCCTGCTGAAGGCGGTGGAATTGTTCCGTTTCCCAGCCTTGGGGCACCCCGTGGAAGTAATCCAGGCCCGTTTCCCCGATGGCGGCCAGGGGAACGTCCTGCGCCTTCCGGAAAAGCTGGTCCGCCCAGTCTGCCGGGGCGTCATGGGCATCGTCCGGATGGATGCCCAGCGCACAAAAAACCGCGCCGGGAAACTGGCGCGCCCACGCCGTGTTTGCCTCCCAGTCATCCATCCGCGCCCCCAGCGTAATCATGCGGTCAATGCCTTCCCGGAGGGCATGCTGGACGTAGGTTTCCCTGCGGGACTGGTCGAATTGAGCGGAAGCCAGATGGCAGTGCGTGTCAATAATCATGGTGTAAGGGACTGTGGCGGAACGGATGAAGTTTGTGGATATTTGCCGGCTTTGAAAAGTGCAAACGCAGAGCATGCCTGATTTTTCCTTGCCACGCGGAAGTGAAACGCACAAACTGCCCCGCATGAAATGTACGGCTTTGTGCATGTGCGCCGCCCTGCTGCCGGTGGGCTTCCTGCAGGCAGGAACCCAGCAGATAGAAGCGCC
>OGRF01001976.1_pt1 | contig 12381 bp, 11 predicted proteins | sample 1553381 | NCBI WGS metagenome assembly OGRF01 (sample SAMEA2580060, study PRJEB22360) | human gut metagenome | biome: human gut; feature: human-associated habitat; material: faeces | place: Denmark | collected 2008/2010
TCCAGGCACCCTTGGTGTTGACCCAGTTGGCATTAAGATTTGGCAGCGACTTTTGGTCGCTGAGCTCTTCAATAGTTTCGGGGTCGACGTGTGATATAATACTTGAAGATCGTCTCCGCCGCTTATTATGGTCAGCAGGGCCGGGATATGTTGGGTCTGCATGCGGCGCTGGATCGATGTACTTGGGCAGTTCTGTGTATTCTGTGTGGTTTATAGCGCTCATTGATGCTATTATGGTAGAAGGGTGGTGAATGTACTTGAGAATGTGTGTTTAGCTGAGATTGGGGGTGTGTGGTGGTTATACGGTGATGCGTCTGAGGATGAAATGGAGTTGGAAAGAAAAGGAAAGAAGAAAAAGAAGAGAAAGACGGCGAAGAGTAATAGAGGAGAAAGGATATTATGACATTTCAGGATATTCTTAAAATATTTGAAGAAAATGACAATTTTCTTATTTTAACTCATAAAAGCCCCGACGGCGATACGCTTGGTTCAGGCTTTGCCCTGTGCGCTTTTCTGAGAGATATGGGGAAAAAGGCTAACGTTGTAAATTCCGACAGCTTTCCCGAAAGATATGATCTTATCTATGAGAGCTATTACCCTCAGGAATTTGATGTGAAGTACGTTATCGCAGTGGATATTGCAGACACAAATCTTCTTGGCAGCAACCTTTCAAAGTATGCCGAGGAGGGTGCGATCGATCTTTGCATCGACCACCACATCTCAAACAAGTATTATGCAAAGCAGTCATATGTAGAAGCAGACGCTTCTGCCGCAGCACTTATAATGTATAAGATATTCAAAGCTTCAGGCAGAAAGATATCACGTCAGATAGCGAGATGCCTTTATACAGGCATTGCAACGGATACAGGCTGCTTTAAGTATGAAAACACAACTCCGCAGGCTCATATCGCCTGTGCAGAGCTTATGTCATATGGCATAGATTTTGCTTATATCAACAGAAAAATGTTTGATGTAAAAAGCAAGGGCAGACTTATGGTGGAGCAGTCCGTTACAGCGAATATGGAGTATTACTGCGGTGGCAAATGCTCTATGATAGTGCTTACAAAAGAGCTAATGGAGAAAAGCGGCGTTGACGCTGCCGAGTTCGAGGGACTTGCTTCTATACCATTGTCCGTTGAGGGCGTGAAAATAGGCATAACAGTTAAGCAAAGACACGAGAACGTCTTTAAAATATCAGTAAGAAGCGACGATGAGATAGACGCTTCTGCATTCTGCCGTGAGTTTGGCGGCGGAGGACACATAAGAGCCGCAGGCTGTGAGATAACAGGAAGCCTTGAAGAAGTAAAGGCTAAGCTTCTCAAGCAAGCGGAAAAGGTCTTGGGCTGATGAGCTTGGATAACAGCAAGGATAATATCTGCGGCATTTTGCCTGTAAAAAAGCCCGAGGGCTGGACTTCTTTTGACGTTATCGCAAAGCTCAGAGGCGTTCTAAGGATAAAAAGATTGGGTCATTCAGGGACCCTTGACCCTATGGCAACAGGCGTTCTGCCTGTTTTCGTGGGCAGAGCCACAAAAGCCTGCGATATTATCCCCGACAGACGAAAGGTCTATACCGCAGGCTTTCAGCTTGGGGTAAGCACCGATACCTTAGACAGCACAGGAAAGACGTTAAAAACAAGCGACAAGGCAGTTACCAGAGCCGACCTTGAATGTGCAAAAAGCAGTTTTGTAGGCGATATCATGCAGGTGCCGCCTATGTATTCTGCAATAAAAGTGAACGGCAAAAAGCTCTATGAGCTTGCAAGAGCAGGCAAAGAAATAGAGCGTGAGCCGAGAGCTGTCCATATCGACAGCATTGATATAATAGAATATGACGAAGCTTCACGCAGGGGCGTAATGAAAGTTGATTGCGAAAAAGGTACTTATATACGCTCCGTTATCAGCGACATAGGTGAAAAGCTTGGCTGCGGCGGAATGATGACTTCTCTTGAGCGTTCCTATTCAGGTGGCGTCGATATAAAGGATTGCTATACCATAGAGGAGATAGCCGAAATTTGTGAGCAGGATAAGCTGCCACAAATGCTTATCCCACTTGACAGAGCCTTTGAAAGCTACGAAAAAACTACCCTTGGACAGTGGGAAACAAAGCTTTATAGAAACGGAGTAAAGCTCAGACCTGAGCAGACAGGGATAAAAGATCTGTCAGAGGACAAGCTCTACCGTGTCTACGGCAGTGATAACAGCTTCCTCGGTATCGGCGCTTTTCATGAGGGCAGCTTCAGAAGCTTCAAAAATTTCTGATAATTTGTTTTATTCGGAGGGATATTTTGACGGATATAACAAACAGCGGGTTTATCCCCAAAAAAAGGACAGTTTGCGCTCTTGGACTTTTTGACGGAGTCCACAGAGGACATCAGCTCATAATAACAACGGCTGTGAAAAAGGCTCAGAGCCTTGACGGACATTCGGCAGTTTTCTGTTTCAAGACCGACACAGTGACCTCAAAAGGTCATGACGGCAGGATAGAAATGCTTATGAGCGACGAGGAAAAGCATAAAAAAATGGCAGAGCTTGGGGTCGAAGTGCTTTTCTCACCTGATTTTGCAGAGTTCAAAGGAATGTCACCGGAGGATTTTGTGAAAAAGGTGCTGAAAGAAAGGCTCAATTGCAGCGGTGCAGTGTGCGGAAACGATTTTACATTCGGCAAAGGCGCACAGGGCAAGGCTGTTGACCTTAAAAGGCTCGGTGAAAAATATGATATAGATGTGGAAATAGTAAGTCCACTGCTCATGGGCGGCGAGGTCATAAGTTCCACTGAGATAAGACGATGCGTCCGTGAGGGCGAGATAGCCAAAGCAAATGAAATGCTGGGTTATCATTTTGGATTCTGCCTTGAAGTGGAACACGGCTTTCAGCGTGGCAGAACGTGGGATTTCCCCACGATAAATCAGCAGATACCAAAGGGCAGGGTAATGCCGAAATTCGGCGTTTATTGCTCCGCTGTTGAAATAGACGAAAATAAGTATGCAGGCGTGACAAATATAGGCGTAAAGCCTACCGTCCATGTTGAAACAGCTCCCCTTGCAGAAACCTTCATCATGGATTATCATGGGGATCTTTACGGCAGAAAGCTAAAACTTGAACTGCATGAATTTCTCCGCCCCGAAAAAATGTTTGACAGCTTCGACAGCCTCCGTGAGGAGATAGCAAAAAACAAAGAGCAGGCGGTCAGATATTTTGAGGAAAACGGCATTTGATATTAATTTTGAAAGGAAGATATAAATGAACAAGGTAAGAACAAGATTTGCACCTTCACCAACAGGTTATATGCACATAGGTAACCTGAGAACAGCACTCTTTACCTATCTTATTGCAAAGCAGAACGGAGGAGACTTTATTCTCCGTATCGAGGATACAGACCAGGAGCGTTATGTTGACGGTGCTGTTGAGGTCATCTATAAGACACTTAAGGACGTTGGTCTTAACTGGGACGAAGGCCCTGATATCGGCGGCCCTGTAGGTCCTTATATCCAGTCACAGAGAATGGGTATGTTCAAAAAATATGCCGAGGAGCTTGTTGAAAAGGGCGAGGCTTATTATTGCTTCTGCGACAAGGAAAGACTTGAGGAAGTAAGAGCCATTCAGGAAGCAAGCGGTATCGCTCCAATGTATGACAGACATTGCCGTAACCTCTCACCTGAAGAGATAAAGGAAAAGCTTGACGCAGGTGTTCCTTATGTTATCAGACAGAAAATACCTACAGAGGGTGAAGTTACTTTCCATGATGAGCTTTACGGCGATATCACTGTTGACTGCTCTACCCTCGACGACCAGATACTTATAAAGACAGACGGTATGCCTACCTATAACTTTGCAAACGTCGTTGACGACCACCTTATGGGTATCACTCACGTTGTTAGAGGTAACGAGTACCTTGCTTCTGCACCTAAGTATAACCTGCTCTATAAGGCTTTCGGCTGGGAGATACCAACCTATATCCATGTTGAGCATATCATGAAAGATAAACAGCATAAGCTCTCAAAGAGAGACGGCGACGCTTCCTATGAGGATCTTATGAAAAAGGGCTATCTTAAAGAAGCCGTTATAAACTATATCGCTCTGCTTGGCTGGGCGCCAAAGGGCGAGAACGAGATATTCTCACTTGAAGAGCTTGTTAAGGAATTCGATATCCACGGACTTTCTAAGTCCCCTGCTATCTTCGACCCTGCTAAGCTTAAAGCTATCAACGGCAAGTATATAAAGGCTATGACTCCTGAGAAGTTCGCAGAGTATGCTATCCCTTATATCAAGCAGTCCGTTCATAGAGAGGACGTTGACCTTAACGAGATCGCAAAGCTCTTGCAGGCAAGAACAGAGCTTTTCACAGAGATACCTGAAATGGTAGACTTTATCGACGCTCTCCCTGAGTATGATATAGCTCTCTATACACATAAGAAGATGAAAACGAACCCTGAAAATTCTCTTGAATCTCTCAAAGAAGTTCTCCCTGTTCTCGAGGGCGTTGAGGATTGGACAGAGGAAAATATCCATGACGCACTCTTTGACCTTATCGGTAAGCTTGGCGTAAAGAACGGTATCGTTCTGTGGCCTCTTAGAGTTGCAGTTTCAGGCAAGGCGTTCACTCCGGGCGGCGGTGTTGAGATATCATATCTCATCGGCAAGGAGGATACTCTTGCAAGAATAAGAAAGGGCATTGAGAAGCTGTCATAATAAAAACTACGAAAATGTTGAATATGTGTAGGGGCGAAATAATTTCCAAACAAGTGGGATGTCGGATCTCTGCAAAGCAGAAATTGCACCGCTCCCCTACAAATTACATAGATACATCGCTTTTAGACAGATAAATAATTCAACAGCGGAGCATTTTGAGTATTTGCTACTTTAAATTTACTTAAAATGCTCTGTATTTCGTACAGCTATCACTCCCCTGTCACATAAGTATTATAAAATTGTAAAGACTTATGAATGCTTTTCCTAAGAGGAGGAAATAAAATGATAGAGGTTATAAACCTTACCAAGAGATACGGCGACAAAAAAGCTGTCGATAATATCTCTTTCAAAGCGGAGGACGGCGAAGTTCTCGGCTTCCTCGGTCCTAACGGAGCGGGAAAATCCACCACCATGAATATCCTTACAGGCTACATATCCTGTACAGACGGCAAAGCCCTTATAGACGGCGTAGATATCCTTGAAGACCCTATCAAGGCTAAAAAGCAGATAGGCTATCTCCCTGAGCTTCCGCCACTTTATATGGATATGACCGTAAAAGAATATCTCTATTTTGTCTATGACCTTAAAAAGTGTAAGCTTCCAAAGGTGTCACATCTTAAAGATATATGCGGACTTGTAAAGATAGACCATGTTTATAACAGAATAATCAAGAACCTGTCAAAAGGTTATAGACAGAGAGTAGGTCTTGCTCAGGCTCTTATCGGCAACCCAAAGGTTCTTATCTTGGACGAGCCTACAGTAGGTCTTGACCCTAAGCAGATAATCGAGATAAGAACTCTTATAAGAAAGCTCGGCAAAAATCATACCGTTATCCTTTCTTCCCATATCCTCTCTGAGGTGCAGGCTGTCTGCGATAAGATAATCGTCATCAACGAGGGCAAGGTCGTCGCAAACGATACAGAGGAACACCTCTCACAGAAGCTCTCAGGCGAGCATAAGCTCACTGCAAAGATACAGGGCGATAAGGATAAGATCGTCAGAGCAATGCAGGGCATAAAGGGCGTTGAAAAAGTCATCTGCGACGCAAGCCATAAAGACGGCGTGAACGATATAAGAATAGAGGCAAAAGAGGGCGTGGATATCAGACGTGACGTCTTTGAAACAGTTGTTAAAAACGGCTGGTATATGCTTGAACTTAAGACCTCTGAGCTTTCACTTGAAGATATATTCCTCAAGCTCACAATGGGCGAGGCTTTGCCTGCCCTTGAAAATACTTCCGATAAGGAGGGAAATGACTAATGGGCGCAATATTCAGACGAGAGGTAAGAAGCTATTTTACCTCACCTATCGGTTATATTTTCCTTGCAGCATTCTATGCCTATTCAGGCGTAATGTTTGCAAACTACAGCCTTGAAAGCGGCTATACAAGACTTGATTCCGTTTTCAGTGCGCTTCTTATAATCATAATAGTGCTTATACCTGTCCTCACCATGAGGACCATATCCGAGGAAAAGCGAACAAAAACAGACCAGTGTCTGCTCACCGCCCCTGTGGGTCTTGGCAGCATAGTTGTAGGTAAATTTCTTGCCGCTTTTCTTATCTATATCATAGCTATCGCTATCACAGGCGTTTTTGCAGTTATCGTATCCGCTTTCGGTACGCCTGACTGGAACGTCGTTGTGGGCAATATCGTCGCTCTGGCACTTGTTGGCGGCGCTTATATCGCTATCGGTATCTTCTGCTCATCTTTCACAGAAAACCAGATAGTTGCCGCAGTAATAAGCTTTATCGCACTTATCTTCGTGTCGTTCCTGTCAACTATAGGCAATCTTCTGCCTTTTGAATGGCTCACAACAGTGTGCGAAAAGGTGTCATTCGGCGAGAGATATTATTCATTCACCTATGGACTTTTTGATTTTTCTAACGTTGTGTTCTTTCTGAGTGCAATAGTGGCATTTCTTTTCCTCACGGTGAGAGTGCTTGAAAAACGCCGCTGGGGCTAAAGGAGGGCTGTTTAAATGGAAGAGAATAATAACGAAAAGATCTCTGTATCAGGAGCAGACCTGCTTAAAGACGTTGTAGCAGACGAAAAGGCAGCAAAGACCGCTCCAAAGGATACAGAAAAGGATAAAAAAGATAAAGACAAAAAGAAAGATAAAAAAGAGAAAAAGACAAAGGACGGCAAAAAGTTCAATGCCAAAAAGCTCAAGCATGGAACAATGGCAACAGTGTTCACCTGCGTTTTTGTCGCTCTGCTTGTCTTAGTGAATGTTGTCACAACAATGCTTTTTGACAGATATCCTATCACTATCGACCTGACAAGCAATAAAATATATTCAGTTTCAAACGATACAGAGGATTATGTAAAGAAAGTGAACGTAGACGTTCAGGTAACTATCTTTGCAGACGAGAATACTTATACAAATTACAGCTCTTATAATAAGCAGGCTGTTGAGCTTTTGAAAAACTATTGTAAGCTCAATCACCACATCACATATCGTTTCGTTGATATCGACTCACACCCTGAGATCGTTAAGGAGTATACCGATACTATCAGCCAGTTCGATATTATATTTGAAACAAAAACAAAGGTTGACGGCAAAGAGATAAGCCGAACAAGAAAGCTCGGTATGCTCGACCTCCTTACATTCACAGACGAGTTCGAGCAGAAGCTGTCACAGTCAGGCTACAGCATAGATACCCTTGCCCAGCAGGCAGGCGGCGACCTTTCATTCCTGTCCTATTACGGCAGCTATGTTGAGTCCTCAAACGCAGAGCAGGCTTTCACTTCTGCACTTATGACAGTAACAGACCCTAACCCTGTCTATGTTACTGTCCTCACAGGCAGAAGCGAGCTTACACAGCTCACATATTTCCAAACGCTTCTTACAGCTAACGGCTATAACGTGAACACAGTGGATATAACCTCCCAGGATATCCCTGCCGATACAGACGTTGTGGTTATCCCTGCTCCTAAGACTGACTATCTGGAGGAGGATATCAAAAAGGTCAGCGATTTCCTCAATAATGGCGGAAATCTTGGCAAACAGCTCCTCTATATCGCTTCTTATGGTCAGGAGGACACCCCGAATCTTGATGAGTTCCTGTCAGAGTATGGACTTTCTGTCGGCAAGGGCGTTATCTGCGAAAGCGATTCAGGCAAGTATTATAACTCACCTTGCGTAACAGTTGCGTCAGATGTGTCCGATAACTTCACTCAGGACGTTTCTACAGAGAAACCGGCTATCCTTTCAGCACTCTGCCGTCCTGTAAACACACTCTTTGACGAGCAGGATATGGTGTCTACAGACGCCTACCTCAAGTCCTCAGATTCTGCCTATACCGCAAATGTTGATATATCACAGACCACAGGTCAGGTGAATATAGGCGATGCTCTGGTAAAGGGTCAGCAGAATTATATGGCTGTCGGCTCAAAGGCAAAATTTACAGACGATAACAAAACTCTCTATAGCAATGTTATCGCAGTAGGTTCAGAGGGTATGCTGTCTGATACCTACTTGCAGTATTCACAGTATCAGAACAGCGAGTATTTCATAAGCGTTATAAACGGCCTTACCGGAAAGACCGCAGGTATCACTATCACACCAAAAACTATCACAGGCAATGTTTTCGACATCACTCAGCAGCAGAAAACAGTTCTTAAATGGACATTCTGCCTTGGCGTACCTGTTGTAGTTCTTATAGTGGGTATCGTTATCTGGGCAAGAAGAAAGAATAAGTAAAACACAGAGGTAATCACAAATGAATGGTAAATTGCAGGGTATCATTATCTGCGGAGTCACAGCCGCTTGTCTGGTGGGAGTAATGGCGTTTCTCAACTCCACCTCAGGCAAATCAGACGCAGACTCCAGCTCATCGTCAACAGCGGCAGTTTCAAGTCAGGACGAGAGCGTTGTTATCCTTACAAAGTCAAGCGACGATATAACAAGCGTAAAGGTTTCAAACGAACATGGCGAGTATTCTGTTAATAAGTCCGAGTCAGGTAAATCCACATGGAGCATACCTGAGCTTGGCACTCTCAATGCAAATGCCACCGCAGAAGCTTCCATGATATCGAATCTTGACGGCTTCAAGGCGAAAAAGCTCGTTGAAGAAAACGTTGAGGATATGTCAAAATACGGTCTTGATAAGCCCACAGCAGATCTCACAGTTGAATACAGTGACGGCACTGCCACTACCCTTCATGTAGGCTCTGTTTCACCAAGCAACGAAAGATACAGATATGTGAGCCTTGACGATGAAAAGACCGTCTATATGGTAATGGGAACAAAGCTTTCATACTATACAGATCCAGTGACCGCATATGCGAACCTCACTTTGCTCACAAAGCCGTCTGACGACGATTGGCCTGACTATGGCAAGGAAACAGTTACAAGAAAAGATCTGGACTATGAAATGGCGTTTGAAAATAACCCGAACGAGATAGAGGGACTTTCAGGTCAGGTAATGACAGAGCCTATCTTCTCATACCTGAACATCACAAATTCTTCAGCAACTACCCATGGTATGTGGGGACTTACAGCACAGAGCTGTGAGGTCATCGCACCTGATGAAACTGCAATGAAGGAGCATGGACTTTCCGACCCGTTCGCAACAGTAAGACTCTCGGGAGACGGCTATGACTATACCCTTAAAATAGGCGACCCTGTCTATGCTACCGCAGGCGACAGCAGTGAAACGACAGATACAGTGTCTGCATATTATTGCTACTTTGAGGGCGTAAAGGGCGTTGACGCTATATACCTCGTTTCAGCCGATAACCTCCCATGGGCAACGATCAAAGCAGAGGACGTTATCACAAGCCTTATGACTTCAAACTACCTTGTTGACCTTAAGAACGTTGAGGTAGTCTATAATGGTAAAAAGACTGTTTATGAAGTGGAAAGCTCAGGCTCAAGCACGGATACAGATTCTGACGGCAAAACTACCGCACAGGTAACAAAGGTCACAACAGACGGCAAGGAGCTTGACGTTGACAACTTTAAGACCTTCTATCAGTATCTTATGGGTTGCCCGACAAATGAGATATACTTCACAGACCCTGAGGGCGAAAGCTATCTGACTATAACATTCGACCGCAAGGACGGCAAAAAGGACGTTATGGAGATTTATAAGGATTCTTCAAGACGTTCTGTAGTCAAGCTAAATGGTGAAACCTCATTCAGAATACAGTCAACTTGGGTAGATACGTTCGATGCAAATATGGACAGACTTCTTAAAGGCGAGGCTGTGGACGATAACTACTAAAACGCATATCCCATGCTAAGCATATGATCTGACGGGCGAACAGCGTTCGCCCCTACGGTCTTGTTTCGACAGCTTTCGCAAAGAATATGTGATACAATATGTATCCCACATAAAGCAAGGCTGAAAACCTGCGCAAAAAAGTTGTCAAAAGCTCTTTTAATTATGTGAAAAGTATGGTATAATAAAATAGTAAACAAAAAGAGAAATATATTATGAGAAAGGCGGAGAGATAAATGGCAGAAGAAAAGAAAGCTTTTTTCACCTATAAGGGCGTTCCTCTGGTGAGAAAAGGAAATAATATCTATTTTGGAAATATGTATGACGAGTTCGTAGTCATGATAGAAATACTTTCTACAGAAAAGGTCGGCGGTATCGACGTTGCAAATAAGGTAAGAATAAGAAAAGTTGCAACAGACAGCACACTGCCTCCGAATAAGCAGATAGTTAAGGTAGCAGAAAAATCAAGCCTCTATGAAGCACTTGATTTTGCCTGCGCATGGCTCAAGGTATCATAAAAACATAATAGAAACGACCGGCGTGTATCACGAAGATACACGCCGGTTTTTGTGTGTTGTTACTCAACATTAGGTCTTGTTATAAGGGGCATTATTTCATCTATCATTTCCTTTGGCAAATTGTAATCCTGAAATTCGCCTGTATCATCTTTTATGCTAAAATTGCATATTTTACTTTCAGAGTGCATACCGCCTGAGGTGTCCCACGAATACTGTGAAACATCGATAACACAAATGCTCTCATACGCATCACTTGATTCATCCTTTTCGAGAGAGATTCCATAAGCGTCTGCGCCACCGTATTCTAAGCCGTCAATGTAAGGATAATCCTTGCATACCGATTTAGCATTCTCTATCCACGCAGTTATCTTGTGGATAGTGTCCTTGTCTGTTATCTCATATGGCTCTTCTCCATACCAGTGATGAATATAATATGCCGAAATTTCAGCATTTTCATCGACCTTTGATGATGAAGTTGTGGTAGTTGTCATTGTTGTAGAAGCTGTTGTCACAACTGTACTGCTGTCATTGACCTTGCTTTTGTTATCATTGTCTGTTGTCTGTGAGCATGAGCAAAGAAGCAGTGAGAGCGCTAAAACCAAATAAACTGTCTTTTTCATGTTTTGTCACCTACCCTTAAATGTAAACACAGTCGTCCTGATATGTGTAATGGATTCGTATATCATTTTTTCCATACCCATCGTTAACAATAAAATATTTATCAACTAATTTATTATTATTATCGAAGCATTGAACAATGCCATATGTTAGTACCCAATGATTTCTCCCCTTTGCTCCACCATAATTCGGATGCTTTATAATAAGTAATATGGTTGGAGAATTTGACGTGAGTATCCTGTAAAAACAAAATCCCCATGAATCACCGCCATAGTAAGCGTCAGGCGATGAAGTAAAACTACATATTTTATCTTTTTTTGCGTTGCTAAGTCCATTTATTATTCCATTCCGGTCTGTTTCTCTCGGAATATAATTGTTAAGGGTGTTGAAAAGACTTTTGGGATTATTAGAATAAGAATTGCTCAAACAATTGTTGTCTTTGTAGTCATCAATATAGCATAAGTTGATAACAGCTGCTAACGCCCCACATTGATTAGATGTGTTGTAGTTTAGTTTTCTAGGTGTTCCAGATACTTTTGAAACTGCTGTGCGAAATCCTGAATTAGCCCTGGAAGCACTTGAATTCATAAAATTAGTTGATGAAAGTTTTATGCTCTCATTAGTAAAACTTTCAGTAACTTCGTTGAATTGCTCGTCTGTTAAAATCTCACCTGTTCGCAAATTTTTGTAATCAGTGCTTGTTTTAGTCAAGTATTCAAGTGGACCAGCATAATATAAATCGCCTTGTAAGTCGCTATATGGAGATGATGATGTAGGACTATACTCTATTGTATTTCCTGACAAATCATATATCACATATCCCGACTCCATTTCAGCGCAGAAAGCAATGGTTCCTTCATCTGCTCCATGTAAGTTGTGAATTTTAACCACTTGTCCCATGTTTTCAGCGCTGGTTAAATCTGAAACAGAAGTTGGTAATGTAAGGACCTCCTGGTTATCAAGAGCAAACGTTGCGATTGAACTTTGTGAGAAAATCACAACACAAGCAGAAACCATAGCTAAAACTCTTCCTTTAATGTTCATAATGGTAAACCTCCTATAATTTATTATATACACAATATACCATATTTCGGTATCGCTGTCAATATCCAATATATATAAATAAATATCAGTTATTTGTGCGTATTGGACAACGACAAAAAGCATGACGATTTTCAATCGTTTAAGTTTCAAAAGTCAACAATCCCGAAAAAGTTTTTTGAAAATACGCCCATTTTTTTGGCTTTACCCCCTTGTAAAGCTATCGGAAGTATGCTAAAATAATATAAGCGTTATGAATAATGACGGGATCTATGAGGGAAACGTTT
>OGRF01001982.1_pt1 | contig 12354 bp, 11 predicted proteins | sample 1553381 | NCBI WGS metagenome assembly OGRF01 (sample SAMEA2580060, study PRJEB22360) | human gut metagenome | biome: human gut; feature: human-associated habitat; material: faeces | place: Denmark | collected 2008/2010
AAAAAAAACCGGCCCCGCCTGTCCCTTTGCTCTACACCAAGGCAGTTACGACCATTAAGCCGTATCAAGAGGGAGGGTATGAAACCGTTATATTAGAAATATACATACAGGCATAAAAATGCAGATACAAAAATGTTCGACGGTCACCCGCCTTTCGTGAAATAGTGCACTACAAATATAGAAATTATATTTACAGTGCACGAGAGAAATGCTCTTTTTTAAACATGAAGAATAATGCCAATTAGATAGACGATTAAAAAAGAAGCTATTTCAATCCAGAACATAGGCTTCGTTTCTATATACTTATCTCTCAATGTCCCTTCTTCCTGTTTAACTATGCTTAATGCCGTATAACCTACATATGGCAGCCAGGCGAGCAGCATAGGCCAAAAGTTTAAAGTTGCCCATGTCTGAGAGAATAATATGGCCATCATGGCACCGGCTATATGTCCCCGATGTTGAAATTTATCCGCTTTGTAATCAGGGAAACACCCGACAACGATCATCCCGGCTAACGCCAGGTAAGCGAGAAACTCCGTCCCCGGTTTACTGACTTCTAAGATCGCTGGCATTAATACCATAGGACAAGCCCACATTGTAAAACGGAACCATCCTTTATGTTCAATGGCATAGAAAGTCGCACTGATTGAATAAGGTATACCTTTCTGCTTAATGCATACAGCGGTCGTATAGGCCGCAATAATCAAAATGGAAATAACAATTAACCAAATCATAAAAACTTGTCTTAAAGTACGTGCCGAATTTGGATACCGCCCGGCACAAAAGGCGGCATAAACTTATCTACAGGGTAATTTCGACATAATGGCCAACCAATGCGGACAAGTCCTGTACCAAGGCGATCCCACTATCCCGTATACACTTATAGGTTACATTGTCCTGTTTGTAATACTTACCGACTTCGAGGACCATTCCGGCAAATAAGGGATCATGGTCTTCGTTGTAGGGTATCGGATCTTCAGCTGTACCAGCATGTTCTTCGGTAACTTCATGCCACAGCGAATGTGCCCCTTGTCCCGGACGCCAGTCTTCTTGTGTTCGGTGAGCCAGGTCGCATTCAAATAGTTTGTCACCTTCCTGATATCGATCTCCCTTGTTAACATCAATTCCAACCTTCCATATCGGGTGCCGGTTCTTAACTCGTAATGCTTCAGATGCCGTTAAGCCGTATGTATTGATCTTTTCGTTAGCCTCCTTGTCCATTTGGTCAAGAGCCAGTAACCGGCTAAATTCCCTGTTAATCTCTACACCTTCCGGCAAAGCCCATTCTTCGCTTGCCAGCAGCTCCATAAACTCCGGGTCCGTAGATTCATATTTCGGAAATTCCTCTTCGCCGAAAGGTGATAGAAATTCCTCATGCAAGATCACCTTGCTCTGATCCGTGCTTGTCCTCATTTCCGGTAGGACTTCTATTCCGTGGGACTTGCACCACACGATGTCTACAATTGCGTATTTCATATTCAATTAATTTTTAATTAATTCAAATCCTATAAATCTTCGTAATCAATATAGTGCATTATTGGAACACCATTCTCATCATCAGCCATTATTTCAACACAAGCAGAACAGCCATTGAACGCACCTTCGATTGTTACACCTGTTAATTGCCTAAAGAATCCGAAAAATTTCTTTGGTCTGATAACCCTAATACGGACAAGATCATTCCAAATTATTCCTTTCTCTTCACAAATAGATTTAAACTTCTCGGCTGTCATAATTCGATTATTATTAAATTTTTAATGTTACTTTGCTTTTAGGGTTTGGAGGTAGTTGTAGGCTTTGATACAGTCGTCTTTGGAAAGGATTCTTGGATAAATTGCAAGGTTCTTAAAAGCTATTCGATCAAACCTACCACCACTACTCGATACCTCCAACATACCACCAGAACCAACTACATTACCTGTATTTGCCAGTATTTCATTCCAATTACGATCATAGGCCCTACCATCTGAACATGCAGCATTAATACTTTTAATTCCGTCAAGACTATTTTTTACTGATCCTGAATTAATATAAAGATCAAGTCCAATCATTGTGTTGTAGATATAAAAACTAGACTCTTTTACTAAACCAGTACCACTCTTTTTATTATCAATAAACTTCCAATCCCCAACAATCGTAAAATCCTTACCCATTCCAAAAACTGACGAAACTATCTTATCATCCACCCCATCAGTAACCAGATATCCTTCGTATTCGGGGATTTGCTCTATAGTAATGTCACAGGATTCTTGTACCTTATTTAAGGTAAATCCATACCAATCTCCATTTGCTTTAAATGGAAAAGACGGTAATGTATAAGTTCCATCTTCTGATATTTTATATAATTGTTGCCCTTCAGAAGTTGCTTGTCTATAAGATAGGGTTTGACCATCTTTCAGTCCATAAACTTTTATCTTATAAGAAGGAACTATAAAAGAAGGTTGTTCAGGATAGGATTGATAATATAACTGTGTAGACGCAACTTTAACTGAAGTTATATTTACAGAATAACTCGTCCAAGTTAAATCCGCTCTATCAGTAGATTGAACCCATCTACCACCAGCATAATTCTCAGCATACAACCCATACCCACTCCCTTCTGCAAACCCAAAATTAGACAGCACAAGATCATTACCATTGCCCGTAATGTTGGCAATAGTAGCACGATCTTCGTCCTCGTTGGTTTTGCCTACCACTGTCCATGCCTGGTTGGGGAAGAGCCAGGGATATTGCTTTTTGTGCCAGTTGAGAATATTTTCATCCTCTTCATCGGTAGTAAAGTGACCGTTGGCGATGATCTGACCGGCAATGGCGGCTTTGGCATAATATGATGCTGCTTGATAATATCTCCATAAGTAATACACTCCCGGATTATTAATTAATTCACTTACGGAAAAGGTTTTCGATTCCCCTGTGATTAAATTTTTTATCACAGCGTTTGTTTTATCACATTTACAAACAATGATATGGAATTGATTAATATGTACCGGAATAAAATCATTAAGACCACTTGTGTAATATGTCAGATGAGTACCTGAATAGTAAAGATAGAAATCCTTTTTGAAATCCTTTCCACACACTACCATCCCTCTTATCGGATCATCCTGAAACGGAATAAACGCCGTGTACACCGTATAAGTATCCTCGAAGTTAAGTTCCTTCTCTGTAACTGCAAAGTCGTCTACTCCGTCACCGAGGATAAAGCCGGGGTAGAGGGGTAGTTGTTCGATGGTGATATTGCAAGATTCCTGTAATTTTAAGAACTTGAATCCGTAATAAGCATTTTTAGCTCCAAAATCAAAACTTGGTAGATGATATATACCATCATTTTCAATTCTCATTATAACAAATTGTTGTGTTCCATTAGAAACATATTCAATTCCTTGTCCGTCTGTTAAACCAGAAACTTTGATAGTACATGATAAAACCCTAAATCCAGTATCACTTAGTGATGATTGATAAAATAATTGAGCTAATCTATTATCCTTTATTGATCTTGCATTAAAAGACTTATAAGTCCAAGTGGCATCAATTCTTGATTCTGCCTTATACCATTTATTACTATTATAGTTCTCTGTATATCCACCTACCCCACTCATTCCACCCCAAGCGAAATTCTTGAAGGATAGGAACCTACCTTTATGGTCCGCATCCTCAATCCTCGGATCGTCCATAGCCGCCATCATCTCGTTCGTCAAGCCGCCAAAATGCCAACGAGTGACATCGCCCGGAAGTACCGGAAAGCCATCGCCGGTACCGCCACCGGACCGTATTCTTTGTTCAGAAGACAGGGTATTCAGGTACAATCTGTTTAGCTGTACCTGGTTAAGCCCTATTTTGTTTAACTCGATCATGATTGATATGCTATTTTAGCCAATGTTACTTCAGCCCCACTCTCTATGCGAATGTGCATGCCGGCAGGTACATTAGGTATCTCAAAATCCAATTTATCCATCAGTGCCCATTTTCCCGAAATCGGAACACTTACCCAATCTTGTCCAGTCAATGACTGAAACAGACTCAGTTTACCATATGATCCTCCGATATTTGTTCGGGTTATTTTGATGTTAAACGGACCTGTTGCCTTGAACTCGCAAACATATAGTCCACCCTCTTTATAAAAAACCAAATCTTGTAATTCCATACTCTGTTTATTTAAATTGTACAACTCATTTTATCAATTTCACATTTATGTTAATCAATTCTTTCAAATGGGCATATACCGGATTAATCGTACCATAAAAGCAGTAATATTTCTTCCTTACACCGTCTTCCATTTCCGTGTAATACTTTTCCTGTTCAAGCGTCATGCCTGGCGCATAGAGTTTGGGATCGTATTCCGTGCCTTTGTGATTTTCGTCCATGCGCTCATAAAGAGCAGCCGTATCTACCGAAGGAGGATATATTTCGAGAACCGGATTTATCGGTTGCCGGACTTTCCATAACCAGTCATCGTTAATTACCCGGTTGCCGGTATCCAACTTCCCGTTAATAAATTCTTTCCATTCCGCATGTGCGTATTTGGCACCAATCGCTTCATCATCCGTCAGTGACATTGCAGACACAGATTTACGGGTGATACGGGATAGTTGCTTCTCTGAATCGTGCGTTTCCGTGTATTTTACGGCTTCCTGTAATTCGGCTGTTGTTCTATGGATTACATCAGGGTAGCCCGTCACCTCAATCGCTTCTACATCTTCCACTGTCTCGGCAGCTTCAATATCAGAGAGTAACTTTTCTGATAGACCTATACAGATATCATTATAGTCTGCCATCTCATTGAGAGCTTCCAATAACAGAGATGATTTATACGAATTCCCGTTTACTTCAACCGTATCTTTTCGAGCACACTGGTCTTTTAGAGACAAACGATCGTATGTATATACATCGTTGTTCTCTATGTAATAGTGCCGGTAGTCGGTGTTGTAGACTTCCTGACGCTTCAAGTCTTTTGCAGTTTGAAGTTTTTCTTCCGGTGTCGGTTCGGGAATAGGCGTCAATTGCATATTGAACACTTCTTCTACGGATGCACCTTCGTTTGCCTCTTTAAAGGCAATCTGTTCTTCTGTCAGCAAAACGTGCTTTCCTGCAACATAATCCTCCCATGTCGTGCCGATATCGTTGTTTGCTGTATCAAGCTTTTCCGGCATTGTGACATATATGTTTGCTGCGTCTTTTTGTATATATATATATTTACTCATATCACTTATATTTGTTTTATTCTTCGTAAGCCCAATAGCGGATCAGGACAGTGCCATCACCGCCGTTACCGTAAGTACCACAACCGCCACCACCGTAACCGCCACTTTTTCTATTGCCATTTCCAGTTCCGCATCCTTTGTCGTAATCGGATTCTCCACCCATGCCCCCATTTATATTTCTGTCTGAACCACCACCTCCGGCATTTCGTTTCCCAGTAGGTTCGCCAAAATCGCGGGTTGTATGCCTTTGACCCTTTCCTCCGCCATATAGGGAACCAGCTGGATAGAGAGAGCCATTTTCATTGCGGCTGCCTATTCCGTTAGATCCATCAGAACCCGCTTTAGCCGTATCTGAATCATCTCCTGCTCCGCCACTTCCGCCGTTGCCACCAGTATATGCTCCGGCATTACTTCCGCCTGGATAACCATTACCCGCACCATTTCCGCCATTAGCTCTATAACTTGAATTTAAGAATTGAGAGTATCCACCGTTGGGGGCAACTTCAGAATACCCTCCAATTCCTCCTTTCCCAACTGTTATCGGAATTGACTGACCCGGTGCAACAGAGATAGCATCACCGTCTCTCCATCCGGATGTATCTTTTTTGAAGGTTTTAGTATAGCCGCCACCTCCACCGCTTCCATTATGTCCTGCACCCCCTCCTCCGACAAGAAACACATCAACCTCCATACATCCCGCTGGAACCGTCCATGTGTAATTTCCTGCCGGATAAAATCGCTTCTGAAAGAATACTAACTTCTTACTTCCTATCGTCCTTCTTCTCAACATATCAATCCTTCTCTTTAACGGTTATTGAATACATGACACCACTCGTATCGATCTTCAAAATGGACATCTCGAAAGGCACGCCGGAAGTAGTGGTAATAGAACTACCGGACATTGATCTAAAACTGCCAGTAGTAGGGATAGGCTGCGTAAAAGAAGCAGTAGGATTACAATCAAGATATATCTCTTCGCCTACATTCAGTGCCCTTGCAGACTCATTTATCGACAGGTTTGAAGCGGAGGATAGGGTAGCCTTAACCAACCTCTTGCTTGTCGGTATATTCACAAGAGTGGTGACAGCATTACTCCCTGTGCCGAAGTCTACTATATCATCCACCCTCTTCTTGTCCTCCGCCGACATATACCCCGCTGTGGCGGAGGTAGCGATAGGGGGAGTGCGGTATTGACCGTTGTCGGAGAGGTATTTTGTACCATCACCTCTATTAATTAATTGCAAAAGATTTGTAACCTGTGTATATGTTTTATCTGCATAAATTTCGATAGCCAATATGGGTATAGTTGCTCCAGTATTTTCATACATAATAGCACTTATTGTTATAAAATACTTTTCTTTAGGTTCCGTTGTTTTCGTAATAATTATAGGAATATACGAATCATCCATATATGCTAAAGACACTCTATTCTCCCACGCATTAACTATTTTTTGATAATTTTCATCTGATAATGTACCACTTTCATTTGGAAATAAAGTTGTCAAGTCAAGGTACTGATTGCTCGCCACTATCTCCGACCACGCCCCATTGTTACGCCCGTAGGTTTTTCCGTCCTTTGGAGCATCTACCGTAATAGCCGCATCTTCTCCTGCTGGGCCTTGCGGACCTTCTGGACCTCGATCTCCTTTATCGCCTTTCGGGCCCTGTTCTCCCGTAGGACCTTGAGGGCCAGGATCGCCTTGAATACCCTGCAAACCTTGAGGACCTATATCACCTCTTTCACCTTGAGGTCCTTGAGGACCGGTATCACCTTTGTCGCCTTTTGGACCCTGAGCACCTTGAAGCGGACCATTGTTTTTCCACACGGAATTGATTGCATCATAAATATAAATGTCGTACGGAGCACCTTTACCAACGCCATAAGCATCACCAGCTTGTGGGGAAACTATTCCAGACTCTAATTCTTCCTGCGTGCTAAAATATCCAAGTACCTTAAAACCACTTCCCGTATCTCCTTTATCGCCTTTTACTCCCTGCTCGCCTTTAGGCCCAACAGGGCCTTGTGGACCAGTTTCGCCAATAGGTCCCTGCGGGCCTGTTTCTCCTTGAATCCCTTGTTCTCCTCTAAGACCTTGCGGACCAATATCACCCTTTTCACCCTTCAATTCTGCCTTATCTTCTTCCGTCAAATCAGAAAAATGCAATTTCAACTCGTCTTTCTGTTCCGGCGTTAGATCGGAAAACTTCAACTTCAAATCATCGTAAGGGACAAGTACACGATAAGCTGTATCTTCTTCACTGGTGTACTTCCATTCAATGCCTGTGCTACCGGTACGGAAAACAGGAGTATCACCGGCAGTACCTTTCAGATCGGACAAAGCGACAAGATTCTGCCAATTACCGTCCGTATAACGCCATTGGATATAGGTTTTATCCTGATTTACCTGCAAGAATACTTCACGTCCATCTACACCCTTCAAGACAGACAGAGCAACACGTACAAGCTTATATGTGCTACCCAATACCTGAAAGGCGGGAAGAGAGGACACACCGGTAAGTGAACTTACCTCTTCGTACTGCCCCGGATCTTTCGCCGTAGACGCAATCAAATCCTCCACCGCTGCCGCAATCTTCTGCAAGTCTTCCGGCGTGATCGTTGTCCCGTCTGATAATATGATATCTCCTGCTGCCATAGGTGTTAATCTATTTTATTCCTCTGTTCAAAAATTGATTTTGCATCCGCCAATGCCGCTGTATATATAGCCTCGCTATCTGCATCCGGTATAGACTTGTCAAATGATATATTCTTGGTCCCGTCTGCATTGATGATTATGTAGCCGAAACGAACATCTGCCTTCTTGACTGTACCCGTTACCGACTTTACGTTTTCCCCTTCATCCTGTGTGATATTGTACTGTACTTCGTAACCTGCCACATTGTTCAGGTATGTGCTCTTGACCACTGATGATACTTGTTCGAGTGCCATAACTTATTCCTCCTTATCTTTAGTTTCCACTTCTGTCGTTCCGGCTTCAACAGCCTTTGCTATAATGATTTTAAACGACGTACAGATTATTTTCATCATCTGTTGATAGTCATTATCTGATATTTCTATTGCCCCCGTTGAATGGTAGATGATATGTGCCAGATCATACATCGGAACGGATTCTGCGCTCTTGATTATCGCATCTCCAATTTCATGTGTCAAATCAGCCTTCTGAAACTTATCTACACCATATTCTACATTTAACTCTTTGAAATTTACTTGTTTCATAATGATTTGTTTTTTTTAATTATTTATCCTAATGAAATTTTTAATATATTTCCATCTCTCCAAACCATTCCCAATGATTTTGGATCTATGGTTGGAATTGAAGTAAGAATCAATCCTGTTGATAACGAACTTAAAATTTTTCCATTAACATCATGGACGGAAAATCCTGCTATCCCCATTGAATACCTGTATACTGTAGAACCAGAACTGCTATTTCTCAAATACATGTGTAAAGCTGGAATTGACTGATAACCAGAAACATTATCAAATTTAAATTCAGACACTAATGAATTAGAATTATTAATCATTTTAAAACTTCTTTCTGAAGGGTCAATAACAAATCTATTTCCATTATTTGATGATTGAATTTTTCCAGTTATAGATAGATTCCCACCGATATCCCAAAAAACATTTTTCTTAGCTAACCATCCCGCACCATCATGCCCCAAACGTATAGCAGAATTTGCTCTATCTTCCCATGAGCTCCCCGCCCAAAATGCAGGACCTGTAATATCAGGAGACATACCCGCTAAACAGACAAAGGATGAATTAGAACCAGATCCCATTTCTATACGCCTATTTAACCTCATTTTGTTTGATCCAAAAGAATAAAATGCACCGGTTATATCTGTCACGGAATCTAATTCACCTTCAACACTATCAACTCTATTCCCTAAATTATTTATATTGATATTTAAACCCTCTGCTGTTTGATTAACAAAACTCTCACTTGCAAGTCCTTTTACAGAAGATGATATCTGGCTACTTGTCCAACTTGTTGTAGCATATCCAACTAAAGCTCCATCAACATAAGATCCCACCTCGGTTTGTATTTTACTACTTGTCCAGGACTGAGTAGCGTAATCCCTTCGTACAACTTGCTGGAATTCATCATATTCTTCCTTAAACGAAGTAAGTTCTGCTTTATCCGCCTTTAAAGATAAAGAGGTATCATATTTAGTATAAATTTTACCGGTCTCGGCATCAACATAATCTTTAGTTGCACGTAACTTAATTTCTTCTTCGTTTTGTGTGATTTGAGTTTGTAGATGTACAATAGCATCCGCAATCTCATCAGAAAACAGCCCTACACCATAAATAAGTATCTCACCAGTGAACCTCAGTTCAAAATCACCTTTCCCGTTCCATTTCCCGACCTTAGACAGCTTTTGATAGCTGTCGCTTTCCGATAGCTGCTCTTCATGATACAACTCGGTCCCCGGAATACCGAAACCGCAAGAACCGGGACGGAGCACCTTATAGAACAAAGAGAAAGAATACGTCTTTTCTTCTTCTTCCGTGTGATCCGGGATATTCATTATAGCATTCTGCTGAAGGATATACGTGTTCCTTATTCGCAGAACGTTTTGACCGTTGTCATTATAAATATCGGCAACTTGATCCTTTTCTACATAGAAGCTACCATCCAGCCAAAGATATTCTCCACCTACATTGATAAAATGAACGTTATTTGCGGCTGTCCAATAGTTTGTATTCTGGCTGAAAGAAGAGTTTACAAGGATGTTACCACCTTCTGCGGATATGTCGTTACGGATGCCATCAATAAGGCTTTCAAATTTGCCGTTCATGGCAATAAAGGTCTGCTCAATGGTATCTCCATTTTGAAGAATGAATGTCGAGTTTTCAACGTATATCCCGTTCAAATAAGCCCCATAACCAGACAACTGATCGCCTCTCTGTGTCCTGATTCCTGTCAGGTGTCCAATACGGGCTTTCAACTTGCCTTCGGTGCTGGCATCAGTAATACCATCGTACACATCGATAAATGGCGCACCGCTATCGGCCGTTGTCAGATATATCAATCCCTGCCGGTCCGTATCTTCATTGTTACCCCAACGAAGGGCAAAATCTCCGGCTTCCGGTTGCCCTGTCCCTTCTATCAGAGGAATAGCTATATCAAAATAGTCACTGTCTACACCGATACAACGTCCGAAAAGATACTTGATACTGGTCGTTCCCGTCCGTGTCTGTATTCTGACACCGTCACCCTTACGCAGGTTCATAAGCATAAGACCATCCATATCGTCCATATAACAGCGATAACGGTCAGACATCACTTCTACTCTGGCTATTTTGTTGATGTCAGAAACAATCTGGCTACCTCCTAAACCGTAAATCTGGGAATAAACAATCTCGTAAGCAGTGAATGTCTTTCGAATAAAGAGGTTGTCCATCTCCCCGGTGGCCGTCGGTGTGTCTATCTGCCATCCCCAACCGGTAAAACCGGATGCAAAAGTTGGCGATCCGGTATTGCCCCCCACATAGATATCACTCCTCACACGAAGCGAATCCAATATGGCGGCGCCCGTACTCTGGATCTCCCAGCCTTTACCTTCCCAGCCATCTATGAAAATGGAAGAGCCAATCTTCTTGTCGAAAAGGATATTTCCGTGGGCGGTATCGTCGATATCTTTGCGAAGGAACATATCATTTACCTCGACCAGTAAGCCATCCGTGGCATCAGCTATTTCTTTAAGCGTCCGGAGTGCGGAAAAGACATTTGTATCGGAAGGGATAGTCAAGTCGTTCAACTTAATGATATCAACATTGATTCCTCCCTCTCCCTGGATAGGATTCAAGTCTAATCCGTCCAACTCCCGAATCAAGTCGTTCAGCACCGTGTCATGTATTTGTCCAGTAGTCGTTGCTCCCCACACCTCTGTATGTGGCTCCTGTACCGGAATCAGCAAGTCTGGAGAAAGAGTTGGTTTTGGGAACTCAGCGAGACGTGGGGGTAAAAAAAAAGTGTCGCCGGTCGGGATCGGGATAACTAAGTTCTCCGGCAGGTCGGTACGGCGTTGGATGTCCAAGTACGGACGACCATCCGAAAGTCTATAAGTAAAGGAATAAGAGACAGGAGGATTTGCGCTATCGGTCTTGGCATTACTGGAAGTGAAAACGATCCTATACAAACCACTAAGTGTATATACATACTTACGAGAAGCGACAAACATGTCTTGCAACCAGCGGGCTTCTTCGGGAGTTAACATCCCCGTATTTCGCGTAAGTAGCCGGTTCGTATCAATCCGATATTCTTCACTTTCATCCCCGAATACAGCCAGATTGTGCGTATATTCAGGATCATCCTTCAATGCCCCGTATGCCCGCAGACTGTCAATTCCGCCCAAGCTATTCTCAAACAAATACCAATTTTCATCTTCCCCTTGCTTTTCGCTAGCTACATACCTCTGCACATAAGACAAACGCGTCCCAGACGGATTTTCCACCCATACATCATAATACATCGGGCGTTTACCAGCAAATTTACCGGCAATAACTGCATATTGCAGATTATAGGAAACACAAGTCCCTGAAGATTGCCCAGATAAGGATATCGTACTATTTGTACCATCTTCCCAATAAGCACGAAGACGAACAGTACAATCTTCGGGGGCATAGTAAGTTAGCCATTCCGGACTATAATATGTAACAGCCTTTTGTGTGGGTTGCCAAGTAAGAAAATTGCCGGTAAGGAACTGGGTGGCAGATTCATTCAAATGCATTTTCCCGCTGCGTATGCAACGAAATGTATAACTATCTTCACCATAAGCAACCGTGAAATCTTTCGACAAGTTCGGTTGTATGAATATGTCTGAAGATGGAAGCGTAAAAGACAAGTGTGACTTAACCACTTCCGTGAGACCTATATGAATGAGATTACCGTTCCCCGGATAAAAGGTCTCTTCCAAAACAATAGCTCCTGCCGCCCGAAGAACAACCGAAACAGGGTCCACACTTTGCAGGACTAGTTCCTTAAGGTTGCCGCTCATCGAGAGACTGTCGGGTTTCTGTACGGTTACTATTGCCATATTAACAAGAAAAAGGGTTAGTGTTTGCGTTGCTAATTATGAACACAAATATAAAAAGTCCATTCGGGACAATTAAGGACAAAAACGG
>OGRF01001983.1_pt1 | contig 12351 bp, 14 predicted proteins | sample 1553381 | NCBI WGS metagenome assembly OGRF01 (sample SAMEA2580060, study PRJEB22360) | human gut metagenome | biome: human gut; feature: human-associated habitat; material: faeces | place: Denmark | collected 2008/2010
TACGAAACAAGGATTAAAATTTATTAACATTTCAAGGCTTAGTTCGGATCGTGCATGGTGGCTTTCATCTACAATTACTAACGGATTAAGCTGATTAATGATTTGAAATAAAGCCGTCTCATCTGCACTTGCAATAGGAAATTCTGGTTTACCTAAAACCTTTGCAAATTCAGCTAAATTACTATTTTCCTGATAAGCTTTTAAAACTTCTTTGCTACGTCCGCGGAAAGAATCATAGGAAAGAACCATTATGGAGAGCTGTTCGGTAACAGCGGTAGGATTAAAATTCTGACCGTTTAATAATTCCTGTTTAGTGTAGACCTCTACACGTCCACCAAAATCTACATCAATTTTTTGCCGGTATGGATGATCAGGATTCTTGAGAGCACGTACAGTTTGAGTTAAAATTGCGTCAGATGGAACGAGCCAGACCACAGCTTTTGCTTTACTGATTGGTAGTGCAGCAAAAACAGAACGAATAGCGTTGCAGGCAATAAAAGTTTTACCTCCGCCTGTTGGTACTTTAAAGCAAAGGTTAGGAACACCGGGTAAAATATCTTTGTAGCGTCCTAATGCAGGCGCACTTTTTTCTTTCCAAAATAAACGAAATGCCTCTATATAACTTTTGGTTGCATTCAATAATTCTAAATAACGGTTTAAATCCGCAATTACAACTTTTTGATATGACTTCATTTCCATTATATAGTGCCCCCTTATAACTTACTAATATCACGGGGAATTTTCTTAAATGTAATGCCCATTTGCATTAGCTTATTTTCCCCGATAGAGGAGCGATCAGCGTAAATTACTGTTTCTGAAGTTTTTTCTTTAATGGTAGAAAGAAAATTGTAATTTAGTACCGTAATCTGCTGTGCTTCGTAATAGAAATAATAACCAGTATCGTTGTGTTGTCCAAGGTAGTATTTATTATTATCGGCAGGTGGGGTAAATGGCGTTTTGGTTTCCATAAACCAAATATATTCCCGAATTTTTTCTACGGGAACAGCTTCGTTTAGATTATCGTTGATTAATAATGGCTCACCAAGTTCATAATAACTGAAGTTGCCGCCTGTTCCAGCAACAAAATTATTATCATTACCATAACCTTTGATAACACATTTGACACGTTCAGCTGTGATCTTGTCAATATAATCCATCATCTCTATTAAAATGAACTTACGATTTCCACCATCGCTTTTATTCATGTTTAGCACAGCGTGTGCGGTGGTTCCAGAACCAGCAAAGGAGTCTAGTATGATAGAATTTTCTTGAGAATAAAATCCCAAAAGATATTGAATTAAATTAGTTGGTTTCGGAAAATTAAATTTAATTCCCATTGTTTCAAGTTCATTGCTCATATTTTGAGTGCTGCCTAAATTTGATAATACAGAAAGAACATGACTAATTGATTTTCTTTTTTTTACCATTTCAATATTACCAGTTTTTGTAATTTCAAAAGTTGTTAACTGATTTCTTGAATCTAAAACTGGATGAAACTGATTGTTGATAAAATCAAGAAGAATATTTTTTGAAGACCATCCACTCTCTACTATAACTGGAGAACTTAGTTGTCCGTTTTTTATTACAGCTTTTTGATGATAACGAGGATAAGGGATATTTCTTTTTTTGATAACCAATTCTTTTACTGCACAGGGAAAGCCTTTTGGTAATTCAATTGTAGACATCGGATTTTTAGGACCATTTTTTACTAAGGTATTTCGAATTTCGCTATTGAAAATTTTGCTCGTATCTGTTACATTAGGGTCAATTCCGTTTGGAAATCCTAACAAATCTGGATTTTTTAAGTAACAAAGAATATATTCATGGCAGTTTTTTATTTTAGCTTGATTATCAAAGTTACCATCTGAACGCCATACTAATTGAGCAAGGAAACTTTTTTTACCAAATATTTCATCGCAAATATATCGCAAATTGCTTGCTTCATTATCGTCAATACTAATAAAAATTATTCCGGCATCATCTAGCAACTTATATAATAGCTTAAGGCGGGGATACATCATACATAGCCACTTATCATGCCTTGAAAAATCTTCTCCTTCATCGCCAACTGTTTTATTTAACCATTCCTGAATTTTAGGGTGATCAACATTGTCGGAATAAACCCATGCTTTGTTTTTTTCTGAACTTTTGGCAGTGTTGTAGGGCGGATCAATATATATACATTTTATTCGTCCTTCATAACGAGGAAGAAGTGCTTTTAATGCTTCTAGATTATCTCCCTTAATTATCATATTTTCGCTACCGTTATCTTCTTCATGTTGTCCGTTTTCGTCAAAGCTGTATTTGCGTTCTAACACTCGGAAGGGAACAACTTGATGATGAGTAATGACTTTGTTTTTTCCGATCCAGTCCAATGTAGGCATAGAGCAAATCCTCCGTTTATATGGTATATTTTATTATTTTAATTTATAAATGTATTTTCATGTTTGCGAGGTTTAGCGAAAACTCAATATAACAAGTTCACGGTTCTATTTTTGGTTGATTTTTAATGTACTTTCCAGTTTTAATTCGGGCATCTGCTGGTTTTAATTCGTTAGATGGGATTGCCCATTGATTTCCTATCTTAACAGCACCAGGTATACGCTTTTTGTTGCATAAAATTTGTATACGCCGTGTGGAAAGTCCCCAGCGTTCGGCGGTTTGTGACACGGATAAATAATTCATTAGTATATCTCCTGTTAAAACGCTTTGCAGTATTTTTATTACATAATAAACTATATAATAATTATAATCGTGAATACGAATAAAATCAATCTTCAAAAATGGTTGTGTCAATTCATAATGTTTATAGAAATAAGAAAATCCGAACTAATCTTCAAAAAAATTAGTTCGGATTATGTTGTTTGGTGCACCTGAGAGGAGTCGAACCTCCGACAACCTTGCTCCGGAGGCAAGTGCTCTATCCACTGAGCTACAGGTGCTTATGTATTAGTAATGTAGGAAAGTTTTTGATGTTATTTCAAAAATCTGCACGAAATCTGCACAATTTGATGTATTGAACAGATTTTAAAAATTCATTGAACCGCATAAATACTGGCTTAACATGATTCGAGTTTTAGTGCGGACACAGTTTCCGGAGGCCGCTGCTCTATCCACTGAGCTACAGGCGCACTATAACATTTGCATTATACCACAAATGTGCTGTTTGTACAATCGGGCTTAATGCACGTACTGTTATTTATTTTGCAGACGCCGTTTTTTGTGTTACAATTAGCTTATTAAATGAAACGGAGTAAATTATGCAAAAAAACATCTGGCAGCAGCTTGTTGCCGTTATAATTTTTATATGGGCCTTGTGGAATTATGAAATAACATTATCTCTGCTGGGCAGTGCGCTGGGCATTTTAATGCCGCTTATTACGGGCTGCGTTATTGCCTTTACCGTAAATGTGTTTATAGAAAAATTTGAGCAGATATGGATGCGTGTGTTAAAAGAGCGTGCTGCCAGGTTTAGAGGGCCGGTTTGCCTTATTGCAGGTTTTATGCTTATTTTTGGCGTAATAACGGCACTGCTTTTTGCCGTTTTGCCGGAACTGCATGCAAGCATTGTTATTTTAAGCCACAAGCTGCCGCAGGATATTGTATATTTTAATGCCTTTTTGCAGGAGCAGCTTTTGGCATGGAATTTTTCGCCCGAAGACGTGGCATACGTGCAGGAAAAAATTTATGAATGGCAGGCTGCCGTGGAAGCTTACTGGCAGGCCAATAAAGCGGCTCTGCTTTCGCAGACTTTAAGCATTACGGCTTCCGTTGCCGGTGTGGTGGCAAACCTTGTAATGGGCTTTGTGTTTGCGGTGTATATTCTGCTGGAAAAGAAACAGCTTGCAGTATCATCACGCCGCGCGCTTTATGCTTTTTGCAGTGCCGAACGCGCCAAATACATTATTGCGGCGGCATCGCTTGCCAAAAGGATTTGTTCCGGGTTTATCGGCGGGCAGCTTCTGGAGGCTTTCTTATTGGGGCTGATGTGTTTTGCCGGTATGATAATTTTAGGCATACCTTATGCTTTTGTTATTTCCGCGCTGGTTGCGTGCCTTGCGGTTGTGCCGTATATCGGTTCCATAACCAGTGCAGTTATAGGCTGCATATTTATAGTAATATCGCAGCCGGAAAAAGTTATTGTTTTCATTATCTTTTTCCTTGTACTGCAGCGTATTGAAGGCGATATTCTCTATCCGAGAATTGTCGGCAAATCCGTCGGCCTGCCGGAGCTGTGGCTGCTTGTTGCGGCTATGATAGGCGCAGGGCTTGGCGGCATTATGGGCATGATTATAAGTGTGCCCTTGTGTTCCGTTTTTTATGCGCTTTTCAGCGATTGTATCAAACGGCGGCTGCAAACTAAAAAAATGAATGATATTTGAACTTTATGGAGGAATACTTAATGAAGAAAATTGCTGTACTGCGCTGCCTGCGTGTAAGCGCATCCTGCACGGGCAGCGGCTGCCTGCGTGCGTTAAACGAAAAAACAGGCGCGTTTGAACGTTAGGGCGATGAAACTTTGCAGGCTGCTGCCGTTTTTACCTGCAACGGCTGCTGCGAAAATAAACTGCCTAACCAGGAAGGCATTAACAAAAAAGTTGAACGCATTATAAAAATGCAGCCGGATGCACTGCATTTAAGCAACTGCACCATGCCCAAAGATGAAAACGGCAACCGTGTAATCTGCCCGGTAATTAAAGAACTGGAAGATAAATTTACTGCTGCCGGTATTGACGTGGAGCGCGGAACGCATTAACGGCGCAAAGATTAAAGAAAGAGGGTGCTGATGACGGCTAAAATAATTATTTCGGCTGTTAACCCGGAAGAAACCCGTATGGGAATTGTGGAAAACGGCCGTTTAATGGAATATGTTGTTGAGCGCAATAACAGTGCGCAGCTTGTCGGCAGCATCTTTCTGGGGCGCGTGTGCAATGTGGTGCGCGGCATACAGGCTGCTTTTATAGATATCGGCCTTGATAAGAATGCTTTTTTGTATTTGGGCGACAAAACAGGCATTACCGAAGGGCAGCGCGTGCTGGTTGAAATAACAAAGGACGCCCGCGGCAGCAAAGGACCTACGGCAACGCTTGATATATCGCTTGCCGGCAGATATGCGGCGCTGCTGCCGGAAGCAAATTATACCGGCATTTCGCGTAAAATTACCGACAGTGCCGAACGCAGCCGCCTGAAGAAAATTGCCGACGAAGTTACAAACGGGGCGGCAGGCGCGGTTATGCGCACTAATGCTGCCGGTATGCCAGAAGAAGTTTTGCGTGCTGATTTGCAGCAGCTTATGGCAGACTGGCAGATTATACAGGCGCGTGCCAAACTCGCACGTTCACCGCAGGTGCTGCACCGCGAACTTGATATTTCCGTACGCATTGTGCGCGACTATCTTAATGCCTGTATTGATGAGGTTGTTGTGGACAGCCCGGCTGTTTACGGGCGTTTGCAGGAGCTTTTGCAGAATATTGCCGAAAGCAGAAGCTGCAAACTGCTGCTTCATGACAAGCAGACCGATATTTTTTCATACTACCGTTTAAGCGACGATATTGCTTCCATCAGCGACAGGCGCATTGATTTGCCCAGCGGCGGCTACCTTGTTATAGATTATACGGAAGCTATGACGGTTATAGATGTTAACAGCGGGCATTTCAGCGGGCGCGAGAACCTGGCGGAAACCGTAATGCAGATTAACCGCGAGGCGGCGGACGAAATAGCACGCCAGCTGCGCCTGCGCGATATTGGCGGCATTATTGTGGTAGATTTTATCGACATGGATAAAAAAGAATACCGCGAAGAAATACTGGAACGTTTGCAGCAGGCGCTGCGTGCCGATAAAATGAAACCCTGCGTGCAGGATATGACGGTGCTTAACCTTGTGGAAATAACCCGCAAAAAAGCCCGCCAGAACTTGTCGGCAGTGCTTTATGCGCCGTGTCCGGTCTGCCAGGGCAGCGGCAGGGTGCAGTCGCAGGAAACGGTGGGGCTTGAAATAAAACGCCGCCTGCGTACGCTTCTGGCCAAGCCATGTGCGCCGCGCAGCATTTTAATTATGGTCAGCCCGTGGCTTGCCGAATGGCTGAACCATAAAGTTATACGCCAGTGGGAAAAAGAACTGAACTGCACGCTTGCCGTAACGGCAGAGCCGCGTTTGCAGCTTGAAACTTTTTCACTTTTAGATAACACCGGTGTTGACAAATAACGCCCGGTGTGGTAAATTATTCCAGTATAGACTGATTGAGTCTGTCCCCAACCGCGCAGAGAGGTTCCGTAAACTCCGGATGGAGTACCGTATTTGGCGAGTATATAATAAGGGAGGTGCAAATAAATGTACGCAGTTATTAAAACCGGCGGTAAACAGTACCGTGTTGCTGAAGGCGATGTATTGAACGTTGAAAAACTGAATGCAGAAGCCGGCAGCGAAGTAGTATTTGACGAAGTTCTTACCGTAGTTAACGATGCTGATGTTAAAATCGGTCAGCCTGTAGTTGAAGGCGCAAAAGTTACTGCTAAAGTTGTAGAGCAGGGCAAAGGCGAAAAAATCCTCGTTTTCAAATACAAAGCTAAATCCAACTACCGTAAACGCCAGGGCCATCGTCAGCCGTTTACTAAAGTAGAAATCTCCAAAATTGAAGCATAATGGTTAAAGTCAGTATTTACCGTGATAAAAACGGAGATATTACTTCTTATGAGGTAGCAGGGCACGCCGGAGCGGCAGAGGAGGACGGTTACGACCTTGTCTGCAATTCGGTTTCCGTACTGACTCAGGCTCCGCTTATCGGTTTGGAGCGTTATTTAAAACTTAAGCCGCAGTACACAGTTGATGAAGAAAGCGGCATCTTTACATTAAAACTTGACCGGGCGGACAGCAATACACAGGCAATACTTGAAACAATGGTTCTGGCATTGCAGAGTGTAGAACGGCAGTTTCCGCAGTATGTCAAGGTGAAAGACACCAGGAGGTGAATACCGATGTTTGAACTGATTCTTCAATTACATGCTCATAAAAAAGGTACCGGCAGCTCCCACAACGGACGTGACTCCAACTCTCAGCGCCTCGGCACCAAAGCACATGAAAGCCAGCTCGTTACCGCAGGCAGCATCATCGTTCGTCAGCGTGGTACCCGTTTCTATCCCGGCAACAATGTAGGCATGGGCAAAGATTACACCATTTATGCAATGGTTGAAGGCCGCGTTAAATTTGAACGCAAAGGCCGCGATAAACGCCAAATCAGCGTATATCCGGTTGAAGAAGCTATGTAATTTGCTTACTACCCCAAAGTTTTTGGCTTTGGGGTTTTATTTTTGCCTGATTATAATAAAAATTATTTACTGCAAATGTGAATTATTTGTAATTTTACTTCAATTTACAGCTTTTCTCCTTGAACAAAAGGTCAAAAAATGCTATGATTAAACCATGAGATAAGATAATTTTTTAAGGAGTGATATAAATGGCAGCATTACATTTAAGTGCAGAAAATTTTAAACAGGAAGTGTTGGAAGCAAAAGGCAAGGTTTTGGTAGATTTTTTTGCAACCTGGTGCGGCCCCTGCCGTATGATGAGCCCGATTGTTGACCAGCTGGCAGACGAACTGGCAGATGTTAAGGTGTGCAAGGTTGATATTGACCAGGCTGAGGCGCTGGCAACCGAATACGGCGTGGAAGTTGTGCCTACTTTTATTGTTTTTGAAAACGGAGAAGCAGTTAAAAGCGTAAGCGGCGTTATGCCGAAACCTGTAATTTTGGATATGCTGAAATAAGGTGTTTTTATGGCTGATAAAATGACGGATATTATTATTATCGGCGGCGGCACAGCAGGAATGACGGCTGCTGTTTATGCCGGGCGGGCCGGGCGCAGTGTTAAGGTGCTGGAACAGAGCATTCACGGCGGGCAGATTATTAATACCAGCCATGTGGAGAATTTTCCGGGCTTTGACAATATTGCTGGTTTTGAATTTGCAACGGCGCTGTATGACCAGGCTGTAAAATTTGGTGCTGAGTTTGTGTACGAAAAAGTTACCGGCATTGAAAATGCAGACGGCTTTAAACGCGTGCTTACGGCAAACGGGCATTATGATGCCAAAGCCGTTATTATCGCAACCGGTGCGCGCCCGCGGCCGATTGGCGTTGCCGGTGAGGAAAAATTTGTAGGACGCGGCATTTCCTTCTGCGCAACGTGCGACGGTGCTTTTTACAAAGGCAAAACCGTTGCCGTTATCGGCGGCGGCAACACTGCGCTGGATGATGCGGTTGTGCTTTCGCAGCTTGCTGAAAAAGTTTACCTTATTCACCGCAGGCAGGAATTCCGAGCCGAAAAACAGCTGGTAGAAAAGGTTCATAAACCCGAAAATATTGAGTTTATTCTCGATACCGTTGTAACAGGGCTGAAAGGTGATAAACGCCTTGAAGGGCTGGAACTGGAAAACAAAGTTACCGGCGAAAAATCGGAACTTGCCGTGGACGGTGTTTTTGTAGCTATCGGCCAGATGCCGGAAAACGGTATGTTTAAAAATGTTGTTGAGGTTGACGCAGGCGGCTATATTGTTGCCGGTGAGGACTGCAAAACAAGCTGCCCGGGCATTTTTGCCGCCGGTGACGGACGCACCAAAAAAGTGCGCCAGCTTACAACGGCTGCGTCAGACGGTACTGTTGCCGCACTTGCAGCAAGCGAATATATAGGTTAAAAATAATAATTCAATGCAACGGTTCTGTTTAAAAGCAGAGCCGTTTATTTTTACGCAAACTTAGGTAAACCCTTTTAAATTTACGGTAAACCTGTTTACAAACAAGGGTTAACGTTGTATAATGTGATTGTTAACCAAAATAAATAATAAGGTTTACGTAAACGGAGGGCAAAATTATTATGAATTTTATTATTGAAGTGGCTGATAAAGTTTTAAACGGCGGAGAAGTAACCAAAGCCGAGGCAGAACGCTTAATAAATGTAAGTGATGACGATACAATGCTGCTTTTGGCAATGGCAGATAAAATCCGCCAGAAATATAATGGTAATGCTGTCGATTGCTGCGCTATTATTAACGGCCGCAGCGGGCGCTGTCCGGAAAACTGCAAATTCTGCGCGCAGTCCGCTCATTATCATACCGGTGTTAAAGAATATCCGCTGCTGAGCGAGCAGGAATTTGTTGATGCTGCCAAAAAAGCCAAAGCCGCAGGCGCAGTAAGGTTTTCGATTGTAACAAGCGGCAGGGGGCAAAGCAAGGCTGATGATTTTGACAACATCTGCAAAGCCTTGAAGCGCATTAAAGAAGAAGTGGGCATTGAGGTTTGCTGTTCGTTGGGCATTTTAACGGAGGAGCAGGCTTTTAAACTGAAAGAGCTTGGGGTAACGCGCTACCATTCAAATTTGGAAACCGCGCCCAGCCATTTCCCAGATATTTGCAGCACTCATACCTATGAAGATAAAATGTTTACCATCCATAATGCGCAAAAAGCAGGCCTGCGTGTTTGCAGCGGCGGTATTTTCGGGCTGAACGAAACGCCGGAGCAGCGTGTGGAAATGGCGTTTGAACTGAAACGCCTTGGCATCGACAGTGTGCCGCTGAATCTTTTAACGCCGATTCCGGGAACTCCGTTTGAAAACAACAAACCTTTAAAACCTTTGGAAATTCTGCGTGCTTACGCGGTTTTCCGTTTTATATTGCCGAAAGCGCTTATCCGCACCGCAGGCGGGCGCGAGGTTAACCTGCGCGATTTGCAGTGCCTGGCGTTAAACGGCGGTCTGAACGGCATTATGGTCGGTGGATATTTAACTACCGGCGGCAGAAGCCCGGAAGCCGACAAAGTAATGATTAAAGATTTGGGACGCACTGTAACGCATCCGGTTTTGTGAGGGGTGAGAGCTATGCTTTACAGTGTAAAAATGCGTTCGGCACAGGGCGGAGCGCATGAAGAAGGCGGCAGGCATATTTCCGGCGCAGAACGTATTTTGCCGGAAGAACAGCTTGATTATGCCGTGCTTACCATGCTGCACCGGGCGCGCGAGCATGAACGCGGACGCGCGGATTTTATCAGCTTAAAAGTGGAAGAAATAAAGCCGCAGGATATTGTTTATAAGCCGCTGCTTAATTTCAGCACCTGCCCGGTAAAAACGGCGCAGGAAGGGCACCGGGCGGCAGTTGCCGAACTTGAGCGAGCCGGAGTGAAGCCCAAAGCCGCACTTAAAGGGCTGGAAATGCTTGAAAACCTGCATGACAGTATGCGCGGGGCCATTGTTGTGGATTGCGAGAGCGGCATGCGCATTGACGGCATGGGCGAGCGCGGCGTGCGTGCCAGCAAAATGGACTGCGTAAACAGCCGCGGTTATGATGAATATATGCAGGCGCGCGGGCTGACAGGTGACCATGTGCGCGAAGCGCTGGTGCTGGCTTCCAAGGTTGCCGGGGCAGAAGGCATGGTTGCGGAGCTGTGCTGGTCGGATGACCCATATTATGTTACAGGCTATGTTGCCTCGCCGCTTTATGGCTACCGCCGCATACCTGTAATGAAGGAACGCGGCAGCGGCATTGGCGGCAGGGTGTTTTTTGTGCGTCCGGGTACGGATATGAAAGAATTGATTAATTACCTTGAAGAACAGGTAGTGATGATACAAACCGGGGAGGCGCTGACATGCTGACAGAACGCCTGCAGAAAGAGCTGGAGGAAACTTATGCCAAAGGATTAAGGCGCACCGTTGACGGGCTGCGCTTTAAAACTGCGGTACGCGCCGAAGATGAAAACGGCAAAGAATATCTTGTGTTTGCAAGCAATAACTACCTTGGGCTTACCCATGCGCCGGAGGTACAGCAGGCTGCGGCAGAAGCGGTACGCTGGGGAACCGGCAGCACGGGCAGCCGCCTTACAACAGGCGCGGCGGTTGAAACCGGCGAACTGGAAAAAGAACTGGCGGAATTTAAACACGCCGAAAGAGCGCTGGTGTTCAATACCGGTTACATGACCAATTTAGGCGTGCTGTTTGCCCTGGTTAAACAGGGCGATGTTGTTTTCAGCGACGAGCTGAACCATGCCAGCATTATTGATGGCTGCCGCATTGCCCGTGCGCAGGTTGCTGTTTACAAACATAACGATATGCAGGATTTGGAGCGGCTGCTTAAAGAAACTCCTGCCGCTGGCGAGCGTTTTATAGTTACGGACGGCGTTTTCAGCATGGATGGCGATATTGCCAATTTACCGGAGCTTGTGCGCCTGAAAGAAAAATACGGAGCGTGCCTGATGGTTGACGATGCCCACGGTGTTGGCGTTATAGGTGCGGACGGCAGCGGCACGGCGGCTTATTACAACATGCCGGGCACGATTGATTTGCAGGTTGGCACATTAAGTAAAGCGCTGGCGGCTGAAGGCGGGTACGTGGCTGCCAGTAAAACAATTATTGAATATCTTATCAATAAATCGCGCCCGTTTATTTTTTCTACCGCACTGCCTGCCTGCGTAACGGCGGCAGCTTTGACTGCTTTGCGCCTGCTGCGGCAAAAGCCGGAACAATACATTGGCAGGCTGAAAGAAAATGCGGCCTTAATGCGCAGACTGCTGCATGATGAAGGCTTTGAGATAATCGACGGCGTAACTCCCATAGTGCCAGTGCTTACCGGCAGCAGCAAAAAAACCATGCGGTTTATGGCGGCGCTTTTGGAGGCAGGTATTATGGTTTCGGGAATACGCCCGCCGACGGTGCCGGAAGGCACAAGCCGCCTGCGTGTAACGGTAACGGCTGCGCATACGAAAGCAGAAATTAAGCAGGCCGCAAAAACTATGGGCAGAATATGGCGTGAATTAAAGGCGTAAAGCGAAAGAAGGTTTTGGCATGAAAGCAATCGGTATAACCGCAACGGATACGGAATTTGGCAAAACAGTAGTAAGTTCCTGCCTGGCGGCGGGGTTTAAATATTTAGGCTTTGATATGGGCGTGTTTAAACCGGCGGCCTCCGGCTGCGTGCGTACGGCAGAAGGCAGGCTTGTTTCGGAAGATGCGGAACTGCTTATTAAAGGCGCGGGGCTTACAATGGCGCAGCACGACGAGGTTGTGCCTTATGTTTTGGAAGCGGCACTGGCACCGGCGGAAGCCTCCAAGCTTGCGGGTGTTAAATTAGAGCCTGCCGTAATGAAAAAAGCGGCGGCAAAGATGATAAACTCTCATGAACTGACGGTGGTGGAAGGCGTGGGCGGAATTTCCGCACCGCTTACGGATGATTACCTTGTAAAAGATTTTTTCTGCGATATGAAGCTGCCGGTAATAATTGTTGTTAAAACGCTTTTGGGCAATGTTAACCACGCTGTTTTAAGCTCTTATTACGCACAGCACGAAGGCTGGAAAGTACTGGGCTTTATTGTTAC
>OGRF01001998.1_pt1 | contig 12257 bp, 10 predicted proteins | sample 1553381 | NCBI WGS metagenome assembly OGRF01 (sample SAMEA2580060, study PRJEB22360) | human gut metagenome | biome: human gut; feature: human-associated habitat; material: faeces | place: Denmark | collected 2008/2010
GGGAGCCGCAGGGAACGGCTGGCGTTCCCGTCCTGAATGTCCTGCAAAAACAGAATCTCACCGATGTCTGTTGTGTGGTCACCCGTTATTTTGGTGGCATTCTGCTGGGCGGCGGCGGTTTGGTACGGGCGTATTCCCACAGTGCTGCACTGGCAGTGGAAGCAGCACAGATTCAGACAAAAATTTCCTGTCATCCAGTGACCTTAAAAATGGCATACTCTCTCTATGGAAAGGTATCCTATCAACTGCCACAGCTGCCCATTTTGCAGCAGAATGCGGATTTCGGCGATACGGTAACCTTGTCGTTGCTTGTACCAGCTGGCTTAACAGCGTCGTTCCAAGCAGATATGATTGAACTGACAAACGGAGAAATTTCCATTCAGGTCGGGGAACAATTGGATGCAGATTTTGCGGAGGTTGCAGACCGGTTGCCGCCGGAACTGCTGTGATTCGTAGGAAAACAACCACAAGAACGCCTTGTATGCGGAGAACGATGGAAGGCAGGTGACAGCAGATGGTTTCTGATGTGTTTCTGGAACAGCTGCGGAATGCGTGTCCGCTGGAAGAAATCGCACGCACTTATGTGGATTTGAAACGGCGTGGCAGAACCTACGTCTGCAATTGTCCGTTCCATTCGGAAAAAACACCGTCTTTTACGGTATTTCCCGATACGCAAAGCTTTTATTGTTTCGGCTGTGGGGCTGGCGGTGATGTCATCACCTTTATTCAGCAGATTGAAAATCTGGATTTTATGGATGCGGTGAAACTGCTGGCACAAAACAGCGGTCTGACTGTTCCCGAACAGGGGGCAGATGAAAAACAGTCCCGTATGCGAAAGCGGATTCTCGCTGTGAATCGAGCCGCTGCCAATTTCTATTACCGAATGCTGACTGGCAGCGATAAACGGGGGCTGCAATATTTTATCCAGCGACGTTTAACCACGACCACCATTAAAAAGTACGGGCTGGGCTTTGCTCCGGAAACTTGGGATGCCTTGAGCCGGTATCTGCTACAGCAGGGATTTACGGAAGAGGAACTGTTGCTGGCAGATGTTTCCCGTCGCTCCCGAAGAGGAACGCTCATTGATACGTTCCGAAACCGTGTCATATTTCCCATTGTTGATTTGCGGGGAAATGTCATTGGATTCGGCGGACGGGTGTTGGATGACAGCCAACCAAAATATTTGAATACTGCACAAACGCCGGTATTTGACAAGGGAAAGAACTTGTTTTCCCTGCAATTTGCCAAAAATTCTGTAACCACAACGCTGATTTTGGCGGAAGGGTATATGGATGTCATCGCTGTTCATCAGGCAGGGTTTGAAAATGTTGTGGCGACGCTGGGAACTGCCATTACACCCGACCAGGCAAGAAAAATTTCCCAGTATGCAAAAACCGTGATTATTGCCTATGATAGCGATGCAGCTGGGCAGGCAGCAACGCAAAAGGCAATGCGGCATTTTAGTGAAGTGGGGATTGAAACCAAAATCTTACGGATGCAGGGTGCAAAAGACCCCGATGAATATATTCTGAAATTTGGGGCAGAACGATTTCGGATGCTCTTAGAGGGTTCAGAGGATGCCATCAATTTCCAACTAGACCGCTGTGAAATGGGGCTGGATTTACAGACGGAAAACGGCAGGGCAACGCTGTTGCGGCGTGCCACAGAAGTTCTGATTCAGATTCCAGACCCTGTGACAAGAGAAGTTTACCTGATGCGAACTGCAGAAAAATGTCATATATCGGCAGATGTTTTGCGTGTGAGCGTCAATCGAAAGCAGAAAAATCGGCAGAAGATGCAGAAGAAAAAGGAATTCAGCAATCTGGTTGCACATACGGTAACGGCACAGCAAACCGCAGCAGATGTCAGCGGAATGGCAGGCAGTTCCCGAACGGTGCGAGCACAGGAACGATTGCTCTGTTATTTCCTGTCACAGCCGGAGCAGATTTCCAAACTGGCAGACCATTTGCAGCCGGAACAGTTTACCGTTCCATTTTATCAGAAGCTGTTTCAACTGTTGCTGGAGCACCAGCAACAGGAATCAGATGGCTGGATTTCCGCTCTGGGAATGCAGCTGACACCGCAGGAAATGGGAACGGTGAGCCGTCTGCTCAATTTAAAACAGACTTGTCCAATCAGTCCGCAGGAGGTGCAGGATTGTATTCAGCTGCTGCAAACCCATTTGGTGCAGGCGTTGGATTCAGATGCAGCCCTTTTGGAACTGGTTGCACAGAAAAAGAAGAAGAATCAAGCATGGCAATGATGCGGCATTGTCCGCCTTGGAAAGGAACGAGGAATCATGGAAGGAAAAACGACCATTGAAAAACTGATGGAACGGGGAAAGGCAACCGGAGAACTGACCACAAAGGAAATCAGTGATGCACTGGAAGAACTGGATTTCGATGTCGATCAGCTGAACTCTTTTTATGACACCTGTGACCGTTTGAACATCAAGATTATTGACGATACTGCACCAGAAATTTCCGGAAAAGGCGGAGATGCGGATTTGGTGGACGATTTAGAAATGGCACTTTCCACCGAAGGCATTGCGATTGATGACCCAGTAAAGGTTTATCTGAAAGAAATTGGACGTGTGCCGCTGTTGTCCTCCGATGAGGAAACGGAACTTGCCAAGCGGATGGCGGAAGGCGATACCAAGGCAAAAAATCGCTTGTCAGAAGCCAACTTGCGTCTGGTTGTCAGCATTGCAAAGAAGTATGTCGGCAGAGGCATGCAGTTCCTGGATTTGATTCAGGAAGGCAATTTGGGCTTGCTGAAGGCAGTTGAAAAGTTTGACTATACCAAGGGCTTTAAGTTCTCCACCTATGCAACCTGGTGGATTCGGCAGGCAATTACCCGTGCCATTGCCGACCAGGCAAGAACCATCCGGATTCCGGTGCATATGGTAGAAACGATTTCCAAGGTCAAGAAAGTTTCCAGCCAGCTGCTGCATGAAACGGGTCACGACCCATCTGCGGAAGAGATTGCAGAAAAGTTGAACATGCCAGCGGAACGGGTACGGGAAATCATGCGGATTGCACAAGACCCAGTTTCTCTGGAAACCCCAATCGGCGAAGAAGAAGATAGCCATTTGGGCGACTTTATTCCGGATGATGATGCACCAGCTCCGGCAGATGCAGCTTCTTTGATGCTGTTGAAAGAGCAGTTGAATGATGTGTTGTCGACTTTGACTGATCGGGAAGCAAAGGTATTGAAGTTGCGGTTCGGTCTGGAGGATGGACGTTCTCGAACACTGGAAGAAGTGGGCAAGGAATTCGATGTCACCAGAGAACGGATTCGGCAGATTGAAGCAAAGGCACTGCGGAAGCTGCGGCATCCGAGCAGAAGTAAAAAGGTAAAAGATTTTCTGGATTGAGGCAGTCCGTTACATAGACGGGATGAAATCACCAGATGAGAGAGTCAGTCCTGCGAGAGCAGGGCTGATTTTTTTATGTGTGTTTGCACAATTCCCGTTGTTTTGCTGCTGCCTGCAACAAAAGCAGCGTTGCCCCCACCAGAAACAGCGATGCAATGGGCGTTGTACGGCTATACTGCACCGCCGGAGCAGAAACGGAACAGATTTCCGGTGAAACAACGGCATTTGGGAACACCTGACAGCCAATCCAGCAGAATCCGGCTGCCAATCCTCCAGCCAACACCCGCAAGGACAGCATCCAGTACAGAGAAAGCCGTCCGCCCGTGATGGTGAAAATCTGTAAATGTACGCAAATACCGCCGAAGGCGAGCAGAGCTGCAAAAAGTGCCAGTAATACGGGCGTGTTTGGAACAAGCTGCGTTAGAGCAGTAATCTCCAGACCAGCAGACAGCAAGCCTTCTGCGGTATTTTTCGGGAATCTCCATTGCAGCGGAATGGTAAGTAGGGCATACAGTCCGGAAGCCTGTGCAACGGTCATCAAACAGCGGAAAAATAAAATCATCGCACACATTTGCAGCAAAGCTGCACCAGATTGCGTGACAGTTTCCACGAGTGTTTTCGCCTGTAGACGTTGGAGGGAAACGGTTGGCAAGTTGGGCAGCTTTAAAAATCGGCAGGCAATTATAAATAGACTGAAATTTGCAAGAAAAATTGACCCGAACAGCAGCCAACAGCCAGACGTTCCAGCCTGAGCGGAGAGCGTTCCGAAGAGAAAGGCAGGGCCGCTGCCAAAGCAAATACCGGAGAGAATGGCTGCTTGTTTGGGGCGAAGTGTTCCGTTTTGCAGTTCGTTGTCCAGTAATTTTGCACCGATGGGATAACCGCCAATCTGACTGAGCAGAAAAATTGCAAGGCATATATCTGGAATCCGCAGTACATTCTGCGTGAAGCGGTGCAGCGGTTTTAGTAGTAATGTGTGGGCATTTGTGCGAATGAGCAGCTGTGTGAGAATCATCATCGCATAGAGCGAGGGCAGAATGACTTGCAGACAGAGAAAAACACCCTCCGCAAGTGCTGTATGAATGGGAGCAGCATAGACCAGACAGCCAACGGTCAATAATAATAGAAGGATGCAAGTGCCAACGGTCAAAAAAATCCCTCTTTTCTGTAAAATAGAGTGGGGCTTGATGGTGCAGGTTCTATGTTATCATAGCGATTTTTCGTGAAAAATATGCCAAATGATTCAAGTACTTTTTCCTTTCCGCATCGCATATAGTGCAATGAGGTGATGGCGGTTGTTGGAACGCTGGACAGAATGGGGGCGGAAATGGTTTCATTTACAGCCCATGTTGCATGTCGCTGGCAATCAGGAACTTCGGATTGAGAATTGCCGGCACATTTTAGAATATAATGATATTCGGATTGTCATTCAGACGCAGGATTTGCAGATTTCCGTCTGGGGCAAGTCGTTGCAGGTGGATACTTATGCAACTGATGGCGTTTTGATTCACGGAACGCTGCAAAGCATTGAACTGGAACAGAGGGGAGGACGCTGCAAATGAAACGCCAAGCCGCAGAAAAACGGGGACTGTGGGGGCAGGTGTTCGGCGTTGTCCGAATTGCTGCACAGGGGAAAAAAGGAACGGCATTTTTCGATGCTCTGCGTGCAAAGCATGTTCGCTGTTTTGGGCAGCAGATAGAAAAAGATACTGTACAAGGCGTGATATATGCCAAGGACTGCAAGAAAATGCGGAAACTGGCGGAACAATATGGAATGGTTGTGACAGAAACACCCTGCAAAACGCTGCAATTTTTCCTCTGGCGGCATCGGCTGCGGTTTGGAATCCCTATTGGAATGATACTGGCAAGCTGTTTTCTGATTTACTGTTGCAATGTCGTGATGTTGATTGAAGTACAGGGAAATACGACCATTTCCAATGAAAAGATTTGTGCAGTGTTGGAGGAATGCGGCGTAAAAAGAGGTTCGTTTATGGGAACAGTGCCATTTCGCCGCTGTGAACATCAGCTGCGGGCAGCAATTCCGGAACTGTGTCGGGTTGCCATGCGGCATACTGGAAATCGGTTGGTAGTGGAAGTGACAGAAACACCGGAAGAAGTTGCACCGTTGGAAAAGCGAGTGCCTTGTAATATCGTGTCTGCCTATGATGCAGAAATCACAGGTGTTACGGTGCGGAGCGGACAACTTCTTTGTGCAGTAAAAGAGCCTGTGCAAAAGGGAGCGTTGCTGGTCAGTGGCGTGCAATTAGATGAAGAGGGAAATATTCGCTTCCGTCATGCCATGGCGGATATTGAGGGCATTTATCAGATAGAGGAAACCTTTTCCTGTGCGTATGAACAGACGATTCGCACCAGTTCGGGACGGGAGCAGACAAAGACGAGTCTGGATTTTTTCACGTTGGAGTTGCCACTTTCCAAATCGCAAAAGCCTTATGCTTACGGGCAGACGATGACGGAACGAACGCCGTTGACGATTTTTGGAAAGTCATTGCCAATTGCAATTTGCCAGGAAACCAATCGAGAATATACAGAAACGGTCTTGCAATTTACACCAGAAGAAGCAAAACAGGACTTGGAACAGCAAATTCAGCGATACGAGCGAAATTTTTTGACGGATGTAGAGATTTTAGAAAAACAGGTGACGGATACAGAAAAAGAAACGGCACTGTGCAGCACCGTTTCTTATACGCTCAAGGGAGAAATTGGTATTTCTAAAGAAATTTTTGCAAAGGCGGAACATTAAAGCATGAACCAATTAAAATTGTTAAACATCCTGTTTCAGCAAGAATCGATTCAAGGAAATCAAGTCGGTTAAATCGACTGTGTTGTTTTCGTTCCAGTCTGCATTCTCTGTGACAAGAATCGTTTTCGGGTTTAACAGATACCGCCGAATCAGCATGGAGTCTAAAATATTGGTCATTTCGTCCCCGTTTGCGTCGCCCTTGATGGGGGATTCTGTCGGGGTTGTAGGGTCTGTTGGATTGGTAGAACCGCCATAATAGTCGCCCAGAGAAATGCCATTTGCACCTAAAGCAGTCTGATGGTCTAAGCTGATGAATTTTCCGCTATCTGTCTGCCAGAGAGCAGGCTCTACAAGAGCATATTTATCTTCATCCCATTTTCCAAAGTTGTCATAGACTAGTCCACCGGTATCGCCAGAGTTTTCATTGAAGCACCAGAATGTGTGGTGAATATGATTTTCAATCATCAAATCCCGCAGTGCGAGCATCCATTTTTGATTAGAACCGTCTGGGTCATGCTGGGAGTCAATAAATCCGCCCCATTCGCCCATCAACAGCGGTGCAACCTTTTCATCTAACAGGTAGAACCAGTTGTCATACCAGCAGTCTTTGAGCAAGGTTTCTTTTGTGAAACCCTCATAGAACCATTTCTGCTGATAAACCAATGGGCCATAGTCGTGCGGAGAATAAACCAATTGGCTTTGATATTCGCCCAAGTCAATCGGATTTTCTTTTGCTCCTCGGAAATTTCCGCCCCACCAAGTGCCATAATAATATTCAGTGTTGGTTGTCCAGTCGATAGCCGGAGCTGTCCAGTCGTATCCCTCTTTCGGATAGACTTCGACCCCTTCTACCATAACCAGCAAGTTTGGATTTTCTTTCAGAACGTGTGCGGCAGCCTGTTCCGCTGCATATTTCCAGTTGTTCGGGTCGGTGGTGTCGTCCCACTTTGCCATTTTATCAGGGACATCCGCTTTTCCGTGCGGTTCATTTTTCAGGTCGATGGCTAAAATCGTATCATCATCTTTGTAATAGTCTGCGAACCAAGACAGTGCCTCGAACCAGTCCTCCGTGCTGAATTTATCGGTATACCAGAGGTTGACCTGATGCCCAGCGGAGGCAGTTTCTGCACTGTGAATATCAATCATAATTTTAATGCCCAGCTCTCGACACCAAGCAATTGCTTGATTCCAGATATCGAAGCTGTATTTTACCGTTCCGCCGACAACACCCTCTTTGGTCAGTTCTGGGTTTGTCCATTCGTTAACCTTTGGCGTTGCTGGGTCAGGGTCGCCGTTTTTCCATTGCAGCAGCAGTTCTGTAGAAACCGGAATCCGCAGCAGATTAAAGCCGTGGTCGGCGATTTGCGTCAACATATCATGCATATTTTGCGACCATACGCCATCAAATACCTGACTGCCAACATTATAGCCGAACCAGTTGCAGCCCGTCAGCCAGACCGGATTCCCGTTTCGGTCAACGATTTCCGCATTGTCATTGACGTGCAGCCAGTCATCGTGCCAAGAATCTGGCTCTGCGGCAGCAGATACCGCCGGAGCGATGGCAGAACCTGTTCCCAGCAGCAGGGCGGAAACCGTAAAGATGGCACATAATTTTTGTAGAAATGTCCGTTTTTTCATGAGAAAACCCCTTTCGTTTTTTTGCGAATTCACTAATTTTATCTTATCATGTTTTCTTTTTTCTGTCAAGAATTTTTTGTGCTGGACATCATTCCGTCATGATAAATAAGAATTATTATCAAATGAAAATAATTCTTGATAGTGCTTGCAAAATTGCCGGAGATGGTTTATAATAGAATCAGAAACCATTCATTTTTATCTGGTCGATTTTGGAGGTATGGAACAATGACAGTATATGATTCGATTCCTGTAACCGTTACGGGCGGAACGCTCTCAGATGCAGAGATTGCCGCATATGTGAAGCACAGCAAGAAAACCTATCCGAACCGGAAGATTGAACAGCTTTCCATTCAGGTGGACGGAGATTTTGTAGACCTGCGATGTCAGTTTGCACCGGAGAATTTTGAACGGATTCGCCGGATTACAGGTTATCTGGTGGGAACACTCGACCGCTTCAACGATGCGAAGCGGGCAGAAGTGCAAGACAGAGTGAAGCATTTATAAGCAGAAAAAGACCCAATTTCATGTAAAAATACCGCTGAAAATTTCCTGTGATAGAATGCCATTGTGGTGAGATACTACTATTGCGACGAAAACGCCGCACACAAACCGGCAGAAACCCTGCTGGAACAACATTCTAAAATGAGAAAGGTGTTTTTAATATGAAGGGCGAATTCACACAGAAGGGCAAAGAAGCAATGGAACGGTTTAAGGTAGAATCTGCCAACGAAGTTGGCGTAAACCTGAAGCAGGGCTATAACGGCGATCTGACTGCAAGACAGGCTGGTTCGATCGGCGGTATGATGGTCAAGAAGATGATCGACGCTTATAAGATGCAGTAACCGAACGATTCTTTTCATTGCCCCCACGATTTGCACAGCATTGTCCTTTCTTTTCTGTAGTGTCTGACCGACCATGCGAACAAGCAGACTCTGTTCCATGACAGCAAAAAAGAAATGCTTTGCAAAACAGCAACAAAAAGCCCCATCTGGTGCGAACAGTGCCGGATGGGGTTGCTGTTATTACCCGAAATATTCCTGCATGAGGGAATCGAAGAGGGTTTGTGCTTTTCCTAATTCTTTCTGCATTGCAACTTTGGATTTGTCAGTTTTTTCTATGAATGAGTAATACTGCTCCTGAACTTCAATTGGTGGGCAAATAATCATGAATTTCGATACAATTGGCACATTAAGATTTGGCATTGTTTGACCAACAGCCATATCTTCAATAGTTTTCTTGAATGATGGAAAAGATATGATTTTTTGAATATAATCAGCTTTTAATCTTCCATTAGTTCTTATAATCATTGAACCTGTACCGCATAGCAATCCACTTTCTGTTATAACAGCACACCTACCCATTTCACCTCTACGTCCCATAACAACATCACCAGTGAAAAGTTGATATGCACGTAGTTCTTCGTATTTTTCATCTGATACGGTTAATTTCATATCAGCAAATACTTTACTGTTAATAATATGAGAAGGATTAATCAAAGCATGATTGTTTTGTACATAATCCTCTTTATGAAGTAATGATCCGAAAGGTCCGATTTTGATTTCGGCTAATTTTCCAAGAGAAATTTTTTCCCAATTATAGGGGTTGGATACAGGATCCCCAAACATCTCGACAAATCGGGCTTTTACAAGCAAGTCAAGCTTTTCAAGCTGGGTGCGGATGTGGGTGATGATGGATTTTGCTTTATCAAGTGTTTTTACTATTTCATTTTGTTCTTTTATTGATAAAACAGGAATAGGTGCATTTGTAAGATTGCCAAGTTTAATATATTTGATAATTCCGCCTATTGATTGATTTCTCAGTGTTTCTATGTAGCTTTCCAAAAAATAATATAAATATGGAACTGTCAGCTTACTTTTATCCTTACTTTCAATGATGTACGTTCTCTGATAGGCATCAAACTTTCCATTATAGTATTTTACATTTAAATCACCATTTCCAGCTACCAAAACACATTCACAATCATAGCTATATGAATCTATTTTTAAGGGCTCAACTGCACAAGTAAAAAAAGGATATATTCCATTTTCTGATGAAGCGTTGGCATCCAATTTACCTGTTTTTATACTTGTTAATGAACCAAGTTCTGTTCTCATAAATCTATCTACAAACACAAATCTGTTTGCTTTTCCTTTCTAAAAAATAAAAGCAGTGTCACTTCAGAATCCTCCGAAATGACACTGCTTTTTCCAAAATAAATTTGGCGCAGAAAGAGGGATTTGAACCCTCGCGCCGGTTTCCCGACCTACTCCCTTAGCAGGGGAGCCCCTTCACCACTTGGGTATTTCTGCAAGTTGTGAATGATAAAAATATTGGCGGAGAGGGTGGGATTCGAACCCACGGTTCCTTGCGGAATCACTGGTTTTCAAGACCAGCTCCTTAAACCACTCGGACACCTCTCCTGATGTCAGATGGCTTGCTCGTTCCTATCAGAATCAGCTTTATTATTATAGCATAGACACACCTATTTGTCAACTGTTTTTTCACTTTTTTAAGAAACGAAAGAAAAAACAGAAAAAAGTAAAAATAAAAAAGAATTTTGCAGAAATCATAAAACAACAAGCCGGAAACTGCTTGTTTTGCAATTTCCGGCTTGCCGTTTCAATAGGAGGTTGTTTATCAAATATTAGTCGTCGCCCTGTAAAGCATCGTAACCTGTTTCGCCCGTACGAACCTTTACAACTTCTTCGACGTCGTAAACGAAAATCTTACCATCACCAATCTGACCCGTGTACAGAACCTTCTTGCAGACATCTACAATCGTTTCTACCGGAATGCTGGTGACAACAATTTCAATCTTAACCTTTGGCAGGAGCTTCGGCCCATCGACCCGAACACCACGATAATACTGCGAGTTGCCCTTTTGTGTACCGTAGCCCTGTACCTGTGTAACAGTCATACCGTTGACACCAATCTTGTTCAAAGCGGATTGCAGAACTGCCAGCTTTTCCTGCTTGCAGATGACAACAATCTTGGACATCTTTGCAGTGCCAGTGGCTGGCTTTACAATCAGCTGCGGTTCTGGCAGGTCAACCCCTGCAACCGATGCATTTTCTGTATCCATAGAAACGGTTGCAGCAGACGGCATAAAGTCTGCATAAGCGGAAGGCAGGTTGTGTTCGGTTGCATCCAAACCAATGACTTCTTCTTCTGCAGAAGCACGCAAGCCAATGGTGTGCTTGATAATCAGGAATGTAATGGTAATCAGAACAGCTGTCCATGCAGCGATGCAGAGCAGACCCAGCAGCTGAGAGCCGAGCAGGCTGAAGCCACCGCCGTAGAACAAACCTGTACAGCTGGAAAGCGGTGCATCCGGTGTTGCGAACAGACCAACGGCAATGATGCCCCACAGACCGTTGAAGAAGTGAACTGCAACAGCACCAACCGGGTCATCAATGTGCAATACATGGTCTAAGAACCAAACACCGAAGCAAACCAGCAGACCGGAAACAATGCCAACGATGATTGCACCAGTAGCATCCATGACATCACAGCCAGCGGTGATACCAACCAGACCAGCCAGAGAAGCGTTCAAGCACATGGAAACATCTGGCTTTCCATATTTCAGCCAAGTAAAGACCATGCAAACGAAAGTTGCAATTGCCGGAGCAATGGTTGTGGTTACGAAAATCGAACCCAGCTGTTCAACAGAGGTTGCAGCAGCACCGTTGAATCCATACCAGCCAAACCAAAGAATGAAGCAGCCCAAAGCACCGATCGTCAGGGAGTGACCCGGAATGGCATTGACTTTGACGTTTCCGTTTTCATCTTTGGTGAATTTACCAATACGAGGGCCGAGGATGGATGCACCAATCAGGGCACACAAACCGCCGACAAAGTGAATGACACCAGAACCAGCGAAATCATGGAACGGGGTATCCAGTGTGGACAGCCAGCCGCCGCCCCATACCCAGTGGGCTTCTACCGGATAAATCAATGCAGAAATGACTGCGGAATAAATACAATAGGAAATAAATTTGGTTCGTTCTGCCATCGCACCGGAAACAATCGTTGCTGCCGTTGCACAGAAAACCAAGTTAAATACAAAACCAGACCAATTGAAGTTTGCATAATCGGAGAAAATATCGAAGCCCGGCTTGCCAATCAGACCAAGCCAATCTTCGCCCAGCAGCAAACTAAATCCGATTAAAATGAAAACAACTGTACCAATACAGAAATCCATTAAGTTTTTCATGATAATGTTGCCGGCATTTTTTGCTCTGGTAAAACCGGTTTCTACCATTGCAAATCCGCACTGCATAAAGAATACCAGTGCTGCACCGACCAAGAACCATACGCCAAATACCTGACCGCCAACGAGGTCTAACAATTTTGTTTCGTCCATTCTGATACATCCTTCCGTGTTGTAAATTTGTTTCGGAGAAGCGAGCTCCTTCTTCCACCGGAACACAAGATGATGTGAGAAACAAAAAAGGTGCTGAATCGGCTCTTGTTCCGATTCAG
>OGRF01002007.1_pt1 | contig 12211 bp, 5 predicted proteins | sample 1553381 | NCBI WGS metagenome assembly OGRF01 (sample SAMEA2580060, study PRJEB22360) | human gut metagenome | biome: human gut; feature: human-associated habitat; material: faeces | place: Denmark | collected 2008/2010
CCACACCGGGCTGGCTGTCTACTTTGATGCTACCGTGGTGAATTTCTACCATCTCTTTTACCAGTGATAGTCCGATACCCGATGAGGGCTGGAGAATATTCTCCTTTACCAGTGTTTCAAAACGCTGGAAAAGGGTACGCAATTTTTCCGTTGCGATTCCGATTCCTTCGTCCGCCACTTCGATGTCTATCGTGTCTTTATGTGGCGTAACTTTGACTGTGATAGCTTTGCCGTTGGGAGTATATTTGAATGCGTTGGAAAGCAGATTAAAGAATATCTTTTCGAATTTGTCCCGGTCTATCCAACCGAAAACGGATTCGGTCGCAGATTGCATCCGGTAATCAATCTCCTTTTCTTTGGCTATCAGCCGGAAACTGTCCATCACTTTCTGCAAGAGCGGAATAAGGTCTGTGTTTTCCACTAACAGCTTCATCTTCTGATTTTGTATTTTGCGGAAATCCAGTATCTGGTTCATTAGTCGGAGCATCCGTTCTGTGTTCCTGCGCACAAGGGTCAGGTGCTCGCGGGCAGTGGGAGACAGGGGCTCATTCTCCAGGACTTCTGTAACCGGACTGCCTATCAGGGTCAACGGAGTACGCAGTTCGTGGGAAATATCGGTGAAGAAACGTAGCTTGACATTTGCGAGTTGCTGTTCCATGTCTACTTGGTGGCGCAGACGGTAAATATAGAACAGAACATATACAATGGTGGCGGTGAACAGGACAAACAGAATGAAATAGAGTAGCCATGCCCAATAGGTTTCCCAAAATGTCGGGAGTACATGGATGGATAGCGTACGTATGTTGTCGGTCCATACTCCGTCGCTGTTGGTCGATTTGATTTGTAATTGGTACTGTCCTGCCGGCAGATTGATATAGCTGGCGGAACGGTTGTTGTCGACTTCATTCCATTCGTCTTCCAGCCCTTGCAGGCGATAGGCGTAAAGTATATTGTCGGGATTTACGTAATCGAGTGCGGCAAACTGGAAAGTAACGTTCCGCTGGGATGCTTTCAGTTCCAGTTCTTTCAGATTGTCGATTGGATGGTCTGCCGGATGCCCTTGTATTTTAAATCCGGTAAATACGATAGGGGGTACATAGGTACTTTTTCGCATCTTATCGGGAGAAATTTCCAGAAAACCTTTGTCTGTACCCAATACGATTTGTTTGCGGGCGTTAATGACAGGGAGAGCTTCTGAGAAGTTGAACTGTTGCTGGTAGGTGGAGCCAAGCATGTAGTTTTCAAAAGTCTCGTTGTCGGGATTAAATCTGGATAGGGCTATTTCGGAAACTATCCAAAGGTGATTGTGGGTGTCTTCCGTCATTGAGAGTGTCAGGTCGGAGGCTAATCCGTTGCTTTGGTCGTAGTTCTTGAAGCGTATTTGTTCGCTGAGCAATTGACCGGAGATAATTTTACTGATACCGCCGGTGAAACTTATAACGTATGTCGTCTTTCGTTTGTCTGTATAGATGTGCGTAATGTCGTTGGTGGAAAGACTGTTTTTATCGCCCGGCTGATGGCAGTTTCTGTAGAACTTTACCTCTTCGGGCAATTCAAACTTATTGGAGAAAGTGAGCAGTCCGTTCGTGGTACCTACCATAAGTACGCCGCCGGGAGCTTCGGTGATGTTACGCACTTTCATTCCATAATCCGTGGGATAGTTTTTCAGTTCATTGTTGCTATGGATGAATATGGGTGTTTGGTCATTTCGCCGGATCAGCAGGTTTAGTCCGCCACCATAACAACCTATCCAGATGCGGTTGTGGCTATCCTGAAAAATGGAGTATATGCTGTTGTCACTTATACTGTAAGGATTGTTCGGTTGGTGCTTAAAGCAAGTGACGGAATATCGATTTATTCCTTTGGGAGTCAGTTGGAATAATCCGGCGCCTTTCGTACCCAGCCAGATGTTCTTCTCTTTGTCTTCCATGATGGCGTATACGCCATTGTAGAACAGTTGTTTCTCTTTGACAATATTTCCCTGTGGCGAAAGGTAGCCTTCCAAACTTCCGTCGGGGGCATATATCTGGATGTAACTTGCTTTGGATGCGCTCCATAAGCGATTGTTGCTGTCTCGCAGGAAGGCACGTGTTTCTGCTTCGTAATCGGTTTGGTTGAATTGGAAACTTTGAGGGAAAAAACTTATCCGGTCTATTCCGCGTGCAGTGGCAAGCCAACAGTTTCCTTGTGTGTCGAGAGTGTAAAAGCGTACCAACGGGCTGAATATGGATTTAGGATTGTCAGTGTCGGTAAGCAGCGGTTTGAGTCTTTTTTCTTTCCGGTCGTAATAAGAAAGGTTACCGTTGGTGGGCAATACCCATAGGTTACCGGTTTTATCTTCGAATATCAGTTTACGGCTGTTGCGCCCGTGCCTGATAACTTCATTCTGGGGAGTAAACAGGTGCTCTTTTTCATCACTGCCAGGTAAGATACGGATGATGCCGGAGCTTTGGGAGAATACCCAAATATTTTGTTGCTTGTCTTGATAGACCTGCTCCACATAATTGGAAGGTTGAGTGGATGTACGAATATCGATTTGGCGGAATGTATTGTCGGGAGTGGAATACAGTATCAGACCATTGTCCGTACCTAATGCCAGCGTTTCTGTTCCTATTGCAGTAACATTGGTTATTCTGTTGTGAGAACAGGGGATATTGATAAACTTCAGCTTTTGGGTTTGGAAATTGTATTGAGCCAGTTTACCCTTGTCGGCAATCAGATATATATTCTCCTTTATTTGTGTGATATATTGAAATGGAAAGTCGGTGTCTACCCTTTTATTTCCGACAATGGTGACGCCTTTGTTGGTCAATATCCATTCGTCTTCATCGGAATCCTGATAAACGGTATAGATACGGTCTCCTTTCAGATTCTTGGTGAATGTGGAGTACAGTGTGATACCTTCTCCGTGTTTGCATAGTTGTTCATCGGCTCTATATGTGTATCCGTTTTTGCAGATAATCCACGCTATGCCTTTCTTCAATGACAATATGCGTGAGACATAGTTAGAGTGCTTGGTTGTAATTTCAAGAGGTTGCAATACATCGATGAATTTTTCCGTTTCCACATCGAACAGACAGGCTTGTCCGTCGTAGGTAGGACACCAGATATCTCCGTATTTGCTTTCGGAGATTGTTCCCATACGGTTGCTGCCGAAAGCGTAACGGTCTTCCTGAGAAGTCTTGTAGGTTTTGAATGTGTATCCGTCATATTTGCTCAGTCCGTTCCAAGTGCTGAACCAGATGAAGCCTTTTTGGTCTTGAAGCATTCCCATTACATTTCCTTGGGCGAGACCGTCATTGACAGAAAAGTGCTTGACCTGACAAACCGGTTGGGCAATGATGAATACGGTTATTGATAGCAAAAGAATAAGAACATCGAGTCGTTTCATTGTATTTACTTTAAAGCTATAGCAAAAATAAGTAAATACCTTCAATTAGGAAATAAGGAGAGGTAATATGAACGGAAAATACACCATTTCGCCTGTTTTTTACTCCAATGAGGTAAATATAGGAGGTATGGGAAGCGAAATCTTACGTCATACTGTCATTCAGAGACGTGTAGCAGTAAGCTTATATAGGGGAGGGAGGCTTTTCATTGCTACGAGTCTCTGAATGACGGGATATGTTTTTTTATCTTTTAATCAGCGGTTAAACCAAAATCTCTTATCAGCGGTATGTCGTTTTCGTCTACCCCCAACTTGATGAGCATCTCCTTGTCTTTATCGAACATCTCAAGAAAAGTCTCCCGGTTACCGCTTTCCGAGGTAGCTTTTCCGTACAGTTCGGCAGCCTTTTCCATATTTCCCAATAGCAATGCTGCGTGTCCGGCATTGAGGTAATCTGTGGAAAGCGGTTTCAAGGCAAGTATCTTGTTGTAATACCGCATGGCCTGTTCAATTTTTCCGCTGACAAACGAGCCCCAGCCTATGGCACGCCATGCCTTGATGCAGTCGTTTTCCATGAAATCCAGCTTAAAGAAACATTGCAAGGCTTCTTCGTAGCGTTCCTGCTCCGCCAGGCAACTGCCGATAAGGAATGGCAGGTTTCTGTTTTCCGGTTGCATGGCTTCCGCTTTTCTGTAATATTCCAATGCCGTTGCAAAGTCCCGCAATTGGCGGTGGCAGGTGGCGAGGTGGCGGATAGTCCATACATGGTCGGGGTTCAGCACATCGGCTTTCCTATAAGCCTCGATAGCTTCTTTGTAACGTTTCTCTTTTTGCAGGCAATAGCCGGTCTTTTGGAAGATTTCCGCATCGGCATGGTTCATATCCGTTATTTCTTTATAGATGCTTAAGGCCTCTGCGGGATGCTCTTTGCGGAAATGGAAGTCGGCTATAGTTGCCAATAGTTCGGGCTTGCACAAAATATCTTTCAGTGCCGGTATGCGGTGCAGGGCTATTTCTTCCTTGAAAATATCACGGTACTCATGGCGGCGCTGGCTTAACTTGAAGAACCGGTATAAATCGTGGATATACTGGTTGCTGATAACATCCGGCCGCAAGGCATACTGTCTCAGGCTGGACGACTTGCTTTCGTCCAGCAGTTCATTCAAATCCTGTGATGTCATTTGACTGAGCATCATATTACGCTGCGCTTGCGGTATATGTGCCATGGTAAAGCATAATGAATACTTGTCGCTGTTGCAGAAAAAGCCCGATTGCAGTATCAGTGACAGGACGGCGTTTTCTCCGGTAGGCTTCAGTCCGAACTCCCGTATGATGCTGGAATGCTGCATGTCGAACGGATAGAACCAGTTATGCGGATTTTGAAAGAACGGGTAACTCTTGAGCTGGGCAAACGTACTCATATATACATCGGCTCCTTCCAGTTGAAGTTCGTTCATCTCGCGTATCTTGTCGCCCAGGCCCGATTCCTCGAATGCTTTCTCCCAGTCCGGATTGCGGTCGTCTTCATCAATGTTTTCTTCGAAGCCGTACTTCATATTGCGCATGATGGTGACGTTCTTCATCATTTCCGGAATGATTTCTTCACGCATTTTCTTGTCTATCTTTCGGGTTTCACGGGAAGATTGCAATAATTGAATCTGGATATGATGCAGGTTTTTGATGAACTCGGCATTTTCATTCAGTTCATTTATGCGCGACACGGCTTCAGGGTATTGAAGGATACGCTTTTCATAATAGTAGCATGTTAGTGCGATCCCTGCAATAGCCCGCTGATTCAGCATGGTATCCTGATGGGTATAGGCGTTCAATAGAAACATGAACTTGCGGATGTCGAATATTTGCAGCAGGCTCATGGTGACGGCGCTGACCATTATGGAAAGGTCGTTGACTTGGATCAATAGTGAGTTGAACAAAGTTTGCGCTTCAGCATATTCCGATTCACTCCACCGGGTGGATACCCATATTTTTTCAAATAATTCGTCTACGGCTGTTTCGTGACGTTTTCTCATGGCATCCATTTCTTCATTTCTTTTGGCCTCGGTGGTATATATCAATGGGGCTGTAGCCATATCTTCTGTATACGCCTCCAATTGCATTTGTAATTCGGCATAGCTGTGAGGAGGGCTTTGGACAAAAGTGCGCATTGTGTCATAATAGGCTCCGTAATTTTGTGTTGCCTGTACGGCTATATGGATACGGTCGGCCAGTTCGTATGCCGTGCGTAACATTTTATGGTATATTTCCACTTTATTGGGATCTTTCATCCCTTTTGAAGTATATTGCAGCATCAGGTCGTATGACGTTTGCAGGGCTTCTAGCTCATTCTTTAATTGCCAGTCGGAAGTATGGGTGGCATATCCTGTCATTTGGGATAATGCTTCTTTTAACCGATATTGGTCTAATAGTTTTATGATTTCTTCGCGCATATTTTAAAGTTCTATTTGTATGTCTTTTATAAACAAATGCGGGCAGACTTCGGTTCTTGGCTTATTTCAGCCAGGTTGCCCGTTTCCATATATATTCCATCGGACCGTGAGAGTGGTGATTCATCCACCAGCGGCAGAAAGAGAATTGCAAGATGAAGAAAACTATTCCTGCCAGGCAGCTGGCTGTGATACCAAACTGATTGTGCAATGCAAATCCCCAGTTGTAGTATAACATGGAACCTACTATACTTTGAGTAATATAATTGGTAAGGCTCATCTTTCCGTATGGCGTTATTTTCATTAATCCGTCGTGTAAGTTTGTCTTGTAAAAAGCGAAGACGACACCGGATACCAGAATCAGCATAAATGCAAAATTGGAAAGCGAGGTGATGATTAGTGAAAGAGGGGTCAGAATGGATTTATTTGTGATAAAGTCCGGTAGCATATTGCCCAACCCATATAAAGGGAAAAATGCGACGAGTGAGCTTGCAAGTACCTTGTTCCATACCTTCAAGTGCTCTTTCAAAAAAAGTCCCTTGCGCCCTATCAGCATACCGAGCAGGAAAAGGGCGGCTGTTTGGAATACCCGTCCGTGATCCCAGGCCCAGGCAAGGCTTGCCAACTGTCCTTCCCATAAATTGACACGGATGGTTTCCAGAAAATTACCATTGCTTTGCACTGCAAAAGTTGCATTCCAGAAGCTGCGGGTGGGGATGGCCGGAGTAACAAATTCCGGATCGAGACAGGCACGTATTACATAATAAAGTGGCAATGGCTGGATCAATAGCAGACATGCCAATGCAAATATCCATTTGTCTTTCAGCCGGCAAGTCAGTGGCAGGATGAAACCTACTAAAGAATAAAGGACTAGCACTTCCGCTGTGAAAAAACTGGCATTGATATTACCTATCAGGAAAAGAAGAATTAACCGCCAACAAAAACGTAGACGGAAATCATTGCCCCGTAGGCGTTGGTTGTCATCTTGAATAAAAAAGCTAAAACCGAAAAGTAAAGCGAATATGGCGTATGCTTTTCCGCCGAACATGAAGAATAACCCGTTCCAAATGGCTTTGTCCGAGAAGTTCAGCCACGCACTTTGTCCGGCTGTATCGGGAAATGAGTAGAAATTAAAATGTTCGATAGAGTGCAGGATGATGATTCCCATCACTGCCAGTCCGCGTAGCACATCAGCTACATCTACACGTGCGTGTCCTTTCAATTTTGTGTTTATTGCTTTTGTTTCCATGGGGTTATATATTAGCGTACAAAAATAGGAAAATCTTGAATAGTTGGCAAAAAAAGGAGGAAGTAATCAGATATTTCTTTAATTTTGTCCCCATCTTAAAAAAAGATATGGATATTTCGGAATTGCAACGTATTTATGCCGGTCATCCTAACACTAAGGGACTGGCTGCGTTATTGGAAGATTCCTCAGTGAGGACTATTTTCCTGGGAGGATTACATGCTTCTGCGGCAGCTTTATTTGTTTCCTCCTTTCTTAGAGAGAATAAACAGACATTTGTATTTGTACTGGGTGACTTGGAGGAAGCGGGTTACTTTTATCATGACCTGACACAGGTGAACGGTGATGAGCATATTTTGTTCTTTCCATCCTCGTATCGTCGGGCTGTTAAATATGGGCAGAAAGATGCAGCCAATGAGATCCTGCGTACGGAAGTGCTGAGCCGTTTACAGAAAGGCGATCCGCTATGTGTGGTGACTTATCCCGAAGCGTTGGCGGAGAAAGTGGTATCACAAGAAGTACTGATGGACAAGACGTTAAAACTTGGTGTGGGTGAGCATGTGGACACAGAGTTTATCACGGAAGTGCTGGCCGGTTACGGATTCGAGCATGTAGATTATGTTTATGAACCGGGGCAATATGCTGTACGCGGTAGTATTATTGACGTCTTCTCTTTTGCTTCCGAGTATCCTTACCGTATTGACTTTTTTGGTGACGAGGTAGACAGCATCCGTACTTTTGAAGTGGAAAACCAGCTTTCGAAAGAGAAGAAACAGAGCATTGCCATCGTGCCCGAGCTGACGAATGCCGCCGACAAGAGCGGGGTGTCTTTCTTTGAATTCATTCCTCGGGAAACAGTTCTGGCAATGAAAGACTTTCTTTGGGTACGTGAAAGAATACAGGTAGTACGGGAAGAGGCACTCTCTCCTCAGGCGCTTGCCGCATACGAGGGAGAGAAGACGGAACTGATGAATTTGGAACTGAAGCTGATAGACGGGGCGGAATTTACAGTACGGGCTTTGGATTTCAAACGGATTGAATTTGGTAACAAACCTACAGGAACTCCACAGGCAACGTTGGCTTTCGATACGACGGTCCAGCCTATTTTTCATAAGAATTTTGATTTGGTAAGCACTTCATTCACTGATTATCAGAAACGAGGTTACACCTTATATATATGTACCGATAGTGAGAAGCAGGCAAAGCGTCTGAAAGATATCTTTGAGGAGCGTGGTGATCATATCACGTTCATTCCGGTCAACAAGACTTTACATGAGGGCTTTACAGATAATGTATTGAAAAGCTGCTTTTTTACAGACCATCAGATTTTTGACCGTTTCCATAAATACAATCTTCGTAGTGACAAGGCGCGTAGCGGTAAGGTGGCATTGACCTTAAAAGAGTTGAGCCAGTTTGAGCCGGGTGACTTTGTGGTACATATAGATCATGGTGTAGGCCGTTTTGGCGGTTTGGTACGCATTCCGAATGGAAATACTACCCAGGAAGTGATTAAACTTATTTATCAGAATGAGGATGTGGTATTTGTTTCCATTCATTCCCTGCATAAAATATCCAAGTATAAAGGGAAGGAGGGAGAAACTCCCCGCCTGAACAAATTGGGGACCGGTGCGTGGGAAAAAATGAAAGAGCGTACCAAGAGCAAAATCAAAGATATAGCCCGTGACCTGATCAGACTGTATTCGCAACGTAAACAGGAAAAAGGATTCTCGTATAGTCCCGACAGTTTTATGCAACATGAATTGGAGGCGAGCTTTATTTATGAGGATACCCCCGACCAGTTGAAGGCGACTCAGGATGCCAAAGCCGATATGGAGAGCGACCGTCCTATGGACCGTCTGGTGTGTGGTGATGTGGGGTTCGGAAAGACTGAAGTGGCTATTCGTGCTGCTTTCAAGGCTGTGGCTGATAACAAACAGGTGGCTGTGCTGGTTCCCACTACGGTGCTGGCCTATCAGCACTTTCAGACTTTCAGCGAACGGTTGAAAGATTTTCCATGCAAAGTTGATTATTTGAGCCGTGCCCGCAGTGCAAAAGATGTTTCCAGAATAGTGAAGGAACTGGCGGATGGAAAAATAAATATTTTGGTCGGTACACATAAAATCATCGGTAAAAGCGTTAAGTTCAAAGATTTAGGATTGCTGATCATTGATGAGGAACAGAAGTTCGGAGTTAGTGTGAAAGAGAAGTTGCGTCAGATGAAAGTGAATGTGGATACACTTACTATGACCGCTACCCCCATCCCCCGTACTTTACAGTTCTCGTTAATGGGCGCCCGTGATCTTTCTGTCATTCAGACTCCGCCTCCCAACCGTTATCCCATTCAGACAGAGGTGCATACCTTTAATGAAGATATCATAACGGAAGCGATCAATTTTGAAATGAGCCGTAACGGACAGGTGTTCTTTGTCAATAACCGCATACAGAATCTGGTAGAATTGGAAGCCATGATCAAGCGGAATATACCCGATTGCCGTGTCTGCATAGGTCATGGACAGATGGAGCCCGAAAAGCTGGAGAAGATTATTTTCGACTTTGTGAACTATGATTATGATGTGCTGCTGGCAACCACCATTATCGAGAGTGGTATTGATATACCGAATGCCAATACGATTATCATCAACCAGGCGCAGAATTTTGGATTGAGTGATTTGCACCAGATGCGTGGACGTGTGGGAAGAAGCAATAAAAAAGCATTCTGTTATTTGTTGGCGCCTCCATTGACTTCACTGACTCCCGAGGCAAAGCGCCGTCTTCAAGCCATTGAGAATTTCAGTGATTTGGGCAGCGGTATCCATATAGCCATGCAGGATTTGGATATCCGTGGAGCAGGAAATATGCTGGGGGCGGAGCAGAGTGGCTTCATTGCCGATTTGGGTTATGAAACTTATCAGAAGATACTGGCCGAAGCGGTGAAAGAGTTGAAAGAGGATGAGTTTGCCGATCTTTACGCAGAGGAGTTGCAGGCAGCGGGAGAAGAGAAAATCAGTGGCGAGAACTTTGTGGATGAATGTCAGGTGGAAAGTGATTTGGAATTGCTTTTCCCCAATGAGTATATCCCCAGCAGCAGCGAACGTATGTTGCTTTATCGTGAACTGGACGGATTGGAATTGGATAAGGACCTGCTCGCTTTCAAGGCACGGTTGGAGGACCGTTTCGGAAAGGTTCCTCCCGAAGGGCTGGAACTTCTGCGTATCGTACCTTTGCGCAGATTGGCTAAACGGTTGGGGGTGGAAAAAGTATTCTTGAAAGCCGGACGAATGACTTTGTTCTTTATCAGTAATCAGGAAAGTCCTTATTATCAAAGTGCGGCTTTTGGCAAGGTGATTGATTACATGAGCAAGAATCCGCGTTACTGCAATTTGCGTGAGCAGAACGGCAAGCGTAGTATGGTAGTCAAGAATGTGGAAACGGTAGAGACTGCGGTAGGTATTCTGCAGGAGATGGTGAGTTTGTGATAAAAGATGTCTGTATTGGCAGAAACCGGCATTGCCGTAGAGTAAAGCAGGATATGTTAACGTAAAATTGAATATTAACTAAATAAACAGCTGATTTTTAATTAATTGTTTAACGGAATTGAATTTGGGGTGTTTTATATTAAAAAATAATATAAGACACTCCTTTTTCTTTTAACTTATCTATATTTTTACTATCTTACTTCCAGTTTAAAAGCGGACACTGAGATTTTTACTCACATATTGTCTAATTTAAAAAACACTTGTTATGGAAGTGAAAAAAGCACGAAGAGCCGACCTTGAAAAGGGTAAGTCCCGTTGGCTGTTCATGGGTCTCATTGTGACGCTGTCGTTTATGTTTGTTTCGTTCGAATGGACTGAACGTAATGTAACTTACGCGATCAGTGATTTAGTCAGTGACCCGGATTTCTTTGAAGAATTAGTTCCTGTAACCTATAATCAGGATAAACCTCTGCCGCCACCGCCTCCACCGGCTGCCGTCAACCCGGAAGAGCTCAATATAGTGGATAATAACTCGACGGAAACAGAAACCGATATTGCAGCTTCAGACCCTACGGATGCTCCGGTAATTATACCGACCCCTATTGAAGTACCCGAAGAAGTAGTGGATGAAAATGTGGAATTTGTGGTGGTGGAAGAGATGCCGGTATTTCGTAACGGTAATGCTGATTTGATGAGGTATCTGAGTGAAAACATCAAATATCCTACCGTCAGTGCCGAGCAGGGAGTTCAAGGAAGGGTAGTGGTGCAGTTCGTTGTGGGTGTTCATGGAGAGATCCTGAATCCGGTAGTGGTGAAGAGTGTGGATCCGTATCTGGACAAGGAAGCAATCCGCGTGATCAGTTCCATGCCAAAATGGAAGCCCGGCAAGCAAAGAGGAAAAGCAGTGAGGGTGAAATACACTGTTCCTGTAGTCTTCAGACTGCAAAGTTAAGATTTAATTAGTATGGATGGAGGAAGCGTAATCTCAGAAGAGGACGCTTCCTCTTTTTTATGACAGTACGGTCGGCTGTTTATATGTGCAGGACACAGTGAAGTGTCTTAATTAAAGGGTGTATCCTAAATCGTGTTTACTTTGTTAATGTATTGTTTTATTGAAAGGTACTTGTCTGTAATTGCCAATAAATCCAATCTTAAATGATATTACGGGAATCTGAATGTGAAGAATAAATTTCGGTAAGTAGGTCTATGATATAATAGTCTGATAATCAAAATTTTCTTGTTTTAGATATTTGCAGCAAATTGGGGCTCTCTTCATAAGAGAACCCCAATTTGCTGCAAATATACGTATAATTCTTCAATCTGAAAGTTTTCGCATTAGAAAAAGTGTCTTCAAATTGGCTTAAGAATGATTATTGTTTGCAAAGGTTTTAATTCTAAGGAATATTATGTACCACATTATCAGTTGGTTAAGATAAATTGGGGTTCTCTTATGAAGAGAACCCCTCCAAAAAGAAGAAATTTAAGGGCTTACCTGAGCCTTATATTTCAAGATTATGAACTTAAATTGTAATGTTTTGATGGCAATAAAGAGCGATGCGGAATCTGTAAAAGTACTCCCGTCAGACAATCAAAACATAACGAGCGAAGCGCCTAAGTTACTGCTCTGCAGTTCAATCGCTTCCGGCTCAGACCTGGG
>OGRF01002025.1_pt1 | contig 12135 bp, 5 predicted proteins | sample 1553381 | NCBI WGS metagenome assembly OGRF01 (sample SAMEA2580060, study PRJEB22360) | human gut metagenome | biome: human gut; feature: human-associated habitat; material: faeces | place: Denmark | collected 2008/2010
TTTATCTGTTGTGTTAGGACAGTCAGCATCTAAATATACAGCGCGTACGCTGAAAGGATGGGATTACAATTTACTGGAAACGGATCCTCTAAAAGCTAATATAAACTCTGCCATTGGCGATCGTGACAAAGAGCGCGTGGAAGGTTATACTGATGGTGGAGCTGACTTCACTTCTTTGGCTTCTTACTTCGCTCGTTTGGACTATAATTATAACGAACGCTATATGGTTCAGTTTACATTGCGTCGTGATGGTTCTTCACATTTTGGTGCTAACCATAAGTGGGCTACTTTCCCGGCTGTATCTTTGGGGTGGAATGTTTGGAATGAACCTTATCTGGAAAATGCGAAACCAGCTTGGTTCGATTCTTTTAAACTTCGTTTTAGCTGGGGTAAGAATGGTAATGAAAAGATTGGTAACTTCCGCTACGGTTCTCTGATGGATGGTGGACAGAACTATTATTTCGGTGGTGGTTATGTTGTGTCAAGTAAAGGCAAGACCGGTGTAATGCAATATGGTTCTTCACCGGCAGCTCTTGGTAATCCTGATATCAAATGGGAAGAATCGGAACAGGTTGATTTGGGCTTTGATGCACGCTTTTTCAATAATGCTTTGAGTTTGGGATTTGATTATTTCAAGAAGAAAACGAATGGTATGTTGATGGATAAGCCGATTCCTTCTTATGTAGGACAAAGTGCTCCAATGTCTAATCTGGGTGAAATGGAAAATTGGGGACTTGAATTTGAACTGGGTTGGAAACAGCAAGTGAAAGACTTCTCCTATCATATTAGTGCAAATGCTTCGTATTTGAAAAATAAACTGATAAAGCTGGGTAACGCATCAGGTGAAGCCAACTATGAAAATGCCGGTGCTTCTGGTGTGGGAGACTATGTTCATGGCAAGAATGGTGAAATATGGCCCTATTTCTATGGTATGAAGACGAATGGTTTGTTTCAGAATCAAGCCGAAGTTGACGCTTATGTAAATTCTAAAGGCGAAAAGCTCCAACCGGAAGCTCAACCGGGTGATGTCCGTTTTGTAGACTTTAATAATGACGGTTCTATTGATGATAATGATAGAACGAAAATAGGTAAAGGTATGCCCGACTGGAGTTTGGGTTTCACTTTGGGAGCTGAATGGAAAGGCTTCGATTTGAACTTGTTCTTCCAGGGAACCGTTGGGAATGATATCTTTGACTTTGCACAACGCGGTGATATCCCTGCGATGAACCGTCCCACTTGGATTATGGACAGATGGCATGGTGAGGGAACCTCAAATTCTATTCCTCGCATGACTTCCACTAATGCCAATAAGAATTGGCGTTCTTCCGATCTGTATGTGAAAAATGGCTCTTACCTGCGTTTGAAAACGGCTCAGCTGGGATATACATTGCCGACTAACTTGACTCGTAAATTCTCTGTTCAACGTTTGAGAGTATATGTATCTGCTGAGAATCTGCTTACATTTACCGGTTATGACGGATTCGATCCGGAGTTGGCCTCAGGCAATTATACTACATTAGGTGTTGATAAAGGTATTTATCCGCAATCAAGAACTATTTCTGTGGGTGCAAACATCTCTTTCTAACTTTATTAAAAAATAATACGATATGAAAAAGTTTAAAATATTCACGATAGCAGCTCTTTTATCATCTGCATTGATGACCACTTCCTGTGGTGATGATTTCCTTACTGCAAGCCCTACGGAGAAACCGCTGGCCGGGGCTCCTGCTACAGAGGGAGCGATTCTTTCTTATCTAGGTTCTGCTTATCAGATTCTGTTGTTCGATAGTTATGCCAATAATAACTATAATGGCATTTTGCTAATGTCTGACCTTCGTTCTGATGATCTATATAAAGGTGGTGGTGATGCAGGTGACCAGGCACAACTCTACTCTTTATCGCAATTCTCAATGAGTTCAAGAGAAGAACTGGGTTTATGGAATATCTACTATACGGGGCTTGCACGTTGTAATAATACCATTATTGCTTGTCAGAACGCAACTGGTATAAAAGAAGATAAAGCTAAGCAATATAATGCGGAAGCTCATTTCTTGCGTGCGTATTATGTACATTTATTGTGGAAGTTATATGGCAATATCCCTTATTTCGAAGCTCCTTTGGAAGATCCTTATGTTGCCAGACAATATACAGCTGATGAAATCTATGCTGAAATTATGGCTGATCTGGAAGTGGCATGTGAAGATGGAATATTGGCTATGACTACAAATGCGAAAGATGACGGCGCAGTGACAGACAGAGGACGTGTTTGCCGTGCTGCTGCCTTGATGTTGAAAGCACGTGTTGTCATGTATCAGAAAGACCAAAGTCGCTATGCGGAAGTTGCTAATGATATGGCTACTATCATTAAAAGTGGTAAGTTTGATTTAATGGATGATTTTGATGCCATGTGGCTGGATGATAATGAATTCTGTAAGGAATCTATTTTCGAGAGCAATCAGTTGCCTGAAGGCAAAACCTGGTCGACCGGTTGGCAAGGATATGGAACAAACCTACCGGCGTTTATCTCTCCTAATGGATTAAATGATCCGAGTGGTGTGTTTAATGGTGGTTGGGGATTTGCTCCTGTACGTCAATCAGCCTATAATATGTATGAAGAAGGGGATTTGCGTCGTGATGCTTCAATCAATGACTGGAGTGAAGCAGAGTATGCTAAACGTTTCCAAGATACCGGTTTGTTTCAACGTAAGTATGCTGCCCGTAAGGGGTACAATCCTCCTCCCGGTGACACGGATTTGAACTATTGCAATAACCTACGCATTTTCCGCTATGCGGAGACTCTGTTAAACTACGTCGAATTAGTAAAAATGGATGGAGTTGCCGAACAGCAAGGTGTTGGAGCACAATCCTGTCTGGATCAGATTCGTAAGCGTGCATTTGGCAAGGATGCCTCTATTCCTGCCACTGCTGCCAACATAAAAGCTGAACGCCATAAAGAATTTTTGGGTGAAGGTATGCGTTTTTACGATTTGGTGCGCTGGGGAGATGCTGCGTCTGTTTTGACGGAGAATAATACAGAATATAATTCCGTCCGTACTTATGACGAAAATAAGAAGTATCTGCCCATTCCGCAGACGGAGATTGATAAAACAAAGGGTACCGAATTTGAATTGAAACAAAATACGGGGTACTAATCAATCATAAACTTTAAAATGAAAATAAATATGAAAAATATATTCAAATCAGGTTTTCTTGCACTGATGTCTTTCGTTGCAATGACCGCTTGTGATCCCCAGGAGAGTGATGATCATTCATTAGGAGTACTTGGCACGATTTCTCTTGAAGAAATAACTTATACCCAAACGGTATCAGAAAAAAGTGCGAATGAGATAATCTTTACGAATACGATTAGTTCCAAAGTTCCTTACTCGTTTGTATGGGATTTGGGTAATGGGGTGACAAGCAAGAGCAAGACAGTCATCGGTCAGTATCCAGAGAAAGGTGATTACACCGCTACTCTAACGGTTTTCACGGCTGATGGTGAAGCTGTATCCAAGGTTATCCCTTTACATTTCGACAACGATGATTTCAGCTTGCTTGATATACCTCTTTATAATAATCTGACAGGCGGACCGGATGCTGCAACAGGAAAGATATGGGTATTTGACCAATATAATAATTTCACAAAAGAAGTGGCAGAGGCTGTAAGTAGGTATGAAAGTCCGAAACCAACCATTGTGGGTGATAACATCAAAGGGCACATAGGCTTAGGCCCGGTAGGTTCCTACGCCCAGAGCTGGTGGGGAGCAGGTGCTGATGAAAAGAATAAATGGACTATGTATGATATGAAGTTTACTTTCATCCAGTCGGGGTTGCAACTGAAGATTGAAACTGAGGGTAAGGGTTATGGACGTTGGGCGATAGCCAACGGTAAGCCGGGAGCCGTTCAAGAAGGTGAAGATTGCTCTTTCGATTATGCGGGTGGTTCTTATAATTTCGCTTTGGATGATAGTGGCGTCTTTCCTCAATTGACGCTTACAGGGGATGCTTTCCTGGGTTATTATTGTGGAACTCAGACCTATGATCTAATTTACCAGACAGATGAAGTTATGGCATTGCGGGTATTGAATGCAACTGAAAATCAGGACTGGGTATTCATTTATTGTCGGGAAGATTTGAATGTAGGCGAACCACCTATTGTGAAAACTCCCAAGGTGATTCCTCTAACAGAAAACTTTGAAACAGAGGAGACATTGAATTTCATAGGCGAGGATATGGGGGGTAAGAGTGGTGTTGTTGATAACCCGGCTCCGGTACCGGTTAACGAATCGGATAAGGTATATCGTTATCAGAAATCGGATTCATATTACAGTAATCTGTCATTTACGACGAAAGACTATACTTTTGATCTGACTGTTCAGAATAAGATTCGTATGAAAGTGTATATACCTTCTTACAATGATTATACGACAGTTGCCGGTGTTGCGGGTGAGTGGATTACCATTAATCAGTTGCAAAAACAAGTGGCCGTGAAACTGCAAAATAGTGACAAGGGAGGTAATGCTTGGGAAACTCAAACTGAGATTGTGAAGAAAAATCTTGCTACAGACAAATGGATCGAGCTTGAATTTGATTTCAGTGAAGTGAAGGATCGCCAGGATTATGACCGGATTGTTATCCAATTTGGAGCAGAAGGACATGCTGCATCTGGTATATTCTTCTTTGATGACTTTATGTTTGTTGAATAAAGTACAATTTAATAATTAAAGAGACAGTTGTCCTACTGGCAACTGCCTCTTTATTATTCAAATAATATGAAAATTATGGCTTATGTGTGGCTAATGCCGTTTCTTCTTCTGATGGGGTGTGGCGATGGTAGTTCTGTTTCGGAAAAAATTCTGGAGAAAGAAGAACTTTCGATAGAGGCAGTTCCGGCTGATATACAAATGAGTGCGGCAGGTGAAACGGTAACGATTATGGTGAAAGCTGATGCGGCGTGGACTGTAAAAACGGATGGGCAGAGTTGGTATTCATTATCGGTAAACGGTGGATATACCGGTGAAACTGCTATGAAAATCACAACTTCGAAAAATCTGACGGAGCAGGAACGTACGGCGGTGTTATCTTTTGCTATTGGCACTGATTATAAGAAAGAATATACTTTTAGACAAGCTAAGGGAGTAGTGGAGAATTATGTACCGGATGGATATATACTCGTCTGGCAAGATGAATTCAATGATGCTCGCTTGGCAGATGGCAAACCTGCATTGCCCAGAGCTTCTGCTTGGTGGTATGAAACAGGTGATAGTGGTTGGGGCAATCATGAAATACAGAATTATGTTGCCGGTTTTTTCGGGACGGATAGCTGTGCGGTGGTTGCTGACGGGACATTGAAGATTATTGCGAAGAAAAGAGGGGCTGAAGTCCTTTCTGTTCGCATGAATACAATCGAGAGTTGGAAGTATGGCTATTTTGAAGCTCGCCTCAAACTACCCACGGGTAAAGGAACTTGGCCTGCATTCTGGATGATGCCTAGAAATTATACAGCTTGGCCGGATGATGGTGAAATTGATATTATGGAGGAAGTGGGTTATGATCCTAATGTGATATTATCAACAGTTCATTGTAAAGCTTATAATCATTCTATCGGCACTCAAAAGTCAGGAAGCATAAAGGTGCCAACTGCACAAAATGATTTTCATGTATATGCTGTTGAGTGGACGGAAGACTTTATTAAAGGGTATGTGGATGGTAAATGTTACTTTACTTTCGATAATGATAAAAAGGGTAATAAAGACACCTGGCCTTTTAATGCTCCCTTCTATTTAAAACTGAACCTTGCATGGGGAGGTGACTGGGGAGGTGCTCAAGGTATAGATGAGTCGGCTTTGCCTGCAACTTACGAGATTGACTATGTACGAGTATTTCAAAAAAATAATTGAATAGATATGAAAACTGTTAAGATTTTCTCCGTTTGCCTACTTCTTCTACCTTTTGTCTCTTGTACGCAAGTGGCAAATAAAGGTAGTGATGCGGCAATCGAGAAAAAAGTAGAATCTCTCCTGTCTAAGATGACCCTTGAGGAGAAAATCGGTCAGATGAACCAGATTTCCTCTTACGGCAATATTGAGGATATGAGTGCTTTGATTAAGAAAGGTGAAATCGGTTCCATCTTGAATGAGGTGGATCCGGTGCGTATTAATGCGTTGCAACGTGTGGCAATGGAAGAATCCCGGTTGGGCATTCCTTTATTGATAGCGCGCGATGTCATTCACGGGTTTAAAACAATCTTCCCTATCCCCTTGGGACAAGCGGCTTCGTTCAATCCGCAGGTAGCAAAAGACGGTGCGCGGGTAGCAGCTATTGAAGCTTCGTCTGTAGGTATCCGGTGGACTTTTGCGCCAATGATTGATATTGCCCGCGATCCTCGCTGGGGACGTATTGCTGAAGGGTGCGGTGAAGATACGTATCTTACTTCCGTAATGGGTGCTGCTATGGTAGAAGGTTTTCAGGGAGATTCGCTGAATAGCCCTACTTCAATTGCTGCTTGTCCTAAACATTTTGTAGGTTACGGTGCAGCCGAAGGAGGACGTGATTATAATTCCACGTTCATTCCCGAACGTCGTCTGCGCAATGTTTATTTGCCGCCTTTTGAAGCTGCCGCCAAAGCGGGTGCAGCCACGTTTATGACTTCATTTAATGATAATGATGGAATTCCTTCTACCGGGAATGCTTTCATCTTGAAAGATGTACTCCGTGATGAGTGGGGATTTGATGGTTTTGTTGTGACGGACTGGGCTTCTGCCAGCGAAATGATAAGCCATGGTTTTGCGGCCGGTTCAAAAGAAGTGGCAATGAAATCTGTGAATGCAGGAGTAGATATGGAAATGGTGAGTTACACTTTTGTGAAGGAACTGCCGGAATTGGTGAAAGCGGGAAAGGTGAAAGAAAGCACTATCGATGAGGCTGTTCGTAATATTTTGCGTATCAAGTATCGTTTGGGACTGTTTGATGCTCCTTATGTAGATGAACAACAACTATCTGTCATGTATGCTCCTTCTCATTTGGAAGCAGCTAAGCAAGCGGCTGTTGAGTCGGCTATTCTGTTGAAGAATGATAAGGAAGTGTTGCCGTTACAGCCATCTGTGAAAACTGTTGCAGTGGTAGGACCTATGGCTAATGCACCTTATGAACAGTTGGGGACTTGGATATTTGATGGTGAGAAAGCTCATACTCAGACTCCGTTGACCGCTATTAAGGAAATGGTTGGTGATAAAGTACAGGTGATCTATGAGCCGGGACTGGCATATAGTCGTGAGAAGAATCCGGCAAGTGTGGCCAAAGCGGCTGCCGCCGCTGCGCCTGCAGATGTCATTCTTGCTTTTGTGGGTGAAGAATCTATTCTTTCGGGTGAAGCTCACTGCCTGGCCGACCTGGATTTGCAGGGAGATCAGGGAGCTTTGATTACAGCTTTGGCTAAGACGGGTAAACCTGTAGTGACTATTGTGATGGCGGGTCGTCCGTTGACTATCGGTAAAGAAGTCGAAGAGTCGACTGCTGTTCTCTATTCATTCCATCCGGGCACAATGGGCGGTCCTGCATTGGCTGATTTGCTTTGGGGGAAGGCTGTGCCGAGTGGAAAGACACCGGTTACTTTCCCGAAGATGGTGGGACAAATCCCTGTGTACTACGCTCATAATAATACCGGACGTCCGGCTACACGGAATGAAGTATTGCTGAATGATATTGCTGTTGAGGCCGGACAGACTTCACTGGGATGTACTTCCTTCTATATGGATGCAGGTTTTGATCCCTTGTTTCCGTTTGGTTATGGCTTGTCGTACACCACATTTAAGTATAGCAACATCAAACTATCGTCTGATGCACTGAAAAAAGATGATGTGCTGACAGTGACATTCGATCTGGAAAATACCGGGAAATATGAAGGAACGGAAGTAGCTCAATTGTATATACAAGATAAGATTGGTTCCGTGACCCGTCCGGTGAAAGAACTGAAACGTTTCACTCGTGTGACATTGAAGCCGGGTGAGAAGAAAAGCGTTTCGTTTGAACTCCCTGTTAGTGAACTTGCATTTTGGAACATAGATATGGCTAAAGTTGTGGAACCCGGAGACTTTGGGCTTTGGGTGGCAACGGATAGTCAGTCCGGAGAAGAAGTTTTCTTCAAGGTAGTAGACTGATTGGTGATTTTAAGGTTAAAAAAAGAGAGGGGCGGTCCGTGATGGTTCGCCCCTCTTGATTGTTTATGATATTTAAATAGAATTTCTGCTTATTTGATACGCTTATAGCCGTAAACAGCATTGGCACCCAATTCTTCTTCGATGCGAAGTAGCTGGTTGTATTTTGCCATGCGGTCGGAGCGACTCAATGAACCGGTTTTGATTTGTCCGCTATTGGTAGCTACGGCGATGTCTGCAATCGTGGCATCTTCTGTTTCGCCGGAGCGATGGGAGGTCACGGTGGTATATCCGTGACGGTGGGCCATTTCGATGGCATTCAAAGTTTCGGTTAGGGAGCCGATTTGGTTTACTTTGATTAGGATGGAGTTGGCACAACCTTTTTCAATACCCATAGCCAGGAAATCAACGTTGGTAACAAAGAGATCGTCGCCTACCAATTGGCAACGGTCACCGATGCGGTCGGTAAGTTTCTTCCAGCCTTCCCAATCATTTTCGCTCATGCCGTCTTCAATGGAGTCGATAGGGAATTGGTTGATAAGTTGTTCCAGATAATCTATCTGTTCGTCGGCTGTGCGTTTCTTGCCTTTCTCACCTTCAAACTTGGTATAATCGTAGATTCCGTCTTTATAGAATTCAGAAGAAGCGCAGTCCATAGCAATCATCACATCTTTACCCGGTTCGTAACCGGCAGCCTTGATGGCGGCGATAATACTGTTCAGGGCATCTTCCGTACCTTCCAGATTCGGTGCGAAACCGCCTTCGTCACCTACAGCAGTGCTCAGACCACGATCTTTCAATACTTTCTTTAAAGCATGGAATACTTCGGCACCCATGCGCAGACCTTCACGGAAGGAAGTTGCACCTACAGGGCGTATCATGAATTCCTGGAAAGCGATAGGAGCGTCACTGTGTGAACCACCGTTAATGATGTTCATCATCGGTACGGGCATCACATACGTATTAGTACCACCGATGTAGCGGTACAGAGGTATATCAAGATAGGCTGCAGCAGCTTTGGCTACGGCGAGAGATACGCCGAGAATAGCGTTAGCACCCAGATTTGATTTGGTTTTTGTTCCATCCAATGCCAGCATGGTATGATCGATACCCATTTGGTCGAGGACAGACATGCCGATAAGTTTCGGAGCGATAATATCATTGATGTTTTCTACAGCTTTCAATACGCCTTTGCCTCCATAACGGTTTTTGTCGCCATCACGGAGTTCCAATGCTTCGTGTTCTCCCGTAGAAGCGCCGGAAGGAACGGAAGCACGGCCCATAAAGCCTGATTCCAACATTACATCTACTTCTACTGTGGGATTTCCTCTTGAATCGAGGATTTCACGTCCGATAATCTTTTCTATTTTCATAATTATGATATTAATGATGTACTTAATTTATAATGAGTAAAAATAGAACAAACGATATTGATATTTGTTCATGAAAGCCTTTTAAGTAAATGTACCAACTTATTTTTTAAGCGTTACTAAGTTTGATAGTTGTTAATTTGCAATCGTTTGCGTATAAAGCGTATCTAATTATAGACGATATTTATCGCAATCTCGTTTTTAATTAATCATATTTGTGTGATTTATTGTTAACTTACTTATTTCGAACTAATATGAAAAAGGATTATTATGCGTATAAAAGGATTTCCTTTCTTTTATTATTTACCTTTCTTCTGGGTGTCAACTTATGCCATGCACAAATTCCGCGTCAGTTAATTACAACTATTCCGGAAACTCTGGATGATGATGATCAGCCTGTTACTATTATTTATGATGCTTCACTGGGTAATAGAGCATTAAGTATGTATGACGGGATTATGTATGCCCATACCGGTGTTACAACAGAGAAAGGTTCTTGGCTGCATTCACCTGCTGATGAAAATTGTCCTATGACTAAAATGGGAGACAATAAATGGAAAATTACAATGCCGCAAGGTATTCGGCAATTTTATGGAGTGCCGGAGGATGAGAGCATTTCACAGATTGTGATAATATTTCGTGATGAGGCCGGAAAAAAATGGGGCAAAGGTGAAATTGGAGATGGAGATATTCTCATAGGTGTAGGCACTAAAATAGCTGTTAATCCTACTGATTTGTCTGTTAATGATCCTGTTGTCATCACATTTAATGCGATGCATTCCGCATCTTCATCTTCTTCAAGTTTGGAAGGGTATACGGGAGATGTGTATGCCCACACAGGTGTTATAACCAAAGAAAGTGCAAACGATGATGACTGGAAACATGCAACAACCTGGGGAGATAACTCGGAAAAATATAAATTGCATTCCGTCGGTCATAACAAGTGGCAATTGGTTATGGAAAATGGGATAAAAGATTTTTATGGCTTATCTTCTGCGGAAGAGGTCTTGAAAATGGCTTTTGTATTTCGCGTTGCTGATGCAACTGGCAAACAAAGTGAGAATATATATGTATCTGTCAAGCCGAATCTTGTAATGCCAAGTTCTGATTTCCCTACTGATACGGAAAATTTCAGTATCATTTTTGACACTTCTGCCGGAGACGAAGGATTAAAAGATGCAGCCGGACCTTTATATGCCCATAGCGGAGTTACGATTAACGGAAAGGATTGGCAGTACTCCACAGACTGGAACACTCCTCTTGACAAACATCGGCTAACTTCTCTTGGAGGCAATAAATGGAAATTAGAGATGCCCGATGGTATTCGTGCTTTTTATAATGTGCCTGAAGGAGAAACTATTCAGCGAATTTCTTTTGTTTTACGTAATGCTGATGGTAATGCGCAATGCAAAAACGCTGATGGCAGTGATATCTTTCTCGATGTCTATCGCTCCGGATTGGCTGTTCGTATAGATGCACCTAAGCAGACTGTTACGGTGAGGCAAAATGAAGAACTCCGTTATAAGATAACTGCTTCGACCGCAGCTCAGATTGCTTTGAACGATGGTCAGAAGCAGATTAACAACGGAAATAATGTTCAGTCATTGTGTGGCAGTTATTCTTTTGCAGATTCCGGAACTTATACTTTGACGGCAGAGGCAACGGATGGCGTTTCAACAGTTCAGGATGTATTAATTGTTAACGTGCAGGCCGCTACGATAGATGAGACGATGCCTGTGGCACTTCGGCCAGGTATTAATTATGATACTACAGATCCAACGAAAGTAACTTTGGCGCTGCAGGCACCCTATAAAGAAAGCGTATATGTCATCGGTGATTTTAATGATTGGACTTATTCTCCCGAATATCAAATGAAGCGGGATGGAGAAATCTTCTGGATTACGCTTACAGGTCTGACTGCCGGTATGGAATATGCCTATCAATATGTTGTAGACGGAACCATTTATATTGCTGATCCCTATGCAGATAAAGTGCTCGACCCGTGGAATGATCCATACATCACGAACGATGTTTATCCCGAACTCAAACTTTATCCGGCCGGAGCCAGTGGCATCGTTTCCGTCTTCCAGACAAACCAGGCTGATTATGAATGGAAAGCGGCTGACTTTAAACGCCCCGATACGCAGGACTTGATGATTTATGAATTGCATTTACGCGATTTTACAACCGAAGGAACTTATAAAGCTGCTTTGAAAAAGCTTCCTTATCTGAAAGATTTGGGCATCAATGCCATTGAGCTGATGCCGATAAATGAATTTGAAGGAAATGATAGTTGGGGGTATAACCCTTCTTTTTATTTTGCTGTGGATAAGGCGTATGGTACGAAGGATGATTTGAAAGCTTTCATCGATGAGTGTCATGCCGACGGAATAGCTGTCATTATTGATATGGTGTTGAATCACAGCTTCGGGCAATCTCCTTTATTGCAACTCTACCAAGATGAAAAAGGTCATCCGTTGGCCATCAGTCCTTGGTATAACGTGAAGTCTAATATTGAAAATCCGGGATTGCAATGGGGGGCGGACTTTAATCACGAAAGTTTTTACACCCGCAGCTTTGTAGATAGAGTAAATACTTATTGGCTGGCG